>Ga0247727_10002968_pt1 | contig 38164 bp, 33 predicted proteins | sample WisWelCaveWW1625_FD_202498 | JGI IMG/M metagenome (GOLD analysis project Ga0247727, IMG submission 202498) | Biofilm microbial communities from Wishing Well Cave, Virginia, United States - WW16-25 | ecosystem: Environmental > Aquatic > Deep subsurface > Groundwater > Cave microbial mat | place...
CAATAAACGAATTCAATCCTTCCGAGTTTGCGACGTTTTGCCTCACCTGCTCGGCAAATGTCCGCGCCCAGAATGAAGCAAGTTCCTGCGCTTGTTGTGAATCCTTGGCAATTGCGTAGAAATGCCAGCCTCCTTCTGCTGGCTGACTCAATTCCAATTTTCCACCGCGCAGTTCCTCGACAGATATTCCAGACTCCGATGAAATTTGATTCATCACTTCATCTGACCGGGCTATCTCTTCCAGTTTTCGAGTCTCGCGTTCGAGATAATAGAAATACTGGCGGTCGGTATCTTGCGGAAAGGCTTCCTCAAGGTTGAAGTCCACGAGCACGGTGGCGCGCGCGCGAAAAGGAGGCGGGGCGATATAAGACACAGCCGCGCCGATCAACGCGCCAAGCATCGCGCCCAGCGCCCAGAACCTCCACGCTTTGAGCAGGCGGATGAGGTCATCGAGGGAGGGAGGGGAGAAGAGGTTCATGGTAATTGGTAATTGTGGTGGTCGAGTAGCGACGAGCGTTCGTTGCGAGGAGCGTATCGAGACCAGAGACTGGAGATTAAAGACTGGAGACTGATTAACACAGCATCCTTCGTCTTCGCCAATTCAAGATTGGTGCGATCAATTTGCGGATGTAATATTTGGCAACGATGACCGAAAAAAATGAGCCTCCATCGCGGTAATGCACGTGGATCATCTCGGGCCAGCAACGGTCGTCCGCGATAATAGTCTTGCCTGAGGTGTGCAACCTGAAGTTTGCCCACATCCGCGGGATGTATTTTAACCCTGCCCGCGCAGAGATGCGCGTCCACAGATCATAATCCATTGCGAAATAAAAGGACGGGTCGAGTGGACCGACCTGCTTCCACAAGTCCGCGCGGAGGAACATGGTCTGTTGCGGGATGTGGACGTATCCCTGCCTCAATAAGTGATAACTTGTTTGAGCAGAAGCAAACTTCCCGATCACGCGTCCCTCTTCGTTGATGAAGTTGCAGTCGCCGTAGACCAAACCCACATCGGGATGTTCCTGCAGATATTTCACCGCCGCGCTGACCGCGCCGGGTTCGTAGGTGTCATCTGAGTTGATCCATGCAAGGATTTCGCCATTCGTGCGCGCAAACCCTTTATTGATCGCGTCAGTCTGACCCTTGTCCTGTTCGCTCACCCACCAGGCAATGGAATGTTTATGGATTCCAGAAGATTGCTTCTGGCTTTCCGACAGCAAGCTGTCGGACTCCAAATGGTGCGAATATTTTTTGATGATGTCAACAGTTCCGTCCGTTGAGCCGCCATCCACGATGATATATTCAATGCGCGGATAATCCTGCGCCAGCACGGATTGGATCGTCGCTTCGATATAGCGCGCCTGATTAAACGACGGAGTGATGATGGAGACAAGAGGCGGGTCAGGATTTGTCATTCGTGTTTGGTCACCAGTTTATATCCGGGTAAAACAGTTGCGCTGTTTCTTCCGTCATTTCGCGGATGCGATTGATTTCCTCATCCGTGAGGCGGTTCTTCCAATTTTCGACGTTAGCGCGGCTGTCCAATTTTACGGAATGAACTCTTTGGCGCGAAAGTTCAGTTGGGTTTTCGGAACTGCTCGAATTCAGGATTTTCTTCTCCGTTTCCGAAGTGAAATCAAGCCCAAGCGCGGTGTACAGGTCGCGGAAGCCGCTGATGGGATCACGAGAAAGGTCCTCGTGGCGAACGATTAATAGATCAGGATTCAACTTTCGGGTCGTATGAACCGTGTGGTAGATCATCGTCCACAAGAGGCTGGCTTGCCCGATGACGTCATCTGCTTTGATGGCTTGCATCCGATCTCGATATGAATCCAAAAGATCGCGCATCAAGAGGGGCTGATCCAGCAAATCATTGAAATCGAAATTCCAGCCAAGCCGTTTGAGACTGCTCGCAAATGCCGCGGGGTGACGCACTGTGACGACCACTTTGAAATTGAATCGTTTGACAAACCAAGGCGTCGAAAAAACTGCAAAGGGGTCTTTGAGCAGCGCGCGTTGCCCGTGTTCGAGGGCGTCATAGAAAATCTTAAAGTCCCGCCCCATGCGAAGAAAATCTTTCATGAAGCGTATGGATCGAATCTCATCCCAAACGTGATAACAAAAATCAAGAAGTTCCTCAAACGCCGCGAGATAATCGGTTTCGTTCTCGTCGCAAATATATTGATACCAGTGATTCACTTTCGCGCTTAACACACCCGGGCGATGCAATACATTCAACGGCTCGCTGATATAGGCAGTCTGTGAATCAGCGCCGAGCATTTTACCAACCCACGTCGTCCCACTGCGATGCGCGCCGGTGACGAGGATGGGTTGTGAAGAGGCTTTTTTTTGCGGGGAGCCCATGGATACATGATACAACAGAATCAAGGCGCGCGGAGAGTATCCAAACCATAATAGTTTGCGGCGCAACGGTTGATCCAATGTCTTTCATTTCCCTTGTATTCGCCCACACCGCCTATTGAATCGAGTTGAACAACCACAAGATCTTTCGCTCCTTCAGAAACGGACTTTCTGATATACGCGTCACGCTCATCCCATGCCGCCGCAAACCCGCGATATTCGTATGTGGATATGTAAATTTTCATACCTGCGCGTAAAGGATACACGATTAACAATCCCAACAACAAAACGATAGCGCTGCGGATGAGACTGGTTTTAAGAGGTATTCTCAACCTACTTGCAAGAATTCCCAACAACCCACCCGAGAGCGCCAGGCTAAACGTCATCACAAAATGCGCGGCGAAGCGCGCCCGCGCTACAGGGAAGGACCTCACAAAAGAGCTGGGAGCAAAACTGAATCCAATCAAAATAAACATCAACAAGACCGTCAACAGGATCGCGATCCGAACGCCCGAAGTGGGAATACCCGAGGCGCTTCCATTTAAATTCTGAAAATACATGATGCCAAAAGGAATCAGGGTCACGATCAACGCTGGCAGTGGCGATGTTATGATGGCATCGCGCAGGAATTGAAAAGTAACCACAATCACTTGCATTGACAATTCAATCGGATTGTAGATTGGGCTTTGGTTCATAATCCTGCCCAGCCGATTGAGCGTGCCGGGCGAGAAGGCAATGATCAGCAACGATACAACCGCGCAAGCCAGTGAGATGGTTAGAATCGCCAATACATCCCCGCGACGATGAAGCGATTTTGTCAGCCAGACTACAACAACGGCAAGGAACAGAAATCCCACTTGAAGGGCAGATGTTGTTTCGCCAAGTCCGCTGGCAAAGAAGACCGACGCAAAACAGATCACACCTGACCATACTGCCTTTGATCTCTGAAACGGTTGGCGCGCATACCAAAGAATATATGCCGCGATACCAGCAAAAAAGACCAGCGGCAATGTATATGGAATTAAACTCGTCCGCCAATATAAGATTTGATACAAGGCGGGCGTTTGATACAGGCTGATAAAGATGACAAGCCCTGCGATCCATAAAGTGATGCTGGGAGACAGGCGAATTTGAATCGCCTTGCCAATCTCAGCGATCAGCCACGTCAAACTGGCGGTCCAGAATATAAGCGTCACCGCAGACATAAACCGAAACCCCCATAACCCCGCCCAATCGGTCAATTGTACAAAAAATAAGATCGAATAACTGTTGAACCATGTTTGATAACCGGCAATCGTGGCGGCAAGGAAATTACCGGAGGAATTCAACAGTGTGGACTCGCAATAATCATCCGCCAGATAGCGCGAGAACAACCCGCCATAGGCATAGATCGAAAGAGCAAACATAACCGCCAGGCTGTTCAAGCCTGCAATGATTGGAAACGACCTATTGATCAAGCCGTCTTTTTTCATACACTGCATGTACTCTCCATATCGGTGTAAATCTTTTCGATTTGATATCCATCGCCTCGATCAAAGACCGAAAAGACATAAAATCATAGCGCCAAATTTTATCATTGTTTCAAACCATCCTGATCCAACACAGTGCACTGACTCCCTGAACATGAAAGTAACGCATGAAGCCGCTCAGACAAGTCGGCTAGAAGCGACGGGTCGGCGGTGGACGCGATATTTTCCAATTGGTAAGGATCAGCCTTCATGTCGTAGAGTTCCACGCCTCCGTCTGGATACTCGATGTACAGATAATCTCCAGTCCTAAGTCCGTATCTCCCAACGACAGGAATCGAGCCTTCCGCGCCTTCCTCTTCCTCACCTCTCCCATACAATTCCAGCAAATAAGCCGAGCGCCACTCCTCCGGCGAGGGCGGCCTTCCGTCGAAAAATTCCACCAGAGACCTGCCATCCACATAAGCAGGTGGAATCACACCTGCCAGCTCCGCAATGGTGGGAGCAATGTCCACGTTCCCCGTGAGGTACCCGTTGAGCGTTGTATCTGCGGCGATTCCGGGTCCGCGTATCACAAACGGGATGTGGATATCTTCCTCGTAAAAGGTTCCTTTCCCGGCACGCAGACGATGTTGCCCGAGATGAAAACCATTATCGGATGTGAAAATAATATATGTATTTTCCAGTTGCCCGGTTTCTTCTAAAACATCAACCAATTGAACGATCATCTCATCTACAGCCTGCATGGATTGCACGCGCCTGCGGTATAAATAATCGAGATCTGAAATTTGATCCTCCGCGAGGAGCGGGTTGAACTGGTCGCCAAGTTTTTTATCACTAACATCCCCCTCATTGAAGGAAGGAGAGCGCGGGGCGGTCAGGTCGGGGAATAATTCAGCATGGCGCGTGGCAGGCTCCGCGGGTTGATGCGGATTGAACACTGAAAGATACATAAAAAACGGGGCGGAACTCTCTGCCGATCTATTAATGAAATCAACTGCTTTTCTTGAAAGCACGTCTGTAAGATAAAGAGACTCCCCTTGCTTTTGATCTCTATAATCCACCTGCACGCCGTTTTCATTCAACGTGTAATCGAAGCCGACGTACGGCTGACCCTTCGCCGGGCTATACCACTCCGTCCAACCCACAGGGACGTACGTCCGATTCTCGCGAAACGGATAACCATTGAGGTATTTTCCAAATAAAACCGTTTCGTACCCCGCGGCCTGAAGCCAGGTACCCAGGGTGGAAGATTCATTCTCCAGGTAATAGAATTTCTCAAAGCCTCCATCCGGCGCGTTATTGCTCAAAACCCCATGATTGTGCAGATATTGTCCGCGCAAAATGCTCGCCCGCGACGGACAACAAACCGGACTAGTGACATAAAAATCCTCCATTGTCAAACCGCGTCCGACCAATAAATCCTGAAAATGGGGCATGTAGTTTGCAGTGCCCAATTCCGCATCCAAATCATCGGTTAAGATGAAAAGGATGTTGGGACGATTTGTTTTTGGAATCACCTGCACATCATCTTTAGGGGTGATAGTGAGAAAGGGTCGCGATGTGGCTGTCGGGTCAGGGACTTCATTGGATGCAGTCCCCGGCAAACATCCTCCCAGCCAAAAGATCAAGATCAACCCTATCTCCAGCTTGGTAAGCATACTCTTCATTTTCTATCTTCCTTTAACTGTTTTGCTTTCCAGGAGATAAAGGCAGAACGCAAAACGCCCAGCCCAAACAATTCCAGAATAGCCGAAACAAAAATATTCAAACGCACCAACGCAGTGGGCGGATGAATAAAAAAAGCGCGCATCCATGCTTTCCATGCAAGCGGGGATTTTCCTCCATCGAGCAAATAGCGTGCATCCACGCGGTGGGCAGATGCGCGCGCGCGTCTTTCCACGCCGGTAATTGATTCTGCTAAATCAGGTTGACTCTTCGCCCAATCCAAAATGCGGAAGGCTTCACGCCCAAACTCCACGGCTTTGGCTCGGTTCTTCGCCTCGGCATGATACCGTGCCGCTGCCCACGTTTGCGGAACATGCAAAATTTTTCCGTGTTGTGCGATTCGAATCCAAAGATGATGATCGAGTAGAAAGTGGAACGTGGAATCCAGAAAGCCCGCTTTTTCAAGCGCCTCGCGTCGAAAAAACACACTCGGCTGACCGATGATCTGAAAACACAGCAAATCCTGCAAGGACAATTGCTTGTAAGCCAACGTGTTGAATGTTTTCCCATGTTCATCCACAGCCAGCATGTTTCCATACACGAGCACAACATCGGGGTTTTCTTCAAAGATTTTCACAACAGCAGAGATCGTTCCTAGTAAATAATAATCATCCGAGTTCAGCCACGCGACGATCTCTCCCTTTGCGCGTGCCAGCCCTTTGTTAATGGCATCACCCTGACCCATATCCTTTTCGCTCACCCACCACGCCAATTTGTTTTCATACTTTTTGACAATCTCAACCGAACCATCCGTGGACGCGCCATCCACCACGATGTATTCGACGCGCGGGTAATCCTGCCCCAACACGGATTGAATCGCCTGTTCGAGGTAGCGCGCTTGATTGAAAGAGGGCGTGATGATGGAAACGAGTTTCATGTTAATGCGTAGGGGCGGACCTGTGTGTCCGCCCTTATAAGAATCATTCAAACAACGTGTTGTATTCTACCTTCGGGAAAATGGTTAACTTCCCGCCAATGGTGGCATCCACCAATTCACGTCCCGCGCGGTGATAGGCTTCACGTGCAAGCGCATACCCGATCTCGGAAGTGACCAAATCCGGCAACTGCCAGCGAACACCTTTACCAAAATAATTCGGCATGAAGTGATTCGGGTCGTCACCTTCGGAAACAACTGTCTTGTTCGCATCTCCCTTGGAGGCAAAGTTATGGTCAACCCCGATGAGAATCGCTTTTTCGATGCCCATGTGAAATGCAAGTTGCAACGCGAGATTGGTTACCGTCGCACCTTCCCACACCCGCCCACGGACATCGCCAGCAAATTTTGGTCCCGTGTAGGTGGTGTACACAAAAGTCGGTAATTGGGTGACTGGTAAATTGGAATTGAAATGAGGATGTGAACGCCAGGCGATGAATTTCGGAATCGCGAGCGCATTGATATCATTCACAAATTGTTCAACGACCAGATCGTTCGTCACGCAAAGATACGTGGTGGTGAATCCCCATTCGGGAAAGGCTAGATAGATGCGGTTCATGCCGAAGGTGATCTCATTATTCAATTTACTCATGTCGGTTTGCTTCAAACTGGGACCATTCCCAATAATGAACGCACGCTTCCCCTTATGAATATCCTTCAAGGCGGCGAGCCGACGAATGCTCTCCCTCCGCCAGGGATGTAAATACGCGGCGGGCAATTCAGGCATGCGTCGGAGGGCATCGTACGCGTCGTGGCTGAATTGCCAGAAAGGTTGAGGGATGATCTGTTTGAGGGTTTGTTTCATGGCTAGAGAAGAAAGAGGAAAGAATCTTTTTTCTTTCGTTCACAATTATTCCGTACTCAATCTTGCCGTTGCGCCCCCGTCCACCACTAGTGCCTGCCCCGTCATAAAGGACGATTGCTCGTTATCCGCAAGGAAGTAAATCGCGTGAGCAATCTCTTCAGGCCTCCCAACTTTGCCACTGACTGTTTTCCGCGCGAGATTATCGAGCCGCTCCTGCACGTCGCCGTGACCCACATGCCCGCGACCAAGCCCTGCGCGGAGCATGGGAGTATCCACCGCGCCGGGGAGAATGGCGTTGACGCGGATGTTATCCGGCGCGAACTCGATTGCCATCGCGCGAGTCAATGCGAGCAACCCGCCCTTCGATGCGGCATACGCGGCAATGTTGGCGGATGTCTGAATTGCGTGGACAGACGAAACATTTACCACCGCGCCGCCACCTGCGGCTTTCATCAACGGGTGCGCCAGTTTCACGAACAAAAATACCGAACGTAAATTGGACGCCATGACTGCGTCCCATTCTTCAACAGTTGTTTCCACCAATGGTTTCGCCACCTGTACCGCCGCATTGTTGACCAGCACATCCAGCGCGGGATGAAAATCCTTCGCCTGTTGAAAAATTGTTTCCACCGCATCTGGCTGGGAAATATCAGCCTTGATAAATCGCCCGGTCTTTGGAAAATCATCACCAAAGTCGGAGCGGTCTACGCCGATCACGCGCCAGTCTTTTTCAGCAAAATGATCCACACAGGCGCGTCCAATCCCTCCGCCTGCGCCGGTGATCAAAACTGTCCTCGATTCTTTCATCTTTCCTCTTCCTCATATTTCATCCCCAATCCCTCAACCAAATTCCTGATCGTGTTCCAATGCACGCGTTCCCAGGCGACTGGGCTGGAATTGGAGTTGTGCGGGGCAAGCAGAACGTTGTCCATTTTCATAAGTGGACTGTCCACAGGAAGCGGCTCCAACTCAAACACATCCAATGCGGCTCCCGCGAGACGTTTTGCCTGCAATGCTTCGACCAGCGCCTTCTCCTCGACGATGGGCCCTCGCGAGGTATTGATGAGCACAGCATTTGGTTTCATCAAGGCAAATGTATCAGAATTCATCAAGTGATAGCTGGTCGGATTTAGATCACAATTAATCGAGACAAAATCTGAATGAACGAGCAAGGAATGCAGGCTGGTCATTTCTATTCCGGTTTCAGTAACGAAGACATGGTCAATTTCGACAATATCTGTGCCATACACTTTCATGCCAAAGGCTTTCGCTCGGCGTGTGACTGCCTTGCCGATGTTACCCAACCCAATCACACCTAGGGTGCACTCACTGAGAGTTTTACCTGGAATCTTTTCCCATTTGCCGGATTTCATTTCCCTGTCCATCCACGGTTGGCGGCGGGCGAAGGCGAGCATGTATCCCAACACGGTATCCGCTACGGGCGTGGTGAAGGCGTTCGGGGTGCGTCCAATTTTGATCGAATGCCGGGAGCAGGTTTCGGCGTCGATTGAATCGATACCCGTCCCCCATTTGGAGATCACCTTGAGGCGCGGTGCGCAGGCTTCGATCACGCGCGCGGTGTAGCGGTCATCCCCACAGATCGCGCCATCAAATTGTCCCGCGTATTTCAGGAGATCGTCTTCCTCCATGCGTTCCTGCACATTGGGAACGACCAATTCGATATTGTATTTATCGAAGATTGGCTTGAATCGATCCACAAACGGGATCATGTAGGGGGCGGTAAACAATATTGTTTGCATCATGCTAATTTTCTCACAATAAAATTATATCAATCATTTACTGCCAACGCGAAAACCATCCTGAAACGTTGGTCCGCGCATTTCCACATAGGGTCGAGGCGATGGAATACAGGGAAATTTGTCATAATTGCATTGCCCACCTTCCACCCGGCAATAGACTGTGCCATTACTGATGTCACATGCGTCTGCTCGTGATCTTATATAATCGGATGGCAGGAATATTCGTTCACGGATTGTGGACAATTCGAGCGAATGGGAAAGTGTGTATCCCTGGAATACAATTAACGCAAGGCATGTCACGTATGTGGGCAACTTCAAATTCGGACCGATCTTATGAAACAAAGCAATCAAGAATAACGACATGACAAACACACATACGCCGGCTACATAACCATATCCAAAGCGGATATCTGGCGCGGAGAGAAACCAAAATATAACACCTGCATACAATATGCAATAACCGTATACATATTGCTTCGAGATTGCGATTGGGCTGACAAACCGTGCCAGCCATAAAAGGATCGGCGAGAATAATGCCAGAGTAAAAATTCCCTGTTGATTGAAAGTCAGGTTTTCAAACCAAACAGGCACCCACTGCGACGGCGTCATCGTCAAAGCAGTCTGCCAGTCCCTTCCGGGCAGGCGCGCAAATCCCACGATTCCATTCCTTACGCTTTCAACCTGTTCCAGCGGAACTTTCCAGTCAAATGAAAACAGGTCAATCTGTGAAAGCGGAAAGAACAAATAACCCGAAAGAATCAGGCTTCGTATCATCCAGGGAGCCGTTGTCAGCAGGGCTAAACTAAAAAGGATGGCAACCCTGCGCCATGAGTTATTCCTGAATTGTTTTATCAATATCCATACGGGGAATCCCAGAATTGGCAACGCAGAAAGTTTTATCGTCAAGAGAAAGATGGATAGCAGGAAAACAGCGACAGCGCGTCCTCCAAACTCTGATCCCTCTTCGATCATTTCGATCCAAAGTATCACGATCACAAAAATCAATAATGAAACAGGCATATCATATGCAGGCGATGAAACTTCTGATGAGAACAAGTGAAAACTTAGCGGAATGCAGAGTACTTTTATTGCGCCCGACCACGAGAGCCTGCTTTGAAAAAAATCGGCCAATCCTTCAACAAAATAAAACAAACAAATCAACAATAGAATTGCCCCCATAAAATGAAAGGACCGAAACCCTAAATAGGCGAAACTGAAGGCGGCATTCAAAACCAACCAGGAAGAATTGAAAGCCAGCCTATGATGCAGGTTGCCCAACCCGGGCACCGCAGGGTATGTTTCAAACCAGCGAATGGTTTGGGCGTGATACAAAGCCGTATCAGACACGTTAGGACGATGGGTGGCGATTTCCAAAACAGTTAATACGGCAAGTATGAGCAAAATCCAAACACTTGCAGGGCGCCGATACGTGTCAACCTGTTTAAATGGGTGCATGAGAAAATAAATAATTATGCCGCCGATAAATAAAAAAATAGAAAAGACCAAACCCAGCGGCATCACCAGGTTTAGCGCGGATGCCAGGATAGTGACCACAGCGACTCCAACTAATGTAAGGGTTGGAATTGACAGTTTCTCGCTCTGATTAACCCCGAGGAGATTAAGCAAGCCTTTGATTACCGCGAAGCCGTAGTAATAAAACAATAAAAATGAATATGCGAAAATGATTATCGCAGCGATCATAGATTTGGAGCTCTTTCTGGGAAGTAGTATTCGGTCAATATCAATAAATTTGAATCATTACTTGCAATTGTTCTTCACTTCAGAAAATTCGTACAACTTCGGCACGGGTGAAAAATAACTGGTGTTCGGGAGCATATCATATTTCCCATCGAAATAGGTGTTGAAGATATAGCGAAACGTATTTACAGGCGAAATTTTCGAGAATAATTTCTCCTGATGATCGGGTAGATGATACGCGTTCAAAATCCACATGCGCCTGTCCTGGGGTTGATGCCAGGGACCGTGATCGCCCTGCAAAATAATGATCGGCGGCGTTTCGGATTCAGAGAGCAAGGTATCCACCGCTTCGAGCATTTTTTGATTCAGAAAGGTTAATTGATTTTGGTAACCCTGCGCATACAAGCCAGTGGGGTATTGCCGATTTTCGTTCCAAAATTCAGAGGGGTCGGTATGTTCACCATGCGGACCAAACACAAAAGGCGGATGAGGCGAGATCACATGCATATATGAAAATGTAGGTTCGGGCATATGCGCGATGTCATCCATTGAATCGAAGACCAGCAACGTGCGGTCGCGGAAATTTTGCGCCATCACTTCATCGGTATCCACCCAGCCCAAGTCCTGCGCGTGACGCACGAGCGTGGTATTTAGAAATAGCGTTTCAAATTCGGTCATGCCTGCGGAGAATGGCGGGGGCGTATAAAAAACATCGGCGTCGTCGAGCTCACTCCATGCAAATCCTGTTGCAAAGGCAACGGTCTTATAGCCGAGCGATTCAAAATTATAACGAACCGCGCTGTATTTATACGAATCCCACAACACGCGGCGTTTGATGCTATCGGGCGAAAATGCTTCATCCAAACCCTGCAAATACGACATGTTCAACGACGATCCCACTGAAAGTTCCGTCCTAATGTAATTTGCCTGACTGCATTCCGCCACATAAAACCCGCGCGTACGCAATCCTTCGATGAATTCGCTGTTATCGTATCCGTACGCTTTTTTCAACAAGTCTTCGCGCCCGTACGAATCAAGGATGAAATAATAGACATCGGGCGGATTTTGCGGACGCACAAGAGTTTCATCCACGGGAGCATTCTCCGCTCCGACGCGATGCACGCCACCTTTCTGGACCCCGGAACTGATCTGCCACAAGGAGGTGATCGCCAGCCCCAGCGCGATCACATTCAACACCAGCGGCGACGATGGGGATTTTCTGACCGCCCAAACAGCAAAAACAATGGCAAGCACAAGCCATGCAATCAACAGCCACGACTCGAAATCGAAATCCTTTATTTTCTCCGTCAGCGTAATGTGAGCGTGACCATACGAAAAGAACAACGCCATCCATAGCGCGGACAAAAACGCGGCGCGATTCCAATCATGGAGGACAAGTCGCAACAAAATAAAAAGAAGCGCCGCGAAGACAAGGCATACCAGCAATACCCGCGAACCTGCTTCGAGTTTGATCTGCCCCACGTTGACCGCCATCAACGCCAAAACGGGGTACGCGCCAAACAGGATGGGATACCAGGGGACGGAAAACCACCTGCCCATTGTTTGTTTCAAGTTCTTCAATTCACCCCTCGCGATAGTGCGCTAGAGAGCGCACTTCTACACAAAAAAAATTTTGTGTAGCGGACGTTCTCTAACGTCCGCTTTCGGAAATGAAGGTAATCTGATTTTAGCAAGAGATCGAATCTACTCATTCTTCAATCTTCTTGTCAACAGGAAATCGCAAATCGCAAAGTCGAGTTCCTCGTCAATATCCCAGGCTTCGTCTGCGTCAATCTCGAACATCAACGGATGGTCGCTGATGCGGTGTTTCTTCGCCAGAAGATTCTCGCGGTTGAAAATGTAAATGCACGAGTTTTCTTCGTATACGGGAGGCAAATCCTGAGTCTGGATCAATTCCTTCGGGCTGTGATTTATCGCCTTGCCGTGCTGATCGTAGAGACGAGTCTGCAAGCGAGTCACTGAGAAAAGCGAGTCTTTGGCAGGGTAATTTGCAAGTAGTACTTGGATTGCGCGCGAGACCGTTTCAGCCTTAAGAAGTGGATTCGTACTATGGGTTTGCAAATAAAAATCAGCAGGCACTTGCCCTGTATCGTGGATCAGAATTTCGTTCATCGGCACATCGTCTGCGCGGAGGGATTCGGGGCGATTGATGATCTTCACAGAGGGAAAATGTTGTTTCAAGCCATCCATCACCTCGTTGGAATCGGTATCCACAACCACTTCGGTAATTTCAGGCACGGCGAGAAGGGTCTCGATGATGTAATGGAACAGCGGCTTGCCAGCAAGGACGCGATAATTCTTGCCAGGCACGCGCTGGGAGTGATGACGCATAGGGACAAGTGCAACGATTTTCATGGGAGGACAACCTGAAGTTTGATGTGATAATAATCTTCTGCACAGCGTGTGATCCAATATCCCTTTTTACCGGGCGGGTCGAAGTCGCGGATGCCGCCGACGGGCGCGCCGTCAATGGCGAGGACTTCGACACGCTCCTGGTTACTGGCAATTGCAGAAAGGATTGTCACTTCGCGTTCATCCCACAATTGGGCGCGTTCGCGGTAGACCGGGATATTCTTTGATGCAGTGAAGATGGTAAATAATGGAAAAATAAATGTAGTCAGCAAGGCAACGACTGCCATAGTTTGCAACCAAGTCGGCGAATACAAATTGCGGAGGGCGTAGCCTGCAATCCATCCCATTGCGACAAAGGCGAAGACCATGATGTGGCGCGGGATGATTTGCGTGCGGAGGATGGGGAGTCCGCGCTCGATATAGGCGCTGGGGGTGAGTGACGCCGCAACCAGCAAGACAGCCAGCGCGAAAATTCCGAGACCAAGCCCAAGGGTTTTTGTAATGTTGATTTGGCGTTCACCTTTTGAATTCAACACAAAGCCGAATAATCCCGCAATTAAAACGATGAGGAGTTGTTGATAGTCCTTGACGGAGAGGGTAACAAATTCGCGCGTGAAATTGAAAAGGAGGATAACAAGTTCAGAGAGGCTGGCTGGTTCACCATATCGCTCGGCGCGGATTTGCGTGGTCGGGGCAAAGACAAGTAATGCCATCGCGACGAGAACGAAAGTCAACGCCACGAGCGCGCTGACGAGGGTCTTTTGCGCCCAGGGTTTTTGATAACGAGAGCCGATGAAGGCAATGACTGTATACAAAGCGAGGATGGAAACCAGCACCGTGCAACTCGCCTCAGAGAATCCGCCCGTGAGGAGGGAAAGCAAGGCAACGAGAACAAGGCGTTGTAACGAAGGTAGTTTTTGCAAATCAGTCAGCGAGCTGACTGACTCCAGAATTAAAACCAGCACCCACGGAGTCAACACGAGAGGAAATGTGTAGGTGAAAAAGCCCGTATTCCAATACAGGGATTGATATAAATGCGGCGCGAGGTAGATTGAAAAATAAACGATCATGGCAGAAATCAAAACTGCCTGCAAGGTGGAGAGGGAAAAGCCTGAGATGGATGAAATGTTTTTGAATAACCGAACCAGTCCCCACGTCCAGAGAAGAAGCGAGAGGGGAATGAGAATCTGTAATCCAAATAAACCAAGCGAATAGAACAGTCCTGCGAGAATCGTCACGGAGTATCGGCTGGGGGTGTACGTCACATTGTAGGTGTAGCCGCGCAGGGTTTCGAGAAATCCCAAATTGCGGAAGTCCGCGTTGTAGCACCAATCGTCCGCCCAGTAGCGGAAGTAGATGCCGAGATACGCGTAGATTCCCAATCCAATGAAAAAGATGGCGAGACCGAGATACAACGTGAGTTTTTGCGTTCTTTCCCGTTCATAAATCATGGCAGGATTATACCGAATAATGAATTGACATTCGCCCCGCCCCATGTTATAACTCGAAAACAATTTACGGATTTACTCATCCAGAGAAGCTGAGGGACCGACCCTGTGACGCTTCGGCAACCGCTAACGCGGTGCCAACTTCGGCGCATGGACCTACGGTCATGCGGGAGATGAGAGATGATATACGCTTTGTGTGTCGCCTCTCACTACGAGAGGCGATTTTTTTGTGAGCGCGAAGGACTTCCGAAGTCTCCGAGACTTCGGAAGTCTGGAAGGTAATCATGCAAATCGGTGAAACACTTTATGTGACGAACAGTGATGAATTTCGCAAGTGGCTGATCAAGAATCACCAGACCAAGAAAGAGATCTGGTTGATTCAATACAAGAAAGCCGCGAAGAAACCATCCATCAATTACGTGGAAGCCGTGGAGGAAGCCATCTGCTTCGGCTGGATTGATAGCATCGAGAAATCCATGGACGCGGAACGCTATGCTTTACGCTTCTCGCCGCGCCGACCGAAATCCAATTGGACGAACACAAACAAAGAACGCGCCAGAAAAATGATTGCCGAACATAGGATGACGGAAGCGGGTCGCGCGACATTGCCGCCCGATGTTGAAATGACATCCCGTAAACGAGCGGGGCTGAAGCCGCCTGCTCAGCACATGGAAGCCCTGCGGGCTGGCACACGTGAGTCGAATTCATTCGACTTCCACGAACTGAGGTGTTTGTCGAGTTTATCGAGACACAGGAATTCATTCCGCCGAATCCCCGCCCCACGCACCCACCCCGCGCTGGAAGATGTGCAAGGATTAGGCATTTGGAATCTGATAATGAAAAGCAAGGAATAAATTATGTCCAACAAACGTGAAACAAAACTATGGCAGGAAATAGGCTGGTTACGTTTTCTTTTAGCTATTGCAGTAACATTTATTTTGGGCATAGCATATTTTGCGGTTTGGCAATGGAGTACAAGCATTTGGCGAGAGCTTTTGCTTAGTATCATTGCCAACATAATTCCTGTCCCTTTAGTTTTTATTTTGGTATATATTGCCTTTCGCCGTATAGAAGAATTGCGGTCAGAAAGAGATGCCGACGAACTGGCAGATAAAGTGATATTGAGGCTAATTCAGATAGCACAAGTTCAAGCAAATGCATCAGAAGAAAACGACAATTTTCTAGGCAATCTACCTCAAATTAGCGAGTTGTATTTGAAGTTATCTCATGAACTTGAAATAACCAAAAAATTCTTTGACTACAAATCGAAACAACAGAAACTGATTATCGAATTTACTAACCGTGGAAGTAATGTGATTCACCTAAAGAAAATAACTTATTCAGATATGGTATCTGGATTACCCAAAGCTATATTGTCAAAGAATTACAGATTGGATAACGGGCGTGATTATCTAATCCCCGTAGATCATAGCCAATCTGAAATTTTGCCAGATGGTAAATACACTATTGATGTACTGCTTGATGGGAAACACGATGCAGATAAGATAAATGCTTGGATAGGTAAATGGGGTTATCTGCACCTTGAACTCACATATGGCAATGAAATAGAAAATGTACAATACGCTATTTAGTATATTTTGCTAAAGAATCGGAGACTTAATGAATCGCAAATACACCAACCGCCGTTACCTCGACGCCCTCGAAAAGAAGGTTCTTGTCTTCGATGGCGCTATGGGAACCAGCCTGCAAGTCCAGAACCTCACCGCCGAACATTTCGGCGGCGAGCAATACAACGGGTGCAATGACTACCTCGTCATCTCGTACCCCGCCGCCGTGGAAAAAGTCCATCGCTCCTTCCTTGAAGTGGGCGTGGATGTGCTCGAAACGGATACCTTCCGTTCCAACCGCCTGACGATGGCGGAATACGGACTTGGTGATCGTGTTATCGAGATCAACGAAACAGCCGCGCGTTTGGCAAGGCGACTCGCAGACGAGTATTCAACAAAATTAACCGCGAAGAACGCAAAGCCTGCACTGAGCGAAGCCGAAGTGGAAAAAGAATTAAATCTTGGCGACCTTAGCGGGCGTAGCGGTTCAGAAATTCATCCGAGATTCGTTGCGGGTTCAATTGGTCCATCAGGAAAACTTCCTTCCGCGAATGACCCCGAACTTTCAAATGTCGGTTTCGACGAACTGGCTGATATTTTTCGCGAACAGGCTGTCGGTCTGATTCGAGGCGGGGTTGACCTCCTCTTAATTGAAACATCGCAGGATATTCTCGAAGTCAAAGCCGCCATCACGGGTTTGCACAAAGCCTTCGACGAGACTCAAGTCTATTTGCCGATCCAGGCTCAGGTCACGTTGGATACGACGGGCCGCATGTTGCTCGGCACCGATATCAACGCGTCGCTTGCAATCCTTGAAGGCATGGGCATTGATGTCATCGGACTCAATTGTTCCACGGGTCCTGAACACATGCGCGAACCGATTCGCATTCTCGGCGAGCAATCCACGCTTCCCGTTTCGTGCATTCCAAACGCGGGGCTTCCATTGAATGTGGATGGGCAGGCTGTCTACCCGCTTGAGCCTGAGCCGTTTGCAAAAGATATGTATGAGTTCGTGACCAAACATAATATTTCTGTTGTAGGCGGATGTTGTGGCACGACACCTCAACACCTTAAGTTGCTTGTTGACAAGCTGAATCAGTATCCACATCCCAAACGACCGACTCATTCTACGCCTCAGCTTGCTTCTGCCATGTCAGCAATTGCCATGCGACAGGAACCTGCCCCAACCTTGCTTGGCGAGCGTCTCAACGCGCAAGGCTCACGCAAGTTCAAACGACTGCTGCTTGAAGAAGATTACGACTCGATTTTGGAGATTGCACGTGAACAAGTTGCGTTCGGCGCGCACGCGTTGGATATTTCCTGCGCTGTTACAGAGCGCCCCGACGAAGCTGAACTTATGCGTAAGGTCGTTAAGAAACTTGAGATGGGCGTGGATGTTCCCTTGGTGATCGATACAACTGAACTTGATGTGATCGAAATTGCGCTCAAAACCGCCCCTGGAAGATGTTTGATTAACTCAACACATCTTGAGTCGGGTCGTGAAAAGGCTGACAAAATTTTCACACTTGCAAAAACACATAACGCCGCTGTCGTTCTCATGACGATTGACGAAAGCGGCATGGCCAAGACCCGTGACCGCAAACTCGAAGTTGCAAAACGTATCTACGACATCGCTGTCAACGACCATGGACTCAAGCCAGAAGATTTGGTTTACGACGCGTTGACCTTCACACTCGCAACGGGCGACCAGGAATTTGTAGATTCTGCAATTGAAACCATCGAGGGTATTCGTCTCATCAAACAAAATCTGCCTGGTGTAATGACCTCACTTGGAGTCAGCAATCTTTCGTTTGGATTCGCACCACAAGCCCGCCCCGCTTTGAACTCGATCATGCTCTATCACTGCGTGCAAGCAGGCTTGGACATGGCTATCGTTAATCCTGCTCACGTCACTCCATATGCAGATATTCCCGCCGAGGAAAAAGAACTGTGCGAAGATCTGCTCTTCAATCGCCGAGAAGATGCATTACAACTTTTTATTGAGCACTTTGAGAATATTACACCTAATACCGAGTCGTCTCTCGCTGACCCCACCGAAGGTATGACACCAGAGCAAAAATTACACTGGAGCATTGTCCATCGTCACAAGGAAGGCGTTGAAGCGGAGATCGATATCATTGTGAAGCGCGGCTTCACCTGGAATGAATCTCTCCCTGAAAATGGGGCAGGCGTAAGTCCCACGCCCACGATACATGAAATTGCAGTTTATACATTGAACAATGTTTTGTTGCCAGGCATGAAAGAAGTTGGTGACAAATTCGGCGCAGGCGAATTGATATTGCCATTCGTGTTGCAATCTGCTGAAGTGATGAAGAAGACAGTGTCACATCTTGAAAATTATCTTGAAAAAGTTGAAGGCGTTACCAAGGGCACAGTTGTGATTGCGACCGTCTACGGTGATGTGCATGACATTGGCAAGAACCTTGTGAAAACTATTCTCGCCAACAACGGCTACACTGTGATTGACCTCGGCAAACAAGTCCCTGCGGAGACGATTATTACCAAAGCGGTTGAAGCCAATGCCACTGCGATTGGTTTGTCTGCTTTGCTGGTCAGCACATCGAAGCAGATGCCGCTTATCATCAACGAACTCCATCGCCGTGGACATAAAATCCCTGTGCTGGTAGGAGGCGCTGCAATCAATCGTCGCTTTGGAAGACGTATCCTCCAAACCGAAGGCGGAGACTTCTATGAGTCAGGTGTCTTCTATTGTAAAGACGCGTTCGAAGGTTTGGATACCATGGACACACTCATCAACGCTGAAAAACGACCTGGTTTACTTGAGAAGACACGCCAGGATGCCGAAATGGAATTAGGACGCGCCAGCGTCAAACCTGCAAACCTGCCAACTTTCCAACGTTCCAATATTGTCCCCGCACCGTTAAATCTTCCTCCATCCAAGTTTGGAATGCGCGTTGTCAAAAATATGCCATTGGAACTTGTCTTGCAGGAACTTAATATCAACGAACTCTATCGTCTCTCCTGGGGCGCAAAGAACTCTCATGGCGAAGAATGGGTCAAGCTTAAGGCTGAGTTCGACGCGCGTCTTGAAAAGATGAAGAAACAAGCCCTACGCGAAAAATGGCTCAAGCCACAAGGCGTGTACGGACTCTTCCCCTGCCAGGCTGAAGGTGATGATCTCATTATCTACAATCACGAAAATCTTGATGAAGCGTTAACTCGTTTCAACTTCCCACGCCAACCTTACGACGAGCATCTCGCGCTTTCAGATTATTTCGCTTCTGTTGAGTCAGGTCAAATGGATGTGGTTGCATTCCAAGTTGTCACAGTCGGTCAGGAAGCCAGCGAACGCTTTGACAAACTCCAAGCCGCCAACGATTACACCGAAGGCTACTTCACGCATGGACTCGCCGTTCAAGCCGCCGAAGCGACTGCAATCTATCTGCATGAACATATCCGCCGTGAAATGGGCATCCCTGAAAATCAAGGCAAGCGTTATTCGTGGGGCTATCCCGCCATCCCAGAACTAGAAGATCATCTAAAAGTATTCCAACTGTTGCCCGCCGCTGAAAAGGAACTCGGCATAAACTTATCTCCTGCGTATCAGCTGATCCCCGAACAATCCACTGCGGCGATTATCTTGCATCATGCGCAGGCGAAGTATTATTCAGTGGGTGAGTCAAGAGTTGAACAGTTGATGAAATAATTTCATGGGGCGGGATGGCATCCCGCCTTTCAGGTAAGAGCGGGATAACATCCCGCTCCACGATAAACAATGAAAAATAAACTTGCATTTCGAGAATACTACAAAAGAAGGTTGCCCCATATTCAAATTGCAGGGGCAACGTATTTCATAACATTCCGCTTGGCAAACTCCTTGCCAATTGAGGCTTTGGAGAAACTGACTGAAGAAAGGCGGCAAATCAACAAACTCTCTGAAAGCCAGAAAGAATCTGCTCATCGAACGTGGTTTGCCAAATATGATGATTATCTTGACCAGGCTTTACATGGAAACCTATTTCTCAAGAACGAGCAAGTTGCCGACATGGTTGCGGCATCAATTCAATTCCGTGATGGCAAAGTATATGATTTGATCGCCTATTGCATCATGCTCAACCATGTTCATTTGGTTTGTACGCCGCTCGAAAAATCGGTTGGAATATATTTTGGCTTGACCGAAATATTGCATTCGTTAAAACGACATACAGCGCGGGAAGCAAACAAAATCCTTCAGAGAAATGGCGCCTTTTGGCAGGATGAAAGTTACGATCATTTCATTCGAGATGACGCCGAATTGGAACGAGTTGTGAAATACGTTCTCTACAATCCAGTCAAAGCAAATCTTGTGCAAGAGCAAACAGATTGGAAATGGAATCACTGTAAACACGAAATGTAATGCGGATTACCAATCCGCACCACGAAAAGGCAAACTATGACAAATAAATTCCTAGATCTACTCTCTACCCAAACCCTCCTCGCCGACGGCGCGATGGGAACCATGCTTCACGCGCGCGGGGTGGGATTCGATAAATGTTTCGACGAGCTCAATCTCACCAATCCATCTGCCGTTGCGGAGATTCACCGCGAGTATATCGAAGCGGGCGCGCAGTTGATTATCACCAACACGTTCGGTGCAAACCGCTTCAAGCTTGGCAAACACGGCTTGCAGGATGACGTCGTTGAGATCAACAAAGCCAGCGTGGACCTTGCCAGGCGCGTCGTCTCGGCATCGTTCAAGGAGGTGCTGGTCGCGGGGGATGTTGGTCCGCTCGGGGTGAGAATCGCTCCCTTTGGACGAGTTCAGCTCGAAGAGGCACGTGAGGCGTTTGCGGAACAAATTAAAGCATTGAGTGAGGCGGGAGTTGATCTGATCGTCATCGAAACATTCAGCGATCTGTATGAAATTCGAGAAGCGATCAAAGCCGCGAAAGAGACTTGTGAATTACCCATTGTTGCGTCGATTACATTCACGCGCGATGACAGAACATTGCTCGGCGATGAACCGATGAAGGTGGCGCGCACGCTGCGAGACGCGGGCGCGGATGTGATCGGAGTCAACTGCTCAGGCGGACCCGCGCAACTTTTGCGAATCTTAAAGCAAATGAAACAAGCCGTGCCAGACGGGAAGTTTTGGGTAAAGCCGAACGCGGGCTGGCCCGAACAGGTCGGTGGACGAATTATGTATCCCGCGGATGCAGATTATTTTGGTGATTATGCTTTATCGTTTCGAGAAACGGGCGCGGTCATTGTCGGTGGGTGTTGTGGGACGACCCCGCAACATATCTCCGCGATGAAAAAGGCACTGGATTCTTCAGCGCATTCTTCCGTGTTCATTCAGACTTCCGAAGTCTTCGAGACTTCGGAAGTCTCAGAAACAGAACCTCCAACGCAGTTCGCGCAAAAATTGGGACGCGGCGAATTTGCGATTGCCGTTGAAATGGACCCTCCGCGCGGTCTCTCGACTCACAAATTGCTGGCAGGCGCTTCTCTCCTAGCCGACGCGGGCGCGGACGTGATCAACGTTGCCGACTCTCCGATGGCGCGCATGAGAATGTCTGCATGGGCGGTGTGTGACGTGGTACAACGCAAAGTAGGAGTCGAAACAACGATTCACTTCCCTACACGCGGGCGAAATCTCTTACGCGTGCAGGGTGATTTGCTCGCCGCGCACGCGCTCGGCATCCGCAACATTTTCGTCGTGATGGGCGACCCAACCTCCGTTGGTGATTACCCCGAAGCCATGGACAATTACGACCTCGTGCCGTCTGGTCTCATCAAACTCATCAAGCAGGGATTCAACGAAGGCATTGACCATTCTGGCACGAGCATTGGTCAACCGACGAACTTCTTCGTCGGCGCGGCGTTGAATTTGTGCCCGCCCGATTTGGAGAACGAGATCAAGAACCTGCATCGCAAAATAAAAGCAGGCGCAGATTTTTTCCTCACACAGCCCGTCTATCGTCCTGATGATGGACTCAAATTACTCGAAGCCTACCAAGCCAAACACGGCAAATTAAATATACCAATCCTTGTGGGAATCCTGCCGCTGGTCAGTGTAAAACATGCAAATTTTTTGCATAATGAAGTGCCGGGGATCTCGATCCCCGATGAAACGCGGAAACGCATCGAAGCCGCCGGGGACGAGGGAGTCAAAGCCGGGGTGGAGATCGCGGTCGAATTGGTGGAGCAACTCAAGGCGTGGGCGGGAGGCGTGTACGTCATGCCCCAATTCCACAAGTACGATATGGTCGCGGAGATCATCGAGCAGATCAAAAAGTAGACAAGTACACACGTACACAGGTATACTTGTCCCATGCTTCTCGCCATGGACATCGGCAACACAAACCTGACGCTGGGCTTATACAACGGCAACAACCTTGGCGCACACTGGAGGCTTGCCACCGATCATGCCCGCATGCCCGATGAATATGGTTTGCAATTTCAGGGCTTGTTGCAAAACGCGAAAGTGACAGCGAAAGAGTTAACCGGCGTTTGTCTTGCGTCTGTTGTGCCGCAACTCACGGGGCGGATAATCCAGGCTTGCCGAGAATATCTCGATCAGGAACCGTTCATTGTGGATGTGGGAATCAAAACGGGAATCAAAGTGAAATACGAAGATCCAAGATCAGTCGGCGCGGATCGAATTGCAGATGCGGTTGCCGTGACGTATCTTTATAAAGGTCCGGCATGTGTGATTGATTTCGGAACCGCGACCACATTCAACGCGATTACAAAAGACGGTGAATATCTCGGCGGCGCGATTACGGCGGGAATCAACCTTGCCACCGAAGCGCTCTTCACACACGCCGCGAAACTTCCGCGTATTGATTTGCAACGACCTCCATCCGTCATTGGGCGCAACACCGTGCATGCCATGCAGGCAGGATTATTATTCGGTTATGTGAGCATGGTGGAGGGCATGGTTGAACGCTTTCGCAAGGAACTTGGTCCCGAGATGAAAGTGATCGCGACGGGTGGTCTTGCTGAAATCGTCGCGCAGGAAACCGATGTGATCCAGATCATCGCGCCGTGGCTCACGCTCGACGGCTTGCGAATTTTGTGGGATATCAATCATCCCCTGTAGTCATTTGAAAAAACGTTTTCTGCTCATCGCGCTGATCATCCTGTTTTCAATTGGATGCAATCGACTCGCGTTTGCAACTCAACCTGCGTTGACTCTCACCGTAGCGCCAACCTGGACGATTAATCCGTCTCCTACTCCATTTCAGCCCTTCGATCAAACTCAGGACAAGCCTGCCACTGTTTCTCCAACCTTTCTCCCCACTGACACGTTTATCCCATCCCCCTCCGCAACATTCATCCCAACAGATACTTCTGTTCCATCGTTAACTCCCACACCAGAATTTGTCTTTCAGGGACCCGGTGAAGTGACAGTGCCGATTCTTCTTTATCATCACATCGGTTATTCGACAAAAGACAGCAACTATTATGTTTCACCCGAAGTGTTTGAAAGCCAGATGAATCTTTTATACACACTAGGATATAAAACGATTTCAGTTGAACAATTGGTCCAAGCCATCCAGCACGGCGCGCAACTCCCCGCCAAGCCGATTCTGCTGACATTCGACGACGGCGGCGAAACCGTCTACACGGAGGCGTTGCCCATCATGCAAAAGTACGGATTCACAGGCACAGCCTACATCGTCTACAACTATATCGGCGCAGGCTTGTTCATGGACAGAGACCAGATCCGCGAATTGCACACCGCAGGCTGGGAAATTGGCAGTCACAGCGTCAACCACATTGAATTGCCAACGCACCCAAGCAAACAATTGGATGAGATCGTCAACTCACGGTGGAGGCTTGAGTCTTATCTCGACGTACAGATTCGGAGTTTTGCCTATCCCTTCGGCGCGTATAACGAGGATTCACTGTATTACGTCCGTTATGTGGGCTACATCGCCGCCATGGGCTTGGGGGACGAATCCGTTCAGGGTAGGGAGAATTTGTTTTATTTGTATCGGCAAAGTATCACAGCAGATCTACCTTTGGACGCATTTGCCAGACTCCTGCCGTGGCAAGAGGATTTGAATAACCTCCCAGCAATCACAGTTGTGCCATAACCCAGCCGCCGGGGACGGCGGCTTGAGCAGAAATAAGCAAGGAACAAATCTCGCATTCCGAAAGTCAATGAGAGTGAAAGGAGTGCGCGATGAAAATACAATTCCTTATTGGTTTATTGATCATATCTCTTGCCACATGCTCCGCGCCTGCCACGCCGACAGATAGCGGAATCGAGGGACAGGTATTCATCGGTCCGATGTGCCCGGTCGTGCAGGAGGGACAGGAGTGCCCTGACCAGCCGTATCAAGCCAGTTTAACAGTCACCAGCCTCGAGGGTAGAAAGATCGTGCAAGTCCAAACGGATGAAGCGGGTCGGTTCAAGATTCCGCTTGCATCCGGGCAATATATCCTGCATCCAGAATCCCCGAATGTGATGCCGTTCGCCAGTGAGCAGACATTTATTGTGGAGGCTGGTAAATTTACGCAAGTCATTGTGAATTACGACAGCGGCATCCGCTAACACAGTTCTTACAGCGTTCCCCTTGCCTTCACTTCTTAGGCACGCTATAATGCCCCACGCTATTGAAAGCAAGGAGAAGGAATGCCCGTTTATACATATCGTTGCAGTTCGTGTGGTGTGCAATTCGAACGACATCAATCTTTTAATGATGCCCCGTTGCGGACCTGCCCCGAGTGCAAAAAAAAATCATTGAAGAAAGTGATCACCCCCTCCAAGGTTATTTTTAAAGGTTCGGGGTTTTATGCCACGGATAACAAGTCCCCCTCAAGGGACAAGTCATCTTCTGGGGATAAATCATCTTCGGGAGAAAAGTCCAGTTCAGGGGACAAGTCCCCTTCAGGGGAAAAATCGAGCGAGAAATCTTCGACCGAGAGTAAACCTGAAAAGAAATCGGAAAGTAAAACAAGTGAGTCGAAGAGCAGTGAGAAGCGCGAGTAACAAAAAGAGAGAAGTTGTCAGCTTCTCTCTTTTGATTTAATAGACTTAATAGACATTATCGGAAATTAAATTGGGACGCTGATTCACGCTGAAAACGCAGATTTTTTCTTTTTGAATCAGCGAAAATCAGCGTTTATCTGCGTCCAACAAAGGTTTTCACTTATTACGGATAAGGTCTATTCTCTTCTCAACAGCCAGCGGAGGGTAGCCACGAACTCACAATGACATCCGTGGTAATTCCATACGCCAGTGCATTCCAAACGCGCATACTGGCAGGCTGATCTTTTACCTTCTGCCAATACCCAGAAAATATGAAGAAGGTCACGCCTAGGGCAACGACAACCCGGATCAGGATTGTAGTCCAGTCTCCAAAGCACCACGGCGCTTGATTCCTGATGACATCCACGGCGATGCTATAGATCCAGCGAAGGATGACGCCGAAAAATACACCGAGGAATACCTGGATTTTTGCGCCGGTATCTTCCTGCTGGGTGGCAAGCCTGAAACGGACTGCATCAATGAAACTGAACGAGTTCATGTGATTCTCCTCTTAATAAGTCCATGGACCGACGAGCGCATCAATGGAAACTCCATAGACGAGCGCATTCAGGAAGCGCATACTCGCAGGCTGGTCTTTCACTTTCAACCAGTAGCCTGAAAATACAAAAATAGTCGCAACGAGAGCGACCACAAGCCGGGCAATGATGATGGCAAGGTTCCAGGAGGCTTGGTTCTTGATAAGGTCTACAAGGATCCATCTTAGGAGGACTCCAACAAGCACACCGAAGAATACCTGCACTTTCGCGCCTGTATCGCCCTGTTGGGTTGCCAGTTTGAATGTGACTGCGTCATTGAAGATAAAGGATTGCATAGGGATTCTCCTTTTGTGAGGTTAATGCCATTATACAACTTAAACAAAAAGACCTCTCTTTATGAGAGGGTCTATTGGCTCAGGCAATGGGGCATGGGTGCGTGACGGCGTATATCGTCCCTATGACATCATCGCGCCGAACGTAGAGGCGGCAAATAACCTGTGTGGCAATGTGCAAGAGTGCCGCCGTGAAAATCGGAAAAATTTGCAATGATATAGGTCTGTTACCCCTCTTTTTGAAGAGCCGCTGCCTCTTTAGCTATTTCGTCTTTACTCATTTTCTCAAGATTTTCTAACATTAGTCGTCTAAAACCTTCTGGATTCATTTGACAGTGATAGTAATAATGATTCTTCGCTGTCTCTTTACGTTCTTTGTCTTGTTCCCTTTTTGATTTTCGCCTATTTCCTCTAAGTTCCCTCCATGCTTGTATTGCTTTATAACAGCTATATACTAGTGTAATTATAGCAAGCCAGTTACTATAAAATTCAAGGATAGTAATTAACAGTGGAACAATAATAAGCCAAACGAAAAATATAAACGAGCCTGCTTTTATTCCTCTCCTTCTTTTTTGCCTGTCAACATCAAGTTCAGTATAGGTTTTATAGTCCAAATTAGAATACAAATTATTCACAGATTCCTTATGTAGAGCAACATCAGGAATTTCATTATCTTTTATCTTTCCCCAATGTAGGGAAATATTTCCATCCCGACCAAAAAAACCTATCAGATGGTTGGAACCTTTTATCTTGACTAGATTTTGAATAAGATGCCCTTTGTTATCAAAAGCGGATACAAACAATGGGACTGGATACCGATTGAGCCAGCCCTTTAATTCCTCTTCCATTGAATCTGCTATATCTATTTCGCGAGCAGTTTCAATTGTTATTACTATGCTGAGACTGGCAAACTTAAAATTATTTTGTGGAGGAGAATATTCAACAAAATACCACCCTCTAGTTTCCTTTATTGGCGTGTATTTTCTATCTTCGCTCATAGTTTCCTCTTATTTGTAATTACGGAAAATCTTCAAGCAAGTTGTATAAAACAGTTCTTATACAAGATACCTATTGTTTTATAACAAAATTTGCCTCGAGCACAATAGCTAAAGGCAAAATCATTTGGTCAAAAGCTCCTCGACCTGGACTCGAACCAGGAACCTAGCGGTTAACAGCCGCTCGCTCTGCCGATTGAGCTATCGAGGAAGGCGAGCGAGATTATACGTGCAAGAATAGGGAGTGTCAAGAACACTGTGCGTCATTGCAAGCCCGAACGACAGTGAGGGCGAAGCAATCCCCTATACGTGTTGGAGATTGCTTCGTCGAGCTACGCTCTCCTCGCAATGACGTGGCTCTTTAATACTTCACCGCGCTGAGTTGACGGAGTTTATCAATTTGATGTGTGGCGGAAATCTGACGGACGGTTCCGGTGAGACCGCGCACAACGAGTGAATCCGTGCTGGCGCCATCGCCGAAGTAACGAACACCCTTGAGCAATTCGCCGTCCGTGATTCCGGTGGCAGTGAAGAACACATCCTCCGACGAAACGAGATCGTCCATTGTGAGAATCTTATCAAAATCATAACCGGCTTCTTGACCGCGGCGGAGTTCATCCTCATCGCGTGCATATAACTTTCCTTGAATCTCACCGCCCATGGCGCGCAAGGCGCAAGCGGCTAGCACACCCTCTGGGGTGCCGCCCACACCGAATAACACGTCCACGCCCGAATCGGGCCAGGCAGTCATCAACGCCGCGCCAACATCCCCATCCGGGATCTGCCTAATGCGCGCGCCCGCTTTTCGTATTTCAGCGACCATCTCTTTATGACGGTCACGGTCAAGGATGATCGTCGTCAGGTCTTCCACGTCTTTCCGTTTTGCTTTGGCAATCGCTTTGAGATTCTCAGTGATGGATTTTTCAATATTGATCTTGCCTTTCGCTTCGGGTCCCACCGCGAGTTTGTTCATGTACACAAATGGACCCGGGTCAAACATACTTCCGCGCGGCGAGATGGCAACCGTTGCGAGCGAGTTCGATCTGCCAAACGCCAAAGGGCGGGTCCCGTCAATGGGGTCCACGGCAACATCAAAGTCCAGCCCCGAACCGTTTCCCACATTCTCACCGTTATACAACATCGGCGCGTTATCCTTCTCCCCCTCTCCGATGACGATGACTCCGTTCATGTCCACAGTCTGGAGGACGATCCGCATCGCGTTGACCGCGGCTTGGTCCGCCCCTTCTTTATCACCGCGTCCCATAAAGCGACCTGCCGCCAATGCCGCGGCTTCGGTGACTCGCACCAATTCGAGCGCAAGATTTCTAGTGGGATCTTTACTTTGTTCCATCGGTCCTCCGTTAGAGAATGAAAAATTGGATTATAAAATAGCCAATCGCCGCGCCCCATATCCATGAATCAATGCGGTCAAGAAAACCGCCGTGACCCGGAAAAATATTACTCGAATCTTTCAACCCGCTTTGACGTTTGAACATGCTCTCGCCAAGATCACCAAGCGGGGCAAGCGTGCCGATGACGAGCCCGAGCAACGCGCCTTGAATTGGGTTGATCAAACCGCCGAGTGGTTGTGGTCCCATGGACGAGAATGCGTAGGAAAAAAATGCGCCAATGAGAACGGACGTAAACACCCCTGCAAAATATCCCTCCCAACTTTTCTTCGGGCTAAGGCGCGGCGCCATTTTATGTTTGCCATATACCGCGCCGATGGAATATGCGCCGGTATCACCTGCCCAGACAATCGGCAGGACGATCATCAGCCACCAGCCGCCGAGATTGCCGAACTGAGCCCGCAAGTCAATCAAATAGGCGCCAAGCCAGCCGATGTAAATAATTCCTGCAACCGTCACGCAAAAATCAAGCGCGGATTGATCCCTGCCGCGTTCAAACGCAACGAGATGGACTGTCATCGCGAGCAAGATCAAAAAGACAAGCAGTGGAATCGCGGCAGGAGCAAAAAAGAAGCGCGCTGTGGCTATCAACAGCACGCCTCCAACCGTGACCCATTCGTGTGGCTCATGCTGAACCGCGCGAAACAAGCGGACATATTCCCACGCGCCGCCGACAAGAAAAATGGTCATCAAGACAAAATAAAAAACACCGCCGTAAATGATCGCAGGAAGCCCGATGGATGTAAGCGCGAGCGCGGTCAGCGTGCGCCTACGCATTGGATGCCTCATACTCACCGGATGCGACTTTTCCATAACGACGATCTCGGTTTGTAAAAGTTTCCAGGGCGCGGCGATATTCTTCCTTATCGAAATCGGGCCAGAACTTGGGAGAGATGTACCACTCAGAATATGCCGCCTGCCAGATGAGAAAATTGCTCAGGCGCAATTCACCCGAAGTGCGTATGATGAGGTCGGGGTCTGGCACACCCGCCGTGTAAAGATAACGGCTCACTACTTCATCGGTCACATCATCGGGCAGGATGCCATCCTTCATGATATTTTGTATGGCGTTGACGATTTCATCGCGTCCGCCATAGTTGAAGGCAACATTTACTACCAAACGGTCATTGTTCTTCGTGATCTCGATTGCCTCGAGCACTTTTTCCTGGAGGCTGGGTGCAAGCCGTTCGAGACGCCCAATGTGACGCAATTGCACGCCTTCCTTGTGTAATTCCTTCAGCTCGCGGTCAATCACATCCTCAAGAATATACAACAAGCCTTTTACTTCCTCAGGCGGGCGCTCCCAATTCTCCGTGGAAAAGGCATAGATCGTCAGGTATTTGATTCCGAACTCGACCGAAGCGCGGATCACGCGTCGCAGGTTTTCCGTACCCGCTTTGTGTCCCGCGAGACGCGGCAATCCGCGTGAACGCGCCCAGCGTCCGTTGCCATCCATAATCATGGCGACGTGACGGGGAAGTTTATCGGCGGGGATGTTGAGGGGGGATTCGGTCATTAACATTATTCCGTCATTGCGAGACCTGAAAGGTCGAAGCAATCCCCAACACGATGAGGAGATTGCTTCGTCGAGCCTACGGCTCTCCTCGCAATGACATACTAGACTTCCATGATTTCTACTTCTTTTTTCTTGCCGTGTTCGCCGATCTCTTCCACAAAATGATCGGTCAATTTTTGCAAATCCGTTTCGCCGCGTTCCAGGTCATCTTCCGAGATCAATTTTTCCTTTTCAAAATCACGCATGTCGTTATGCGCGTCGCGGCGAATGTTGCGGACGGCGATGCGGGATTCCTCCAGACGCTCTTTCACATGTTTCACCAGATCGCGCCGGCGTTCTTCATTGAGCGGAGGCAGGTTGAGATGGATGACCTTGCCATCATTATTGGGATTCAACCCCAGGTCTGAGGTTTGAATCGCCTTCTCAATCACCTTGAGTGTGGTTGCATCGAAAGGTTTGATCGTGATGGTGCGGGGTTCAGGAATACTGATCGAAGCGAGTTGCTGTAGCGGTGTGGGAGTGCCGTAATATTCAATCGGTAGTTTTTCAACCAAAGCAGGACTCGCACGCCCTGTACGAACTGCGGCAAGGTCGTCGTGAAGGACTTGCATGGCACTGCGCATACGATGTTCAGCGTCGCTGAGAATCTCTTTAATCACCACTGCCTCCTGAATGGGAAATAATTTCAATGTTAAGGATACACCAAAATTACGAAATTCGCTATATGAAAGGCGTTTTGCGATAGGTTTTGGAGTAACACGAGAGACTCTCGTAAACAAAAAAGGAGAGTCTAAACTCTCCTTCTAATCAACGCCCTAAAAATCTACGAGCTAACCAGCGTGCCAACGGCTTCGCCACGCAACGCGCTGGTCAGTGCATGTACATCCCAGAAATTCAACACAAGGATCGGCAGGTTGTTTTCCATGCACAAGGTTACTGCCGTGCTATCCATGACAGTGAGCCGACGGCTCAAAAAGTCAATGTGCGACATCTGGTCAAATTTGATGGCGTTCGGATTCTTTTTCGGGTCCGAGTCGTAAACACCATCCACCTTGGTAGCCTTGATCACCACATCTGCGCCGATCTCAGTGGCGCGCAACGCCGCGGCGGTATCGGTTGAAAAATATGGATTTCCCGTCCCCGCGCTAAAAATGACCACGCGCCCTTTTTCCAGATGACGAATCGCACGGCGGCGAATATAAGGCTCCGCGATGGCGCGCATCTCAATGGCAGACATGACCCGGGTATAGACGCCCGCGCGCTCCAAGGCATCCATGACGATCAGGGCATTCATGATCGTGCCAAGCATGCCCATGTAATCGGCAGTAGCCCGATCCATTCCCCGCTCCAAGCCTTGTTTCCCGCGCCATAAATTTCCCGCGCCGATCACCAATGCAACTTCCACTCCCATATCGTACACTTCCTTCACCCGGCTGGCGATCACCTCCGCTTCACTTACATTAATTCCCAAGCCGCCTTCCCCTCCAAGCGCTTCCCCGCTTAATTTAAGTAAGATGCGTTTATATTTCAACTCAGCCATGGACGTCTCCTTTTATAAAAATGACCAACCCAATGGTTGGTCATTTCAATTTTAACCGTTCAAGCTCTCGCCCAACTCCCAGCGCTGGAAGCGACGCACGATGACATTTTCACCGATGGCGGCTACCGTTTGCAGGATCAACTTTTCGACAGTCAGCGATTCGTCGCGGATATAAGCCTGCCGTGAAAGGACAACCTCATCCTTGAATTTTTCAAGACGTCCCTGCACGATCTTGTCCATTACGTTCTCAGGCTTGCCTTCCTCTTTCGCACGTGCGCGCGCAATTTCCGCTTCATGCCCCAGCACATCGGCTGGAATATCTTCTGCTTTCAGGTAACGAGGGGCAGAGGCGGCAATCTGCAGGGCAATTTCATGCGCCAGTTCACGGAATTTATCCGAACGCGCCACAAAATCCGTTTCGCAGTTCACTTCGACCATCACACCCACGCGTCCGCCGCCATGAGAATATATTTCCACAATGCCCTGCGAGGCATCACGGTCGGCGCGTTTGGCGGCTGTTGCCATGCCTTTTTCGCGGAGCCAGTCCACAGCCTTTTGATAGTCACCGTTGGCTTCTTCGAGCGCCTTGCGGCAGTCCAGCACGCCGGCATTCGTCGCGGCGCGCAATTCTTTGATCATTTCTTTCGTGATTTCCATCTATGATTTCCTTATCTTACTACAAACTTTTATTCAGCGCTTTTGGGCTCGACGGCTGGTTCTTCGGATTCAACAGCTATTTCGGCGGCTGGCGCTTCCGATTCAACAGCCTTTTCAACTGCAGGAGTTTCAGGAGCGGGGACATCCGAAGCAGGAACTTCTGGAGCAAGAGCATCCTTTTTGGTTGTACTCATCTTTGCCAGTGTGGCTTCGCCGAGCAGGGCATCGTCTTGCAATTCCTCGTCAGTTTCAACAACCTTTGGAGCCTTGCGCGCAGATCGGTCAGATTTACCCTTCACTTCGTCGGCAGGTTTTTCTTCCCCGTCTTCTTCCTTGCGCATTGCCTTACCTTCAAGGACGGCATCCGCCGCCTTCGCAACCAGCAACTTGATCGCGCGGATCGCATCATCGTTGGACGGAATCACATAATCAATGTTCAGCGGGTTGCAATTTGTGTCCACCATTGCCACGATCGGAATGTTGAGCAGGTTGGCTTCGTTGACCGCAGAAATTTCACGTCCCACGTCAATGATGAAAAGCAAATCGGGGCGGCGCTTCATCGTGCGAGTACCAGACAAACGGGTAGTGAGACGCGTGATCTCGCGTCCGATCAGCAAGCCTTCCTTTTTGGTCAGGCGCTCCAATTCATTGTTATCGCGCATCTTCTCGAGTCGTTCGAGTTCCTGAATACGTGCGAACATCGTGGTCCAGTTGGTGAGCATGCCGCCCATCCAGCGCTCGGTCACATAAGGCATACCGCAGCGACCGGCTTCCTCAGCGACAGTTTCCTGCGCCTGGCGTTTTGTGCCAACGAACAAAACCGTTCCGCCATTCGCGACCGCATCACGAATCACGTTGTATCCCTGGTTCAACAACTTGGAAGTCTGTTGCAGGTCAATGATGTGAATGCCGTTGCGCTCCGTAAAAATATACGGTTTCATGCGCGGGTCCCACTTGTTGGTACGATGCCCAAAATGCACACCGCTCTCAAGCAGGGCTTTCATTGAAATTACAGCCATGGTTCTCCTTACAGTTCCGCTTTCCAACGCGCAAGTTTTGGCGTGAAGCGGAATGAGTTTAGCGGGATTTGATGACCCGCTCAGGGACGCTTATTGCCCGTCCCAGGCAAGATGTATGGCGCTTTCGCGCCACGGAAAAATTATAACACAGGATTCTGACAGCACGCCTCTCGCTGGTGGTTGAGTAGGGCGACAGCCCGTACACTTGCACCAGCACGCAAGTGCAGGTGTCGAAACCTAGCCGGAAACTGATCCTATATAAACTGCCGAGTCTCCCCGTAAAAAATGCTCAATCGAGACGTCGTCTCGATTGAGCATTTCCGCATGTGAAATTGTTACTCTTGTTTGTGTTCTGCCCCGAATTTCCTCGAACTGAATACTTATATCATCGCTGTCTGATTGCGTAACTGCCGACGGATTTGATTAATATCCCGACTGATCTTGGAACCAGCATCGTCAAGAATTACTTTTTTGATTTTGCCTACCGCATACATCACCGTTGTGTGATCGCGTCCCCCAAGCACTTCACCAATTTGCGGATAAGATACATGTGCATCTTCCCGCAATAAATACATGGCCACCTGGCGGGGTTGAGCCACGTCACGAGACCGGTCAAGGCTTAGAAGTTTATCCTTGGACAGTTTGTAATATTGGGCAACTTGATTCACCACTTCGTCAGGCTCCATATCGCCATGCTGAGGTAATAAATCAGCCAGCGCTACTTCGACAAGATTTGGCGTCAATGAAGTACCGCTTAAATCCGCAAAGGCAATAATGCGGTTGAGAGCGCCTTCCAATTCGCGAATATTAGACTGGACGCGTTCAGCGATGATTTCCAGAATATCGTTGGATATATTACGCCCTGTCCGATCTGCTTTCGAGCGAAGGATGGCAACGCGCGTCTCCAGATCGGGTGGCTGAATGTCAGCCGCGAGTCCCCATTCAAAACGGGAGCGCAGGCGTTCTTCGAGTGTAACAAGCGACTTCGGCGGGCGATCAGACGAAACGATGATCTGCTTGTCCTGCCCGTGCAGTGTATTGAAGGTGTGGAAGAATTCCTCCTGCGTGGATTCTTTCCCTGCAATGAATTGAATATCGTCAATCAACAGCACGTCTATTGAGCGATATTTCTCGCGGAATGCCTGTGTAGTGTGCGTGCGGATGGCTGTGATCATGTCGTTTGTGAATTCTTCAGACGAAACATATAGAACACTCAGTCCGCGCTGGTGACAGGCGTTGCCAATCGCGTGAAGTAAATGAGTTTTACCAAGCCCTACACCCCCATACAGGAAAAGCGGGTTGTATGCACGTGCCGGTTTCTCGGCAACAGCGAGACATGCCGCGTGAGCAAGCCGATTCCCCGAGCCGACAACGAATGTTTCAAATTGATAGCGTGGATTCAACGCGACGTGGCGAACACGCGGTTCGGAAGCAGGAACAGCGTCACCCTGAGAGTGATCGAGGGAATCCGTCTGGCGAGAAGTTTGAGTCGTTTCTTCCGCATCCGAATCCTTTTCATTTCCATTCACGATAAAATTGACGGCAACACTGGCGTTCAAAATTCCAAGAAGCAGGCGGCTGACAGTACTGGCGAGGCGATTCTCAAGCCAATCGCGCGCATACGCATTTCGGACACTGATGGTCAACATTCCATCCTGATATGAAACGGGTCTGGTGTCGCGTACCCAGGTATCGAATGATGCGCGCGGCATCTCCATTTGCAGTTGTCCGAGTACTGATTGCCATGCCTGTTCTGCATTCATAATTGCTCCGATGTTCCTGTGACAGGGTATGTGAAATAAACCCGCTTTATCAGCGGTTAAAAATTTGAAATATTCTGCTGTAAAATGAAACTTACAGGGACTTCGAGATGCGATTTCTCCTCACATCTCCATCTCAGCGTGTTTTCATTCTAGCACAACATTCAAAAAGTACAACACGAAAAGCCTACGCTACTTTTAAAACATTCGTTTTTTTAAGGTCGGTAAACGTTAAAGATTTCTTGTATAAATATTGGATCATCGCTTCTTTCATAGAACACACGTTTCAGGCACGCACACTCCACAAAGTTATCCACACCCCCACATATGGGGTTGTATGGCTTTATGATCCTTCTTCATGCCAACATAGAGGTGTGTGTTAAAGAACCTGTGGTGATAACTTCTTAATAACTTGTTAATAAGACTCAAGATTCTGTGATTCAATGTTAAAGAAAGATCGAATCGTATGTTTATGCTCGCAAGATGGTCGAATCCGATGCGAATTTTGTCGTTCGTTGATCAACAACCGATGACTTGTAATGATGATCCTCAACAGAATATGCCATTGTTGATCTGTTGTCAAAATTTTTCACGAGTTAATATCATATTTCAATTTATCACAGAATGTGATAGATTTTGGCAGAAGTCACGTATACAATAAGCCAAAGGTGAACCATGACAAACTCACGAATTTCCGGATTCTACAACATGACTCTCGAAGAACGCCGCATAAAACTGGCGGAAGCGTCGAATCAGACTCCCGAAGACCTGTTCCCGCTTACAAATGGCGGACTCTCCCCTGAATCCGCCGACCACATGATCGAAAATGTCATCGGTCTATACAGTTTGCCGCTCGGGATCGCGCTGAACTTCATGGTAAACGGCAGAGATGTGCTCGTGCCAATGACTTTGGAAGAGCCGTCTGTCGTTGCAGGCGCTTCATTTATGGCAAAACTCGTCCGTGCAGGCGGCGGATTCACCGCCACGACTACTGATCCACTCATGATTGGGCAAATGCAAGTTATCAATGTCACTAACTTATATGAAGCGAAGCTCAAACTATACGAGCACAAAGCCGAATTACTCGCCGAAGCGGACACGATTGACCCCGTCCTCAAGAAATTCGGCGGTGGCGCACGCGACTTGGAAGTCCGTATTATCGAAGACTCCCCCATCGGAGGCTTTCTCGTTGTACATCTCATCTATGACGTCCGCGATGCGATGGGAGCAAATGCCGTAAATACAGCCTGCGAAAGACTCGCTCCGAGAGTTGAAGCAATTACAGGCGGAAAAGTTCATCTTCGGATCCTTTCCAACCTTGCAGATCGAAGAATCGCTCGCGCACGTTGCACAATTCCTGTCAGCGAACTCGGTTTTGGGTCAGAGACCCAAAACAAGCCATCTGCTCCGAGCGGGTCTGCGACCCGCTCGTTCACAGGCGAAGAGGTCCGCGATGGCATCATCGCCGCGTACGCCTTCGCCGCCGTGGATCCCTATCGCGCCGCGACCCACAACAAGGGCATCATGAACGGCGTGGACTCGGTCGTCATCGCCACCGGCAACGACTGGCGCGCCATCGAAGCCGGCGCACATGCCTATGCGGCTCGTTCTGGCAAATACACATCACTTTCCACTTGGGGCAAGGACAAAGATGGAAATCTTGTTGGTACACTCGAAATGCCGATGGCAGTTGGAATCGTCGGCGGCGCGACCAAGGTCCACCCTGCCGCGCAAGCCTCGGTTAAATTGATGGGCGTGATGAGAGCCTCTGAACTAGCAGAAATCATCGTCTCAGTCGGTCTTGCCCAAAACATGGCGGCACTCCGCGCCCTCGCCACCGAAGGCATCCAGCGCGGACACATGTCTCTGCACGCGCGGCAGGTTGCCATCGCCGCGGGCGCGACAGGCGGACTCTCCCCTGAAGCCGCCGACCATATGATCGAGAACGTCATCGGCTTGTACAGTTTGCCGCTTGGAATCGCGCTCAACTTCCAGGTGAACGGGCGCGATGTGCTTGTCCCCATGACACTCGAAGAGCCATCCGTTGTGGCTGGCGCATCCTTTATGGCAAAACTTGCCCGCGCGGGCGGCGGATTCACAGCCACCACAACTGATCCACTCATGATCGGACAGATGCAAGTCATCAATATCACCAATCTACACGAAGCCAAACTCAAATTGTACGAACATAAAGCCGATTTGCTCGCTGAAGCCACTGATATTGACCCCATTCTCAAGAAATTCGGCGGCGGCGCGCGGGATTTGGAAGTCCGCGTCATCGAAGACTCTCCCATCGGCGGGTTTCTTGTCGTTCATCTTATCTATGATGTGCGTGACGCGATGGGAGCAAACGCTGTAAATACTGCCTGCGAAAGACTTGCTCCTCGCGTTGAGTTAATCACGGGCGGAAAAGTTCATCTGCGTATTTTGTCAAATCTGGCTGATAGACGCATTGCGAGAGCAAGATGCACAGTTCTGGTCAAAGAACTCGCCTTTGATAATTTCTCGGGCGAAGAAGTCCGTGACGGCATCATCGCCGCCTACGCCTTCGCCGCCGTGGACGCATATCGTGCCGCAACCCACAACAAAGGTATCATGAACGGCGTCGACTCGGTCGTCATCGCCACAGGCAACGACTGGCGCGCTATCGAAGCCGGCGCGCATGCTTACGCCGCTCGTTCTGGCAAATATACATCCCTTTCCACCTGGGGCAAGGACAAGGACGGCAATCTCGTTGGCACACTCGAAATGCCAATGGCGGTGGGAATCGTCGGCGGCGCAACCAAGGTCCATCCTGCCGCGCAAGCCTCGGTCAAATTGATGGGCGTAAAAACTGCCTCCGAACTCGCCGAGATCATCGTCTCGGTGGGACTCGCGCAGAATATGGCAGCCCTCCGCGCCCTCGCCACCGAAGGCATCCAACGCGGACACATGTCCCTGCACGCGCGGCAAGTCGCCATCGCCGCAGGAGCGACCGGTGAACTCATCGAAAAAGTCGCCGCGCAGATGGTGGTGGAGAAGGTTGTGAGAATTGATCGGGCTGAAGAGATTTTGAAAAACATGTAGGGGCGGGGTCCCCCGCCCTTGTGTTGGTATCAAAACTCCTATCAAAGGAAATATTCACAGATTATTGGGCGGCAGGACGCCGCCCCTACGAGACCAACAATGGATGATAGCCTCCTCTGGCAGATACGACACTTCGTCTACAATCACTTCGCGGACACGACTCACCCGCCGAGCGTGGATGATACCGCTCGTCATTTCAACATCTCCACCGATGAAGCAGGTGAATAC
>Ga0247727_10002969_pt1 | contig 38161 bp, 34 predicted proteins | sample WisWelCaveWW1625_FD_202498 | JGI IMG/M metagenome (GOLD analysis project Ga0247727, IMG submission 202498) | Biofilm microbial communities from Wishing Well Cave, Virginia, United States - WW16-25 | ecosystem: Environmental > Aquatic > Deep subsurface > Groundwater > Cave microbial mat | place...
CTTCGATGCGCGCGATAGATGGTATTTGCAATTCGACCGGGGTGGGTAAATCTTCAGTGCAAGCCGCGGCTAAAATCAAAATGGGTAGAATGGATAATTCTATAGTCCCAACCCGGATGACTCCGCCACGCCTCCACAAATACATAAGGAAGCGGAACCGGGGCCGTAACCCAAAAAGAAACTCACCAACGGATAGAAACAACCCAGCGGATAAAACAATTTTTTTCATCAGATGGGTTGTTTCTATCCGTTGGAAACTTTTTTGCTTTAACTGCAAAGGCTTGACTTGTAAGTGGCGGAGAAATCGGCGGGTACCCATGCTCATCCTATTCGTATTCAAGTTCGTTGTCCGTGATGACATTAACGCGATGTTCGGTTTTGTGAAGTTGTTGCGGAACATGATCGGGAGCGGCGAGAACTTGCGGCAGGCGTTGGCGCAATTCAATTAAATCGGCGACAACCTGATGCGCTTCGCGCAAATAATGCGACGGCAGCGTTGCCAGCACCGCCACCACCCACATGCCGGCGGCGCGCGCCGCATGCACGCCGAGCGGGGCGTTTTCTATTACCAGACATTCTTCTGCTGCTACATTCAACCGCTGCGCAGCTTTCAAGAACGGCTCGGGATTCGGCTTGCCGTGCTCCACGTCTTCGCTGGCAATAAAGCAATCAAACAAATTTCTTATTTCTTCTCCGAGAATGCCCTCCACCTGCGCGCGAATCGAGCCGGTGACGAGGCCGAGGCGATAGCCGTCTTTTTTCAAATGCTCCAACAAATCCAGCGCGCCATCCACGAGCGATGTTTGATTATTGGCGAGATACTGATCGCGCTTGGCATTGACGATTTCCTGCAAGAGTTCAGTTGAGAAATCACGGTCGCGGCGTTTAATCAGCTCGGCGGCGACTTCTTCTGTGCGGCTGCCTTCTTCAAGATAAATTTCTTCCGGCGAGATCGCCACGTCATAACGCCCCATCACTTCCATCCAAGCGGCAACGTGATACGGCATGCTGTCAACCAACACCCCATCGTAATCAAAGAGCACGGCACGGATCATGAGAGCTCCTCCAGTCGAGCGGTGAAATGACGCAGATAGGGGCTTCGTAAACCAGACGCAAGCCTTTGATGCGCTCGCGATTTTTGAAAATTTCAATGATCGATTCGGCAACGTAGTTCATGTGCATCATTGTGTAAACCCGGCGCAGAATGGCCAGGCGAACAAGCTCCAGTTCAAGACAAGTGATGGTTCCGGTTTCTGCATTTTTCGTTGGAAACATCAGACTGCCTATTTCCACGGCGCGAACGCCGGTCTCACGATACAACGCTACTGTAAGAGCCTGAGCTGGAAATTGATTCTGCGGAATATGCGGCAAAAAACTCGCGCGCGTTTAGATAAACCGCGTGTCCGCCAATCGGTTTGACAATCGAAACGCCCGCATCGGCCAGCAAGTTCCCCAAGTACCGAACTTGCCCAATGCGAAAAGCCATATAATCTTCGTTCAACAGTTCCTACAGACCTCGGGCGATAGCTTCAAGGTCGCGACCAGCGAGACCCCCATAAGTTGGAAATCCTTCGACCAGAATCAAGAGGTTTGTTACTTTTTGCGCCCACTCTTCGTCGTTCATGGTCAGAAAGCCGCCGAGGTGCCGCTGTCGGTCAATAAGTCGACATAAATTGATTCAGCGGGCACTTCGAAGACATTATAACCCGCGTCGCGAATCAAGCGGTCGCGCTCTTCACGCGTCGTGCGCTTGATCGGCTCAACGACTTTTATTTTGAAAGGTTCTGATGGGAAGAGCATTCGTGTCCTCACAAATACTATCACAAGAAGTCATAAAATCCATCAGTCAAAGCGATAATCTTTTGAACACGGTTCAGCCCAACTTTATGTCGACTGCCTCCGTGAACCCCGTCTCAATTTCTCGATGATTAGCGATTCGCACGCGCCGCCATTTTTCTAATTTTTGCAAATCCGCATCATCGAGCACGCCGAGTTTGTGCAGCACATTTACCAGCACCGGTGGTATGGCGCGGTTGGCGGCGTCGATCATTTTAATGGCGATGCCCAACGGCTCATTGCCAAGGATGCTCATGCACTCGATGCCCTCGGCGCCGGTCTTTGCCAACACTCGCCCGCCGCAGGCGGCCATCACCTCGGTGTCGAATCGATCTTCGCCGGCAATCATCTCCGGATGAGTGACAAAGAGCTCCACAATTCGCTGGGCGACTTTTTCTTTCGAGCTAATCAGCTTCGCATACATCAGCGCCATGTTGTAGATCGGAAGATGAAAAACCGGAGCGCTGCAACCATCCACCCCGCGCGCGATTTGTGATGTCGAGAGATTCGCCCACTTTGCCATCGTCTCGTGAATGCGTACCTGATGCGGATGCCCGGGTTCAAGATAATTTTCTATCGGTAAACGATGATGCACGCACGCGGCCAACATTCCAGCATGTTTTCCCGAGCAATTGTTTTGTAAGACCGTCGGCACGTCGCCGCGCTCGCTTAAGAGCTTCGCAGCTTTCACGCCAAGCGGAACATGAATGCCGCATTGCAAATTCTCGGAAACGCAACCGATTTTTTTCAGGATGCCGGAGACAGCTTCAACGTGACGAGCTTCGCCGTTGTGGCTGCTCATCATCACGGCTTGTTCCGCATCATTTAACCCGAACGCTTCGGGAATTTTATCTTCAAAGAGCGGAATCGCTTGAAACGGCTTGGCCGCCGAACGCATGAACGTGATGAAATCAGGGTCGCCGAGCGAATAGACAATTTTACCTTTCGCATCGACAACCACAAGGTGGCCTAAGTGCTGGCTCTCGATCTTGCCGCTGCGGGTGACGTTGGCGAGAAGCTGAGGTGACTTAGGCATTCGTGCATACTCATACTCCTACTCTTTCTCCTACTCTTACTCGCAGTTGGCTCTTGTAAACTTCAAAAGCGAGTAAGAGTAAGAGAAAGAGTATGAGTAAGAGCATTTCATCAATTATCGAATCAAATCCACCATCTCCCGCACCGCGCGCTCCAAACCGACCAATATTGCTTTGGCCATTATTGAATGGCCGATGTTGAGTTCCTCGATCTGCGGGATTCTCGAAACGTCGCGGACGTTTTGATAATTCAGTCCGTGCCCAGCGCTGACGCGCAAGCCGAGCTTCGAGGCGGCCAGCGCCATCGAGCGCAGCTTTTCAAGCTCTTCGATATAGATGTTCTCATCGTCGGCGTTGGCGAATTTGCCGGTGTGCAGCTCGACGTAATCCGCTCCGGTGCGCGTGGAGGCTTTGATTTGGTCGATTGCCGGATCGATGAACAAGCTAACGACGATGTTGCTGGCGTGCAGCATGTTGACGGTCTCTTCGATGAACTCCTGATTGGCGACGACGTCCAGCCCGCCCTCGGTAGTGATCTCTTCGCGGCGCTCGGGCACAAGCGTCACCATGTCGGGCAGCACTTCGATGGCCATCGTTCGCATAGCCTGCGTTGCCGCCATTTCCAGATTGAGATGCGTTTTGACAATTTCACGGAGCAGATAGAGATCTTTGTCTTTGATGTGACGACGATCTTCGCGCAAGTGACAGACGATGCCGTTGGCCCCGGCCATCTCGACAATCACTGCGGCTGCAACCGGGTCGGGCATTTTTCCTTTGCGCGCCTCGCGCAGGGTTGCCACGTGATCAACATTGACTCCCAACCGCATAGCCGTATCTCCTCAAAGAGGTGCGTTCCAATCCAAGCAGAAAAAACACGTTTATGTTCTCACGGATTTTGGATTGATGGATTATTGGATTGCTGGATTGTTGGAAGCCGGATATTCCAGTAATTCAATAATCCTTTAATCCATCAATCCTCAAATGCTCCGTCACCGTTCTCGATTTTTCGCTGCTGCTGCCGCCAATTGTGGAGTGCGAACGAGATCGCCGACCTCCACAAACTCAAAACCGCGTTGCTGCAAAATTGGGCCAAGCTCTCGCAAGACCCGCAGTGTGTTGGTGTTTGGATGCCCTATACCAATGGCCCACCCTTTTTGCCCTGCACGATCGGCAAGCTGCATAAATTTGTCACTGATCCAGTCTTCGTCGTCGTTCGCGTCGAGAAATAAATCGTTCAACGCCGTTCTCACCCCCAATTGCTTGGCGAGAATATGGGCTTGCGTATTTGGATTCGTCCTGCTATCGATAAAAAACAAATTCGCCTGGCGAATTTCTTCCAGAGCCGGCCGTAAGAGCTGAACGTTGACTGTAGCCAGCGACCCCATATGATTGTTCAAGCCTTTGGCTTGCGGTAACTTGGCGACCGCTTTTTTGATGCGGTTGCGAATCTCCACGTCGCTCAACTTAGTGAAGAGAGTATAACCGTCGTCTTCGACACGCGCCTCGAGCGGCTCCATCGGCAAATGAATCATAATAGCCTTGCCGCGCTGTTGCAAGCGTTGCGCAACATCTTGGGAATGCGGCAGGCCCGGAATGATCGAGTACGTGATGTCGAACGGCAGCTCGAAAAAACCGTTGTAGACTTCGGTGCGATTGTATCCGAAATCGTCGATGATGATGGCGATGCGTCCGCTGCGGCGTTGAATTCTTTGTTCCGGAACCAATCGAATCGTGCCGAGCTTTGTGCCGCTGAAGGAGTAGGTGAGAACGTTGACGCCGGTTTTCAAATCTTCTGCGCCATTTTCGACCTGGCCGCCCAGCTCGCGGATGCGATCATGCAGCATTTGATAAACCACCGCCGGCGGAACGTTTGCCGGAACTCGAACGTCGCGGTCGCTGCCGCGATACTTGATGAGATGAATGTTGATGCCGAAGTTGTCGAGCACGCGGTCGGTGGCCAGACGCAGTTTTTCTTCTTGTGAGAGTCTGTAAATTCTTTGGGCTAACGGATGACTGGCATTCGTTGGGACGCCGCTTTTTTTCAACGAGTCCAGATCGGCGAAATTCACCAAAGCCAGCAGGCCGGCGCAAAATAGAAAAATGATGCCGAGGTTTTTCTTTGAAGTTGACGATTTCTTGCGAGGCACGGCAGCTCTCGATGGACCAAGTATGCAATGTTCAAACCCAAAAAACTTTTTACCCGCGAAATACGCGAAACACACAAAAGCGCTATTTACATTTTTCGCGCCATTGAGCGTTTTTTTGCGGGGAGAAAAAAGAATCGTATTCGCCGCAGAGATTTCGTTTCCATTTATGAAGAGCGAATGCAGAGACTCATTGCCCAAAGCTCGCCTTCAGCGCGCTCCAGGTCGGCGTGCTGCCGGTGCTAAGGTCCTCCCAACGATGAATCGACCATAAGCCAAAACTACCCTCTCGGAGAAGAAAACGCGCTTGCCCGGCGTAGCTTCGAGCGATGCCGGCGGCTTGCTGCGTGTGGTTAACATTCAACTGATAATCTTCGATGAAAATCGCCGAGTCGCCGAGCGTGGTAATACTCTTCGCAGTGAAAATCAGCGCACGCGCCGAATCCGGCGGCAAGACGGCGCTCAACTGGCTGAAATAACGCTTTTCTTCTTCAAGCCCCCAATTAGCAAATAACTCCGGTCGGGAAATTCCGACCGCCGGGTCTGCTTGATAACGAAACGTCCCGCCGAGCCTTGGGTCTGCAAGGCAGGCAGAATAGTTCACTAAATTTTGTTCCACGACCGCATTGCGCAAATTGATGATCACCGCTTCCGGCGTTCTCGGAGTGATGAATATTCCGCGAGGTTGCGTCGGCGGCTCCGGCGTTCGCGTCTGAAATGGATTCTCGCACGCATAGACGAGGAGTGCGGTTAAAACCGTGACGACTGCCCGTGCTTCTCTGTTCATTTTTGCCAGCGGGTTTTGACGAGGCAATATAGTTGTTACTCCAATTTTTATCAAGAATTTTGTTTTATTGGAAAAATCGGCGCTGCGATTTGTCATTTTTTCACTTGACCATGCGATGATTTTTTTCTATTTTCCCCGCGTTGCTGCGTCGCTTCAGAACTGATTTCAACATCGATTCTCACCCGGGGAAAAGCAAACAGCAAAAAGAAAAGGGCAAACAGAAAACAGAAACAACAAAGCAGCGCCTGTTTACCACTACACGAGGAAGAACTCTTCGTTAATTGTTCTAGATTTTTTTTGCCCTTTGCCTTTTGCTTTTCCTCTCGCTGCCTCTGCACGACATGAATATCTTGCTTGCTCTCAAGGCGACAGGCAGGTTGTTTTCCTCCCCCGGCAGGCGAATGTTCTTAAGCCTTGGGCTCGTGGTGTGCATGGCCGTGTCCGATTCCACCCCTCCCGCACATCGTGATTCCCAATTCATTACACCGTATTCTTCCGCGCTCATGTTGGCCAACCCGCTCAAATTCATGAGCCGGCCGCCTGGCGGCGATGAAGAAAACGATACGGCCTCAAAATATCCAACCTTAGAAACTTTAGAGGCGCGCTTTAGTCGAGTGATCGCCGAATATCCGCATCTGGCAACAATGCATCAAATCGGCGAGTCTGCCGCTCAACGCCGGCCAATTTGGGCAATCCGTGTCTCGGACAACCCCGATCTTGACGAAGATGAGCCGGCGATTTTGTTCAACGGCGTGCAGCACGCGCGCGAGCCGATGGGCGCATTCATCTGCGCGGAGCTGCTCGAAGATTTGGTGAAGAACTATGGCACGAATCCGCTTTATCGCAAATTCATCGATAGCCTGGAAATCTGGCTGGTGCCCATCGTCAATCCCGATGGATACAAATTTATCGTAGATAATCGCATGCAGTTTCCGTGGTGGCGAAAAAACCTCCGCGACAACAACGGCGATGGAATTTTCAATCCGCTCGTCGATGGAGTTGATCTGAATCGGAATTATGGTTATAATTGGGGCGACGGCGACGGGAGCGCCCCCGGAAGCTGGTTTTTTCACGGCAGCGAGCCGTTTTCCGAGCCGGAGATTTGCAGCCTCCGCGATTTGGCACTGCGTGAAAATATTGTCGTCGGCGTCGACTATCACAGCTACGGCGAGTCGGTGCTTTTTCCGTGGGGAAATTTTTACCCGGCGCCCGATCACGCTTTGATTTACAACATCGCCGACGGCTGTGCGCGCCGTATCGGCAGGGAAAACGGCCGCGGGCAATACGGCCTTTTGCCGCTCAACGCGCGCGTGGGCCAAAGCTCGAACTGGATGTATGGCGAGCTGGCGGCCATGCACTTTATTATCGAGACCGCCGCAAATTATTTTCCGCGGCTTGAACGCGTGCCGGCGATAGCGAAAGAAAATTTGCGCGGCGCGGAATTTCTGATGGAGCGGGTGTTGCGCAGCGGCATCAGCGGCCACGTGCGTGACGCGGAAACGCGCAAGCCGGTGGCAGCGCAAATTCTCGTTGATGGATTGACGGCAGATCATGTGCGTCCGCGCCATGCCGACGGAATTTTTGGCCGCTTCGATCGTCTCCTGCTGCCGGGAACTTATAAAGTGGTGATTATCGCCGATCATTACACACCCGAAGTGTTTACTTCTGTGCGTGTTTATGAAGACAGACGCACGTTTCTCGAAGTAACGTTGCGGCGAAGGGAAATTGCCTCGTCCGGGGCAAATTGAAAACCCGAGGAACGGAGATCGGAAGAGATGACGATTATGCGCTTCTTCGCGATCATCAAATACAGAATAAAATTCTGAAAACTTTTGCCCACCGATTGAAAAACCCCACTGATAAAAATCTTCATCGGTGGGATTCTTCAATCAGTGGGTTATTTAAGGGTTGATCGAAAAACTCTCGTTTCTGCGTTTCTGAAAACGATTATAGAATGTAACCAGTTCGGAGGGTTGTGATGAAGAAATTTTTAGCAGGCATGCTATGCGGTGTTATGCTGGCAACTGGAATTATCGGTCTAGCCCAGGATAAATTCTACAAGGGCAAGACGGTATTCGCAAAAATTGTAGACGCCAAGCTGCTCGAAAAACCGGACGGCACGGCGCTTGCGACGGTGAATCGCGGCACGCCGATGATTGTGCTTCAGCAAAACGAGAAATGGCTGTTGGTGGCGTTGAACGGCGTAATACCGAAGGATGCCGTTACCGGAGAAGAAGGCGCGCTGCGCGGCACGGCATTTCGCGCCTACATGATCTTGGCAGCGGACGAGCCAAGCGCTCAAGAAATACGCAAAGAGATTCAAGCCGGCGCGGATTTTCAGGCTGTCGCGCGGAAGAAATCGACCGCGCCAAACAAAGCCACCGGCGGCGATCTCGGCGACGCCTACCCCGGCGACCTCTCGCCCGAATTTGAGAAAATCATTCTTGGCTTAAAAGTCGGCGAGATGAGTCCGGTGACGAAGACTTCTTTGGGGTATCAGATTTTTAAGAGGGTGAAGTGAGGCGGTGGATTCAACTCTTCAAACTCCCCTCGCTCCCGATTCTTCCGCACATTATCCCATGAAAAATATTTTCCATTCATGGCAATGTAAACCCCGTGGGGCAGCGCCTGCGCAAACGACAACGCGCTGCCGAGATTGAACAAGCCATCCGAGCTGCCGAATGCGTATGGAATCATCGCGCCAGTCAGCACGATGGTTTTATTTTTTATATTTTCCCCCAAGGCTTTCGCCGTCTCGACCATCGTATCGGTGCCGTGGGTAATGACGATTTTATCTTCCGAGGATTTTTTGCAGTTTTCCAAAATGATCTGCCGGTCGGCGTCGGTCATCTCCAAGCTGTCGATCATCACCACAGTGCGCACGCGCACCTCGAGCCGGCAGCGGCCGAGCTTCAGCATCTCCGGAACGTGGGTGTCTTTGAAATAAAGTGTGCCGTGGATTTCATCATACTCTTTGTCAAATGTTCCGCCGGTGATGAGGATTTTGATGGGCATGGGGAGTGGAACTCCAGTTTAGGCAGTGGTAAGTGACCAGTGATCAGTTATCAGTTATCAGTTATCAGTGGTCAGTCATCAGGTACATACAGATTGCGGTAGGGCTGGATGTTGAGTTGGCCAAAGAGGCGCAATTCTTTAATCTTGTTCGGGTTCAATTCCCCGACGCTTGCGTCGTTTACAATAGACAATACACCACTTGATACCCCGACGCTTGCGTCGGGGAGCTTCATTGTAAAATCTACGCTGGGCAAATGTCTTCGACTTTTACTTCAAAGCCCGGTAACACTTCGGAGCGGACAGTCTCGCCGATGCCGTACTTGCCGATGAGTCATAGGTGCTTCCGCGCAAAGCAAAGAGCTCGATGGTACGAGCCTTCGGATCGACAATCCAATATTCTCGCACGCCGGCTTTGGCGTAAATCTCGAACTTCTTTCGCCGATCCACGAACCAATTGGAAGGGGAAAGAATCTCAATAATTAAGTCCGGCGCCTTCCACATGCTCTTCTTTTACAATATGTATTCGCTCTTTAACGACAAAAAGGACATCGGGCTGTACCAGACTGGCAAGATCGGGGAGAATGACGTCATACGGCGCATCTAACACGATACCCTTGTCGTTCTGCTCATTGAAATTCCAAAGAGCAGCGAAAGCATTGCCTTTGCATCGCTGATGGATTGTAAGCGGCGCCGGTGTCATATACAATTCTCCTTCAATGACTTCATATCTCCAGCCATCGTCGGGAAGGCGACAGTAATCCTCGTAGGTCCATTTGCCCTGCGGCGGCCACTCCTGCTCGGTATGAGGTGTCTTAGATGCCGGTTGTGGAAAAGCAGTTGCGAGACTCATTGCGATTTCTCCATGGATTCTGTGACAGCAGAAGATAAATCTGCTGCGCGTGAAAGTCAAGCAGGCTGATTGGCCGGTCACTTTAAACTCTGGCGACGATTTGGCGGCTATGATAAGCGACCGGTCAATTTTTAATGGGCTCATGAAAAATTCAGGCGACGAGGTTAATGAATCTTCTCAGTACAAAACGTTTGATGGCAATCGACTGTGATTCACCATGGCCCATTGCTTACGAACGGTGACTTGCAGCATGACTCGTGTGCCTATCGCAACAGCTTCCAGCAGCGATTCGCCCAACGGCGTGATTTCAAAAGCGACAAGCCTCGAAGTCGTCCCTTTGCCTACAGGTTCTTCTCTATATTCGCGTTCTATCGCGCCAAAAGCGGCTAAAATGTGAATAACCATTCGTGCAATCGAACCGCGGAGCGCCGTGGTCGCGAAGCTACTCTCCTGTTTACCCCACCTTAATCCCGTTTTCTCAATTAACGCATCGGCGAATTCTTCAAAGGGTATGCGAGTTTTAGCAGGCAGCGCGAGCAAATCATCAAGCGTAAACAGCTTGAAGAACCGTGGCAAAGCTTCTCCCATACCTGTATAAGAATAGGCGATCAGCCAGTTGACCTTGTACCACCAAGTCGTTAATAAGAAGGCCAATTGTTGCATCGGGTGCGTGCCAAGAAACTTCTCACCTTTGCGGGTGAGCCGCCAACGTCGAGCCGAGCCGATCTTCAGCAGACCGCCGACTTCGGCCAAGATGCGAAGGAAGTACAGCGGCCAGAGATCGGTTTCGCTGCGAATGCGGAAAACGTGACTGCCAATCTTGTCTTCCAGTTTGGGAGGCTTGACGAAGCGCGCCGTCACTTCGCGCACCGCTTTCAAAGGCATATTGCCGGGGCCTTGCGTGCCAACGACCTTGTTATCTCGTACAAACCTGAGCAGCGTTTCAACGTCTCGGCGCAGGGGCAGGGCCTCGGCTTGGCTGATGATCTCTGCATCTTGGTGCTGCTCCAACCATGCACTGAGAAGCTGTTCCGCTGCCTTGACTTCATCAGATGCTCGTTTTGGCATGGTTCTCCAATGTGACACGTGGCGCGACTTTCAAGTCGCAACCCAATGCTCAATTCTGCCTACGACCGCGGGCTAAAGTGAATTGCATCAAAACAATCCGGTTCACGGATTTGAGTTCTTTTGCCAGTAAATTCATTCATAGGCATTTTCATTTGATCGCGCCAAACCAGACGGGCGTAGCCTTGCATCCGGCTGCTTTTATGGTAGGATGGATTTTTTCAACGAGGCTCCGGTCTTTGGAAGAATCGTTGATAAAAATGCGAGGCGTATTTTCCATTTCAGATTTGCGTTTTATGATTTACGTTTCATTTTTTGCCCTTCGCCTTTCGCACATCGTCTTTCGCCCTATACTTTTTGCCCCTTGCCCTTTGTCCCTTGCTCAGCCCTTCCAGTCTGAGAAAGTGCACACGGCCGGAGGTGTCGCCGGCGACGATGGTTTTGCCATCTGATGCAACCGCAATTGCCTTCATATCACTTTCGCCAATGAAACTGGCTATTTCGTCTCCCGATTGCAAATTCCACATTTTTAACACTTTGTCTTCTGCAGCGGAGATAGCGATCTGGCCATCCGGTGAGATCAAGACGCAATGAACTGAGCCGCTATGGCCTGCTAGGGATATCAGTTCTTGACCCGAAGCCAAGTCCCATACCTTGAGTGTGTGGTCAGATGAAGCCGAGACAGCCAGTTTTCCATCGGACGTGATCGCGACGCTATGAACCCAGTGCTTATGGCCTTTCAGAGTTCTCAGTTCTTGGCCCAAAGTCAAATCCCACACTTTGAGCTCGCAGTCATGCGATGCGGAGACGGCGTAGTGACCATCGGGCGTAAGCGCGACGCTGTTGACATAGCTGTTATGGCCTTTTAAGGTTCGCAATTCTTGGCCAGTCGTCAAATCCCAGACTCTGAGTGTTTTGTCATCTGAAGCGGAAATGGCGCGTTTGCCATCGGGTGTGAGCACGACGCTATTGATACTATGTCCAATTAGGGTTCGCAATTGTTGGCCCGTCGCTAAATCCCACACTTTTAGAGTTAAGTCCAATGAAGAGGAGACAGCTCTCTGGCCACCGGGCGTAAGCGTGACGCTGTTGACACGCCTGTTATGGCCTCTTAGGGTTCGCAATTCTCGGCCAGTCGTCAAATCCCAGACTTTCAGTGTTTTGTCGTCTGAAGCGGAGATGGCGCATTCGCCATCGTGTGTGAGCACGACGCTATTGATACTATCTTTATGTCCAATTAGGGTTCGCAATTGTTGGCCCGTCGATAGATCCCACACTTTGAGTGTTTTGTCGTCTGAAGCGGAGACGGCGCGCTGACTATCAGGTGTAAGCACGATGCTATTTACTGCACCGCGATGCCCTTCTGAGGTTCGCAGTTTTCGGCCGGTCACTAAATCCCACACCTTCAGGGTGGTGTCGCTTGAAGCAGAAACAGCATGCCGACCATCGGGTGTAAGCGCGACGTTCTTGACATAGCTGTTATGGCCTTTTAGGGTTCGCAATTCTCGGCCAGTCGTCAAATCCCAGACTTTCAGTGTTTTGTCGTCTGAAGCGGAGATGGCGCATTCGCCATCGTGTGTGAGCACGACGCTATTGATACTATCTTTATGTCCAATTAGGGTTCGCAATTGTTGGCCCGTCGCTAGATCCCACACTTTGAGCGTGTGGTCATGAGAAGCTGAGATGGCGCGTTCGCCATCGGGCGTGAGCGCGACGCTGTTAACCCAGTAGCTGTGGCCTTTTAGAGTTCGCAATTCTTGGCCAGTCGCTAAATCCCACACTCTAAGTGTATTATCATTGGACGCGGAAAGAGCGCGCTGACCATCCAGTGTAATTGCGACGCTCGTTATTACATTGTTATGGCCTTTTAGAGTTCGCAACTCTTGACCCGTTGCCAAATCCCACATTTTGAGCGTTCTGTCCCTCGAAGCGGAGACGACTCGCTGGCCATCGGGCGTAAGCGCGACGCTCGTGACAGAATCGCAATGACCTACCAAAGTTCTCAGTTCTCGACCAGATGCTAAATCCCACACTTTGATCGTCTTGTCTCTTGAAGCGGAGACAGCGCATTGGCCGTCCGGCGTGAGCGCTACGCCGTTTATCCAATCACTATGGCCCTTAAGGGTTCGTAGCTCTTGGCCCGTGGCCAAATTCCACACTCTGAGTGTATAGTCATATGATGCAGAAACAACACGCTGACCATCCAGTGTAATTGCAACACTAGTGATCCAACTACGATGGCCTTCGAGAGTGCGTAATAAAGGCCCTCCGGCTGGTGTTAAAGAAGAAGTCAGTGGGCGCAGCCAAGGCTTTCTCTGATTTGCGCTAGCAGCCTTGAGCAAGTTTTGAATATTGGACGAATCCTGCGCTAAAAGTCGTCCTAGCAATTGCGGGGTCAATAGGCTGCGATCTTTCGTGAGCTGGTTGGCCGAGAGGCGCAATGCCTTTTGGAGTAATGCCAAATCATTCAATTGCGCGTGTTCATCTCCACTCCATTCCAGTGCGACTTGCATATCATCGATAATCGGGTTGACGCCTCGTGCCTTCAACTCGCTTTCTAGACGCAGGTAATCAAAATAGGCTTCGTTCAATGCTTTGGCCGCATTCGCTTTGTATTCTCTTTGCTCCTGCTCGGAGAGCAATCGCTGCGAAAAGTCACGCACCAACGCGTGCAAACGGAGGGCGGCGGTTTTGCTGTCCAACTTTTCAATCAAGCTCAATTCATGCAGTAGATAAAAGGCTTTGTCGAGCGGGCGGCGCAGACTGGTTTTCTCCTGTGCGATGCCGGATAACAACGCCAGCCGGCCTTTCGGAACAATCTCCGCTTCTGGAAAAAGGCCGGTGAGACAGAAGAGATGCCGGGAGTTTTCATCTTTGAGCATTTTCCACTGGCTTTGCAACGTGGCGCGCACCGACGTTTCATGCCGCGTGACCAATTCTTCCGGAGATAGCTCCGCCAGATCAACTGTTTCGAGCTTGTTCCGGCACAGCTCTTCATAATAATCTGCGAATGAAACCTCGGGATAGGCTTTGAGATAGCCTGCCGCCAAAGTCAACGCCAGGGGCAAATTCCCGACTGCGCTGCATGTTGCTTTGGCCTTTTCTCTTTCTATGAGGGATTCCGGTTGCCGTTCAGCCGTCAACAAAGCCAACGCGCCTTCCGCCGAGAGAATATCCACTGCTTGCGAGATGACGCCTGGAATTTGAAAATGCCTGCGGGTGGTAAACAACAAATCGCAGCCCAGTGTCAGTGGCGTTAGCCCAAAGAGCAACGCGTCATTATTGAGAAGCCTCGGCTCCGCAACGTTGTCCATGATGACCAGCGTATTCGGATGGGTCTTGAAATACTTTTGCAAAGCGAAGATATATTGTTTATTGGCCTCGGCAGTGTCAGGGTTGGGAATGCGAAGCTGCAGCCGGTCGCGGGCGAGCTCCACAAATTGCGTGAGCCAGTGATCCTTATCCGCTGCTTGTATCCAGTAGATGCCATGATACGCAAAGCTAAAACGATAGGCGAATTCCACTGCGAGTTGGGTTTTGCCGATGCCTCCCATGCCCACGGCCCCGATCTGGTTTATCCCAATGTGATTGATGTTGCCGATCATCTTCAAATAAAGCTCGAGCAAGTCGATGTGTCGACCCTTAAAATGCGGATTGGGGTTAAAAGGAATGTATAAGTTTTCCGGCAGGATGGTGTAATCGTAGCGCACCGGCTCAAGGTCGAGGTTCTGCAAGCGCTCAATAAGTTTCTTGCAGCCTTTTTGCAGTTCTTGGAAGCTTACGCCATGCAGATTGAACAAAGGCCTGGGGAGCTCGGGCGCATCAGGCAACAGACAAACCACGATCGGCTTTTCCAAGGCTCGCGCTGTTAGCCATTCGTGCTTGACCCATTTTGAAGTGGCGGCGTGTTGGCTCCACATCAAACAGACAACGTCGCAATCCGCCAGAGCAAAAGCAATCTCCCGCGCCCAGTCGGTTTCCAGACGTGTCCGATCGCGCCAGACCTTGCACCCGGCTGCTTCCAGAGCAAGATGGATTTTTTCAACGAGGTTACGGTCTTTGGAAGAATAACTGATAAAAATGTGTGGCGGATTTTTCATTGCTGATTTGCGTTTTACGATTTACGGTGCACTTTTCACTTCTGCCCTTTCACGCCTCCGACTTTCTAATATTTAATCACTTGACATTTCTTACTCTTTTTTGCTCGATTAATGTCATCTTCTGAGGCCGTGGAATTATGATCGCATCAACGACACCATTTATTTTCAATAAGCCTTGTTTTAACTCTTGGTGCATTTCAGTGGTTGCGGAATTGTCCCATACAAAAGCAATCATCTTGTTGTACCCTGACACTTTAGTGAGATACATCGAAGCAGCTTTGGCGACGCCCTCGATTACTTCGATAACGCCTGCCTGATCTCCGCTTCTCATGAATTTCACTTCTATTATCAGATTTAGCGAGGGTAGACAAATGTCAGCGCGTGGACGTTTAGGGCCGAGCGAAGGCAGGTTTTCCTCATCTTCTATATTCTTGATGTCAAAGATGGATGCAAGTTGAAACCAAAGGAGATTCTGTACGTGATACTCATGCTGGATGTCCCATTTCTCAGCGGTAGAGGCTTTTGTCCGCCTTTCGGTCTCCCAAGTCCATCGCCTAAGCGAACGTCTAATTCCATCTAAAATTCTTGCAACATCTTCAACCTTTGGATTTACAAATTGGACGGCGAGCGCTCTTTCACGAAGATAGTTTATTAGCACAATTTGTACTGCTGCTCTTTCAACGCTAAGTTCGCGAGGTTCACCGCAGACTATCTTCAGGGCTTGACCAAAATATTGTTCACTATCGTTAATTTGAATAAGCCCTTTCTTCATCAGCGCCAAAGCGGCATCGGGAGCATCGTTAAGAGATTCAGATGAAATGCAACGATCATTGACACAAGCAGCCGCCGTTTCAATAAGAATTCTATTCCAAGAATCGAGCCGCTTTGTAAGAGCCTGGTCGATGAGATCGCATAGCCATTTGATTTCAGGAAAAGGTTGCGATAATATGGTTCTGGCACCAATTGCAAGGCCAAGCAAGATAATTCCGTCGGTTTCAAAAGTCGGTACAGTATTTGGCCGAAAAGGTTGTCGCCCGGACATCCATTTCAAACACTCACTCGTCTTTTCCTTTTTGTCTTCAATAACAGGCAGAACAGAGATGGCATATCCAAGCGTTGCAACGTGCTTTGCATTAGGCTCAATTTCTTGCAATCTGTAAACATTTGACCATATAGTTTCGAAATCATATTTAAAGCTGGATATATCTCTTAACATCCAACCGATGAATGCTCTGGTTATTTCGGAGTAAGCCTCCAGATTTCGGATCGTCTGAACCCTTCTTTGTTCAGCCTCTTCCATGTATATTTTAGTTGCGATATTCATAGGAACCACCTTGTTCTACCAATTTTGCCAACAATAGCATCACTGTTCCAACCGGAAACAAAATTGAGATTTGCAAGCAACTTGGCAATCAGTTCGGAGTACAAAATCGTGACAGGTAAAGGTGATGGCGAAAACGTTCGCCATGAATGACAAGAAAAGGTATAAGTTTGTCTTGTGAGATAGATCATATCTCTGAATGTAGAATCTTTGTGCAGTTTGAGTAATACCGGCTGTGGAAGGCCATCTTCTGCTGTCTTCACTTCTTTTCCACCAGTTAGCACAAGAATTGATTCTTCTTTACCCGGTATAATGAATAGTCCTCGCTCTGGTGCAAATTTTCCTTTTTGCATTGTCCCACGAATGTCAGGAAAACCCTGTTTGTTATGCTCATCAAAGATCAAAATTGAATGGTTACCAATAACATGCAAAAACGCAAATTCAACCTGGTACTTTTCAAGTTCAGCAACAGCTTGCTTAACGACATTTATCTCTTCGTCCTTCATTGGCTTGAATACATGAAACACCAACCGCAAGAAACTCCCATCCTTCCAATTAAACTGTGTTCGGACAGCGGATATTGTTTCTTTTACTGTCTCAAGAAGGCTCTTGCCATACTCTTCGAATTTTACTGCCTTCGTTCTGTTTTCCAAGATATACTTGCCATCTCCGGTAAAAACAGTTGTAATTCCAACATAGCGTTCACGTGCGCCAAACCTTCCATCTCCAACAATGGCGCTACCAAGACCAAAAACAAATTCGTGAGCAATGGCTTGGCTCGAGGGTAATAACCAAGGAGTCCCGCTAAGTTTTGCATAAGTTGCCAAGCCAATATTGTTGAGCACGTATCCTAACTGATATTGGTTGCTCATCATCGTCTCAATTTCTACAGCTTGGTCTGGGATTCCTTTGGAGAGAAACAGCGCTTTGGTAACAAAATATGGATTGTCATTCCCTATTAATTGATGATGCCTTTCTTGAATTTGAACGAAAGCGAGGTCGATGTTTACACCTTCGGTTACAGCATTTTCAATTGCTCGGATAGCGGCTTCCTTGTAGGCCGAAGCAGTGTCGGCTTTCGCCTCTACAAAGCGAAAAGAAAGATCATCAATGAGATACTTGCGTAAAAAGCCTTTACTGTAGGGATTGCGGCCCTTGCCAGATAACGAAATGCCATCTCTAAATTGTCGGAGAAACTCTTCTACTCGTCCCTTGAAGCGCGGCTCACAAAGTACAGCAATGACGGGCTGTGTGGGTGAAAAAACGCTGTGATCGTAAGGGCCATAATTGTCCAATCCGCGATCATGCCAGGTATCAGCTTTGGTTCCAGAAGCATCAAAGATATAAGTCGTTTTGGGAACTTTAGCGATCTTTGGAAACTTAAGCCCAGAACCATTCTGGGATAACATTCCGAGTGGCTTAACCCTTAAACCTGGAACAATCTCCAACTCAACTGATGACAGATACTTGCCAAATTCACTCAATCGTGCAATTTTTCCTTCTCCTGAGTATACTCCGGCTTTCCTTTTACGCAAATCTTTAATGTATAAATCCGCCTTTTGTCCAAACAAAGAACGAAGGCATGAGACAACGTTCTCCATTCGAGGTTCAAGGAAGGCATTTTCTAATTCGATTCTATCAATACCTTCGAGATGATCATCAAGAATCAAAAAGTCGTCAGTTAAATCCAATACTCGCCCTACGAGTTTGCGTGGAGAGCGAGTTCTTGGATCATACCTTGGGATTTCGTGTTGAACATACTTGCCTCGTAATTCTATGCCCAATTTTCCTAATTCACGGCAATTCAGATCAATGGCATTGTGCGTTCGTATATCCACTGTGATTCCAACAATAGGGTTCCTGTCATCAAAATAAAAAGGCCGTACAGTTACTGCATAAACTATCTCGACAGCAAGCCAAGAAGGGCAAGCCTCGCCAATGATGTTTCTTAATAGTTCAGGATTCGGGCGGGTGTAGACGAACTCGATTGGTTGGACATCAAGGAATGGAATTTCTAATTTCCCAAAGCTCCCAATTAGCGTTTCTCTTATAAGATTTGAAGCAATATTGAGATGTTTTTCCAAACCGATCTCTTCGAAAGAACCCCCAAGCTTTTCGGACTCTGGCAGTAATGGAACAGACCATATACAATCGTTGCCATCCTTATCCTTTCTGTTACCAACAAACAGATGTGTACCAGCTTTTGAATATCTGATTTCTTTGAATTCATTCTTTCCGGGGTACTTTAAAATCCCTACTTGGATTTTGCTCTTTGGTATAGTGACAGGAAAGATGTTAAAGGACAGGTGCATTATGGTCTCCAAAAAACTATTGATTCAGAAAATTGTTGAGCAGTGATTAGTTGAGGCAGCATTTGCAGTCCTGCAAAAAAAAAGTCAAATGCGCCATGTTCCACACGTCATCAATCACCACCAGAATATCGCGGTCGGCCAGCAATTCTGCGAGTGAGCCGAGGCTGCCTGCGCGTTGGAAAAACCCGGGCGCTCGCCGCTCAGCGTGTAAATCAGGTCTTCGACTTTGCCGGTCAAATCACCGGGAGACTCGCCGAGGGTGACCCAGAGAATGCCGTCATCGAAAGCTTCTTGAATGGCCTCGTCGTGGCACAGGGCTTTAGCCAACGTGGTTTTGCCGTAGCCGCCGGCCCCGCTCTGCTTCAATCAGGACAAAAGGATGCGGGGCGGAGCGCCGCGCAGCGCTGCGGTAATCGCGATAGGCTCTGCTCTTTCTCTATCGAGCAAAAGCTGGAGCAACTGTTCGTATTCACGTGGCCGCTCGACAAAATCTTCCGGCAGGTCTTCGACCATGAACGGCACGCGCAGCGTTTGGCATTCGGTGTTGAGGTCGTTGAGAAACTTTTGCCGTTGCTCCGGAATGGTGAGGTCATAATAATGCGCGTCGCGCATCCAGCGCGGCAAGCTCTGGTGAACCGATTCCGAGAACGGCTCGCCTTTGACGGGATAGACGCACACCCCCTGCTGCTGGTCATAGCGCCACTCTTTACGGACGATGGGCGATTGCATCGCGCCCGGGGTCAGCACCAGCACCATGAACTCCACCTCATCCAAGGCCCCGGTAATCTGCAGCCAAAAGTCGCGGCCGCCTTCCATGCTGATGACGTCTTGCCACAGCGGGAGGTTATTGGCTTCTAGCTTTTTGCGCAGCTTCCTGGCAAAAGCCTCGCCGTCCTGGCGCGAGTAGGAGAGGAAGATGCGGGGTTTATGCTGCATGTAGCGTCCGGGCTTGTTGATACTACAAAATACCAAGAACGTTGGGAACGGCCGATTCAGGCAACTGCTAGTTCTTCTGATTTCGTTGAGAGATAAGCAAGGATCTCCTGCTGCCTTTGTTGAATCTGGAGCAGGTACGGTGCAGCCAAACGCTCGTAATCAAGAGCCGAGTGCGTGCGACGGGCGGCTTCCAGGAAACGCCACATTTTTTGAATGTCTGATTGTGCTTGGTGCAGTTGTTCGTCATTGAGTATCATATCTCAATCTGCACATCTCACGGCAAGCATCAAGGCGATAATCGTTGGTGAGAAAAACTTCGCAGCTGCTGGTTATGGCAGCGGCAAGGTGGAGGGCGTCCGGGGTTTTGAAACCGTAGGTCGCTCGCAGCCCGGTTGCAGCGTCGATCATCAGATGGAGCATTACGTGATTTTTAACATCACAGACAGAAAAATTCTTCTTCCACCGAAGGCCGCCGAAAAGCACCGAGTGTCGCCGAATTTTTTATTATTGTTTTTTCTCGGCGAATCTCGGCGGCTTCGGTGAATCTCGGTGGAAGGGGGTTTTTAAAAACCACGTAATGCACCCATCATCAGATAAATGATGATCGCCGTGTCAAGATACATCAGCATTTAATCGCCCCAGGCCTTGCGCTCCTCGTGAATCTGTCGATCGATCTCGCTCTTGCTGCGGAAATGATGCCCTCCTTATTTTTAGCTGGCCGCGCGCGATTTTGATCCATTCGACGAGGGTTTTTCCGGTGCGCGCATCTGACTGCAACGGTTCCAAAGTAACACGCACACGGCCAGCCGGTAGTGAAACCGGCTCATCGAGACGGACGAGTTGGCCGTTTTCCAAAGTGCCGGTTATTGCATGAGAAGTGTGCATTGTAGGCCTTTTGTAGAGATACTCTATGTTCGTGATCTGTTGTATTCTACCGCAAGACTGGAATAAAATATTGAACTGAAATGGAAAAAGCAATAGACTTTTGACTTGCTTTTAACCATCCACCAGCCTGATCGCACTTTTCTTCCCCGCTTCCCCAACCTCAAGCGCCGGGCCGACACAACTCGGACATCCACTTGCGCACTTGCAACCGGCGATCAACTCGCGAGCCGCAATCAACAAATCATCGTGCATATTAAACAATCGCTTGCTGAAGCCGACGCCACCTGGATGGTTGTCGTAAATGAAGATCGTCGGCTTTTGGGTGAGCGGGGCGCGGGCCATGGGTACACTGCGAATGTCCCGCACGTCGCACATCATGAAGATCGCTGCGACGCTTTGCATGGCGTGTGCGAGAGCTTTCAAGCCATCGCCTATAGCTGACTCTGCCATGCCGAGGCGCGGCGCGGTGTCCGTCGGAAATTCCCACCAATAGGCCGTGGTGTGCATGCTGATCTCCGGCAAATTCACCGGGCCGTAGCCGATGCTTTCATGCGAGCCAAATTTAATCTTCTTGAATTTGGTGGTTTGGCAGTTCACATTCACTTCGCCATGTACCTTCTTGGCTGTCTGGGTTGCAGTGTTTTTGTCTTCTTCAACCGGCGATTTTCGATCTTCGATCTTCGCTTCTTCAAACACCTCCAGAACGTGAATACTGGTATCCGTGTGCGCGTCGGTGTAATAATCAACCTCGACGTTGCGCACGTAGGCTTTGCGGCGATCCCAATCTAATTTGTCTACATGATATTGTACGCCCTCGTGTATGTAAATCGCTTCGTCGTGCAGCATGGTCGGCGCGTCGAGCAGATTAATTTCGCCGATGACGCGTTCGTTGTCGGTGGTGTCGATGATGATGACATTCTCCGCATCAGCGCGGCGCAGGCCGACGGCCTCGGCAGGATAGGCGTCGGTCATCCAGTGCCAGCGGCCTTCGGCATGGTGGAGAACCTTGTTCTCTTCGAGGTATTCGAGAATGTCTCGCGTGGCGTCGACCGTAGTTTTGCCGTAACCAAAGCGTTCGCCATCGCTGAACGGCAACTCGAAAGCGGCGCATTTGATGTGACTCATGAGGATGACGAGATTGTTTGGATCGACGATGCCGGATTCCGGAGGCTTGCCAAAAAAGTAATCCGGATGATTGACGAGATATTGATCGACCGGCCCGCTGGAGGAAACGAGAATTGCGATGGCCGAATCAGCGCGGCGGCCGGCGCGGCCTGCTTGTTGCCAGGCGCTTGCCATGCTGCCGGGATAGCCGGCCATCACACACGCGGTGAGCTGGCCGATGTCGATGCCCAACTCAAGCGCATTTGTTGAAACCACGCCCAGCACCTCGCCGCTGCGCAAGCCGGCCTCGATGGCGCGGCGCTCGGTGGGCAAATAACCGCCGCGATAGCCGCGAATCAGCGCCGCCGATTTCTTGTTCGCCTCCATCGTCTGCTTCAAATAGGTCACGAGAATTTCCACGCGCAAGCGGCTGCGGGCGAAGACGATGGTTTGAATGTTATTCAATAAAAATGTTGTGGCGATGTTGCGCGCTTCTTTCACGGATGATTTGCGAATGCCAAGCTCGCGATTCACCACCGGCGGATTGTAAAGCACGAAATGTTTCTCGCCGCGGGGCGCGCCGTTGTTGTCGATCAACTCGATTTCGGTTTCGAGAATTTGCTCTGCAAGTTCTTTCGGATTAGCAATAGTGGCGGAGCAGCAAATGAATTGCGGATGCGCGCCGTAAAAATTTGCGATGCGACGTAAACGTCGCACCACGTTGGCGAGATGGCTGCCAAACACGCCGCGATAATTGTGCAGCTCGTCGATGACGACGTAGCGCAAATTCTCGAAGAGCTTTACCCACTTCGTATGATGCGGCAGAATTCCTTGATGCAGCATGTCGGGATTGGTGACAACAATATGTCCCGAGCTACGAATCGCCTGCCGCGCTGATTGTGGCGTGTCGCCATCGAAAGTGAAGGTTTTGATGTCGAAATCTATTTGCGGACCGAGCAGCGTGACGATGTCATGCAGCTCGGCGACTTGATCCTGCGACAGCGCTTTGGTTGGAAATAGATAAAGCGCACGGGCATCGCGGTCTTGCAACACGCGATCGAGCGTAGGCAGATTGTAGCAAAGAGTTTTTCCCGAAGCCGTTGGTGTGACCACGATGATATTTTTTCCATCACCGATTTTGGCGATGGCTTCAGCCTGATGCGAGAACAAGCGCTTGATGCCGTGCGCTTGCATGGCCTGCACCAACTCTGGCTTTAGCCACGCGGGAAAGTCTGCCCCCTTTGCTGCTTGCGCGGGCAATTTCTCCCAACGCGTTACGTTGGCCATGAACGCGGGATCGGATTGGAGCTGGTCGATGATTTGATGGATAGTCATGGTTGTCTCGAAGCTGAATGCATGATCCGTCTCCATTGCCATAAACCGTGACTTGAAATAATAAGCAAGATGATGTAAAGACCCGTGGAGACATAAAGACCCTGCACCGGTAAAAGATAAAACGCATAGATGATGTCAATGCCAATCCACATAACCCAATTCTCGATGATTCTGTGCGTCAGGAGATACTGCGCGGTGACGCTCATCGCGGTTGCAAGCGCATCGACGTAAGTCAGCTCGGCGCCGGTGTGGGTCATGAGATAACCGAGAATGCCGGCGAGCGGAATGTTGATGCCGAGCCACCCGAGGCGTCCACGTAGCGAGAGCTTGGTGATGAGGAGTTCATTCTCTCCCGTTGCGTTTTCGCTCGCTGATGGTTCTTGGGAGCGGCCCTTTCGCCAGCTCCACAACCCATAGAACTGCATGGGAAGATAGTAGAGAAGCTGAAGGCCCATGCTGGAGTACAGCTTGCTGTTATAAAAAATGTAGCCATACAGTACTACCGAAACCATGCCCCAATACCAGCAGGAGATTTTGTTTTTTGAAGCAAGATAAACGTTGACGATGATGGCGAGCGCCGCGATGATCTCGATTGGGCTGGTTTGGGGCATAATGGTTTTCTTGATGCTTGGTACGTGTTACTCGTTCCTCAACACTCTTACTCCTACTCTTTCTCTTACTCTTAATCGCTGTTTAATAATCTCAAAAAGCGAGTAGGAGTATGAGTAGGAGTAAGAGTAAGAGCACAAAAGCATCCAGCAGCACTTCGTCTGCATGTTCCGATGCATTCCATTTTCGCGCATCAAAATGCAAAAGATTTGCGGGAAAGTCAAGGTTGTAGTCCCGACTCTGCTTATGCAACTGTAGTCGGGTTGGACAGGATGCTCAGCCACGGTTGTACCGTGGCTTTGAATTGGCAATTGAGATAGGCGATGCCACGGCACAGCCGTGGCAGATCATTATCACTTCACCACTGAGGTATCACCCGGCTTTTGAGTCGTTCTTGAACTCATTGCTTCCACAATAAAATCGCTCCACAAGGGAGCGGGACTACAAAAACAAAAGGCGAGCTCAATGAACTCGCCTTGAAGAGTTTTGGACAAGATGAATCTTGGCCCACGTCAAAAGCCGCGCATGACGCTGAAGGAAAATGACGGGCCGCTGTAGTCGTGGCGCGGGCCGACATCTTCGGGGAAGGGCATGATGTTGTAGCGCACGTCGATGCCGCCGACGAATTTCTTGCCGAGGCCGAAGTTCGCGCCGAAGCCGAGGAAGCCGCCGAGCGTCCACATCGTTGTCGCGTGCGAGATCGATCCCCAGAAACCGTAGCCGTAGGGAAAATTAAAACCGGCAATCGGGCCGGCGCCGATTTGCGTGTAGGGCAGAATGCCCTCGACTTTGTCGGCCCAGACGTTGCGCCGCAAGCCGAGGAAGAGCGGCACGAGCATTACATCACTGCTGCGATACGTGTTTCGATAAAAGGGGAGAAACGGATTGTCAAAATTAAGATAGATGAGCGAAATGTCCACTGTGCCGGTGAGCTCAGATTTGAGCGGCCATTGATATTGAAACGAACCACCGCCTCCCCAATTGACCACCGAGCCGTTGACGCCGTAAACATCGCTCTGCCTGAACGCGAGCAGCGTTGACATCTGCGCACCTTGGCGCTCTTGTAATCGCGCGGGATTGAACACCTCCTCCGGCCTGTGCCGGATGGTTTGGGCGCCGGCGAGAGCGGCTAAACACAGCGTGAAGGTTGCGAACAACGCTGTAATTTTTTTCATGGCAGATCACCGATTTGTTTGAAGGTTAGTTCGGAATTTGCTTTTCAAACGACGGCGGCGCTGAAAAAGTTCTCATCAATTAACCACGAACCTTGATTTTTCACCGGGATTTGTTCGACCCCGACCGCGATTGAAATCACAGACTCAAAAGCGCAAGTCGCCTGGGCGGCTGGTCCCCTTCAGGTGATCTTCACGTCTGAGCCTGATGATTCATCCTCAGGCGGTCTCGCATTTACTTTTTCTTATCCAAAAACATGCTCAGCAGGTCGATCGGCACCGGGAAGATAGTGGTGGAGTTATTTTCCGCGGCCACTTCCACGAGGGTCTGCAAATAACGCAACTGAATGGCAATCGGCTCGGTGGCCATGACTTTGGCAGCAGCGGCAAGTTCTTGAGATGCCTGATGCTCGCCTTCGGCGTGAATGATCTTGGCGCGGCGCTCGCGTTCGGCTTCGGCTTGTCGCGCCATGGCGCGCTGCATCTCCGGCGGCAAATCGACATGCTTCACTTCCACGGAGGCGACTTTGATCCCCCATGGGTCCGTATGATTGTCGATGATCACTTGCAAGTCACTGTTGATCTTGTCGCGATGCGCGAGCAGATCATCCAACTCGGCCTGGCCAAGCACGCTGCGCAAGGTGGTCTGCGCAATTTGCGAAGTGGCAAATAAATAATCCTCAACCTGGATGATCGCCTTGTTCGGCTCGAGGACGCGAAAATACAAGACCGCGTTGACTTTGATCGACACGTTGTCTTTGGTGATGACATCCTGTGGCGGCACGTCCATCGCCACGGTGCGTAAGCTGACTTTCACCATGCGATCGATGATCGGAATGAGGAAGATCAGGCCGGGGCCTTTACTGCCGGCATAACGTCCAAGGCGAAAAACCACGGCGCGCTCATACTCTCGCATCACTTTTATCGCGCTTGAAATCAACATCACGCCCAATGCAATCAGCACTACAAAAGAAAATGAAAATGGCATACTTCCCTCCGAAAATGAAAAAATTCAAAATTATGCTTTACTGATTTTTTCTACTTTGATTTCCATACCATTCACCGCCACCACTTTGACCTGCTCGCCCTTGCGGATGGCGTCGCTGCTTTTCGCTTGCCAGATTTCACCATGCACTTGAATTTTGCCGCCGGTGGCCGGGTTGAGATTCGTGAACGCCGTGCCGATTTCGCCGATCATTCCCTCTTTTCCGGTGGTCACTTGTTGGCGATGCGCTTTGAATGCCATGCCCAGAGCGAACGCAAAAAACCCCGCGGTGGCCAGGGTGGCGATGATGATGACGCGCAGCGACACGGCAATGACCGGGTCGAATACATTCACCGGCTTGCTGAACAGCATGATCGATCCCAAGAACATCGCGACAACCCCGCCAATACTGAGAATGCCGTAACTGGTGACTTTGACTTCGAGAATGAAGAGAACGATGGCAAAGAGGATCAGCGCCACTCCTGCCCAATTTACCGGCAAAGTTTGCAATGAATAAAAAGCGAGAATGAGAAAAATACCGCCGAGCACGCCGGGCAAAATCGCGCCGGGGTTCGACAGCTCGAAGAACAAACCGTAAATTCCCAGCAGCATGAAAATGTAAGCGATGTTCGGATCGGAAATTTTATCGAGCAGCTTATGCCGCCAGTTCATGTCGTGGCGGATGATCTTTGCGCCGGCGGTTGTTAGTTTCACTTTTCGATTGACGACTTCCACTTCGCGATTATTTATGGCGATCAATAAGCTATCGAGCGTGGGCGTGATGAGATCGATCACGCGCATTTGCAACGCTTCTTTTTCGGTGATCGACACGCTTTTGCGCACCGCCTCTTCCGCCCATTGAACGTTGCGCCCGCGTTTTTCGGCGACGGCTTTGATCTGCGCCACCGCATCGTTGGTCACTTTTTCCATCATAGTGTTGGAGGAGTCTGCGCCCTCGCCGCCGAGGCCGACCGGATGCGCCGCGCCGATGTTGGTGCTCGGCGCCATCGCGGCGACATGGCAAGCGTAAGTGATAAACACACCTGCCGATGCAGCGCGCGCCCCCTGCGGCGAGACGTACATGATCACCGGCACCTCGCTGGCGAGAATGGCTTTGGTAATGATGCGGGTGGATTCCATCAAGCCGCCCGGCGTGTCAAGCTCGATGACCAGCGCCGCGGCATTATCGTCTTGCGCCGCTTCGATGCCGTCCGAGACGTACTCCGCAATCAGCGGGTTGATCGGTCCGTTCACATGAACGACGTGCACAGCCGCCCGAGATTTTTCCGCGGTTTGTTTCGTGCTATCGGGTTCTTGTGCGCTGGAGAAAAAACCGGTGAGCACTGTAGCCGTCACAACAGCCAAGCATAGATTGGGGAGAGAGATTTTTTTAGCGAGCATATTAACGCCTGTTGAGAAAATAAAATAACGCCGACAGAATCAAACTGAGAAGTAAACTCGTGGCCAGTGGAAAATAAAAAGTAAAGTTCTTCTTCTGGATGAGAATATCGCCTGGCAGTTTTCCTAAAAAGGGAACGCCGCGCAGAAAATAAAGCACGGCGCCAATCGCTGCAATCGTCAGCCCGGTGATGATAAGTGTTTTACCGAGAGCTTGCATAAGTTTGTGATGTGGAACAAAAATTTAGCGCGCGAGCAAACGAGGTGTGCCGGCGCAGAAGGAAGGGTCGAGTGTTGATCGCGCTGCAAAAGTTTTGCGAGCGAAAGTTATGAACAACGGCGGGCAAAGGCAAGCGATTTGTTTGCTGCTAGATCGGCGAAAAAATTTCCGAACTTTTCTCTTGACTTTCGAAACCGATGTTCTAAATTAGCGGTGGTTTTGAAAACGAGATCCCTGCTTCTTGATTTAGGTATGGGTAAAATCAAAGAGCCAACACCTTCAAAATGGGAACTCAGCTCTGCTCGTGTATTACATGCCCCCGTTGCCGAAAGGTAATGCCAGGGGACGTAAAAAACGTTCAGGCGGTGCCCACCGTGCCAAGCACGGCCCTTTGAAGGCCCATACCGGAGCAGGGATTTTTATTTTCTTCCTAAGAGCTTGCTCACAGAAACAGAACTCCCACAGAAAAGAATCAAACAAAATCTGTGGGCTAAAAAACATTCAAACCCTGACTTACTTTTCTTTCCATCCAGCTCCTCTTACCACTCTTCCCGGTTTCGCGTCGGTGTGCTCGCCGTCTTTCAACACCTGTATGCCGTTGATGAAAACATGAATCACCCCGGTTGAGTATTGATGCGGCTTCTCGTAAGTGGCGTGGTCTTGAATTTTTTCCGGATCGAAAATCACCACATCGGCAAAGTAGCCGGCCTTCAGTGCGCCGCGTTTTTTGATTCCAAGATTCGTCGCCGGAAGAGAAGTCAATCGCCGAATCGCTTCTTGCAGCGGGATCACTTTTTCATCGCGAACGTACTTGCCGAGCAGCCGCGCAAAATTTCCATACGCGCGCGGATGCGGATTTGATTTCAGAAAAACTCCTTCCGGCGCCATCGACTGCGCATCCGAATCAAAGCTCACCCACGGCAGTGCGATTTGCTTCTTCACGTTTTCTTCTGACATCAAAAAGTAAACCGCTTCGATGCGGCTGTCATCTTCGATCACCAAATCCATCGCGGTTTCTTCCGGAGATTTGCCGCGTATTGCGGCGACTTCCGCGAGCGTCTTGCCGGTCAGCGGCTTCAGCGCTTCCGATTTGAACCCAACGAGCAAAACGTTTTTCGCATCGCCTGCGGCCAAGAGAAGATTCTCCCACGCATCAGTGGGCGTTCGCATTTCATGGATAACTCGTTTGCGAATCGCGGGATCTTTCAACCTATCGATCCAAGATTTCATGCCGCCTTCTTGCACCCACGGCGGCATACTGGCGCTGAGGCCGGTGGCGCCAGCGGTGTAAGTGTACATGTCCGCGGTGATGCGCAAGCCCTCTGCTTGTGCTGCTTCAACTTTCTTGATGACTTCATCGAGCTTGTGCCAGTTGGATTCGCCGGCGGCTTTGAGATGATAAATCTCCGCGGGAATTTCTGCCTCGCGCGCGATGGTGATCAGCTCGTCAACAGCCTCGAGCAGGCGATTGCCTTCGCTGCGCATGTGGGAGATGTATATGCCGCCATATTCTGCGGCGACCTCGCAGAGTTCGATCAATTCATCTGTCTTGGCATAAAAAGCCGGCGGGTAAATTAAAGACGAGCCAACGCCGAGCGCGCCTTCTGCCATCGCTTGTCTCACTAGCGCTTTCATCTGCGCTAGCTCCGCCTCTGTCGGCGGACGATCATCATAACCAATCACATGAATGCGCACCGTCGTCGCGCCGACGAATGAAGCGATGTTCGTCGAGATGCCGCGCTTGACCAAATATTCGAGATATTCGCCGAGCGTCGTCCAGGCGATGTCGAATTTGAGATCGCCTTGCTGCGCTTTGCCATCTTCTTTCATTCGATCATTCAACGGCCCTTCCGACCAGCCCTCGCCAAAGACTTCCAACGTCACACCCTGGCGAATGTCGCCTTGCGAGTTGCCATCGATGATCAGCGTCTCCGTCGCCCAACTGAGCATGTTGATAAAACCGGGAGAGACGGCCAGGCCTTTGGCGTCGATCTCCTGTTTGCCGTGAGAGTTGCTCAATGTGCCGATCGCAGCTATCGTATCGACATTGATCGCCACATCGCCGGTAATCGGCGCAGCGCCGCTGCCGTCGTAAATCGTAGCGTTGCGGATGAGGAGATCGTATTGGATTTCAGAAGAACAAGAAGCGAGTAAGAGTAGGAGCAAGAGAGCGGGGCGGCGGGATCGTGACATTAGTTCCTCCTCGGCTGTTCTTGATCAATGAACCAGTTTACTTCTTCATTATTTGGATTATCTTTAGCGACGCTCGCGAAATTTGTTGTGATCAACAATGACTAACGCTTTTTGAATTGAGTTTTGAGTAAAATGCGCAAGTGCCGATGCCAAAGTTCGATGTACGGGGGTAATTGTGTCCGGCTCGATTTTCAACACGATGATACCAAGATAATTGGCGGGAGGATAAAGCAGGATGTTGGAGAAATGCATATCGCGAGTTAAAAAGGCGCGACTTTCTGAAATGGCTTGCGCAATCACAATATCATCATCGGCGCTGGCCAAGCCACGATCTTCGACGGTGGCTACATCATGTCCGAATTGGCATACAAAGTCACGCGTAACTTGCCAGACACACTCGTCGATAAAAATTCTCATGCTGCCTGCTCGAGCACGAGATGCACCTCCTCGTTTTGCACGATTTGCCTGGCGTAGGCAATGCAGGCTTTGATGTCTTCGTCAGCAAGCTGAGGGTAGAATTTCGTGCGAATCTCGTCGAAGGGAATTCCGGCTTCAACGAGTTCTAAAACCATATAGACCGGAATCCGCGTGCCTTTGACACAAGGCTTGCCGCCGAGGATTTTGGGATTTGAAACAATACGGTCGTTCATGACTTGTCTTTCTTCGAAAATGTTTGACATTTTACTTTCGTTCGTAAGTTTCCATGTCCTCATTGAGCGCATGGATGTCGGCAATGATTTCTTGTAGGGTCATGATCGATCTTCTCCTGCGACTTGACGGAAACAGTTTAACGATCATTTGGGAAAAGAACAAATATTTTCTTGGTAAAAACCCTCACGCAAAGGCGCAGAGACGCAAAGGAATCGCAAAGAACCCCAAGAAGCTTCGCCCACAGAAGAGGAAAAGAAATCCACGCGGATTTAAAAATTACACTGAAAACTTCTTTAAAAATTCCGTGTGATTTTTTAATCCGTGTAGCACCTTGCTTTTATGTTTTCAATTCTGTGGGATTTCCATTTCTGTGGGCTGTGATTTTGCTTCTAAAGCCTTTGCGTGTTCTTTGCGCCTTCGCGGCTTTGCGTGAGCTTTTTATTTCTTCATGACTTCGGCATACCTTTCTTCCAACGCTTCGGCAATTTTATACGCCACCCAGTAGCCGTTGTCGATGCGCTCTTGGTGGGTCATGCGGCGTTTGAGCATGGCCGCCTCGGGAATGCCGTCGTAAAAATGCGGGTCTTGGGATTGATAGAGATGCGAATATTCCGAAACATCCAACGCGTATTCTTTGGCTTTGCGCAGATGTTCTTCGATGGATAGGCCCACCAGTACAGACGCAAAATTTTGCGTCTGTACGGTTTCGCGCAAATCCAACAACACCTCCGCGCAGAGCAAATGAATATCCGCCAACACCAAACGATACCCCGCCCGCTCCGCAATCTCCCGCGCTTCTTCGACCGTTGCTTCTATCTCTGCAAATTTTTGCACTGATAAGTCACTCTTCTTGGTTTCCCCTTACCTCTGCGCATCTGCTTTTCATGATGCCCAAAAAACATGCCAAGTAAGCTGATAAAAACAGTCTTTGTCTCAATTCGCGCAAAGTGCTGCAAACAAAAGAATTTGGTTGAAAAGAACGCCTATGGCTGCGCGCCTCTCATGAACAATTCATTCTTGGTTTCAATAAAACACGATCCACCCTTTCCCAAATTCGGGAAAAGGAAACCAAGCTTTTGTCTTTAATTTGGTAGAGAAGTATTGCCTGTTCTCAGCGGGCAGTTCTCGATTTTTGAAAAGAAAAAAGACAACGTCAGGAAAATCACTTGACAATGTTGCGCCGTTTTATTATGCTGTCGCCATCATAAATACAGCGCGGACATTCCTGCCGGACAACTTACCTGCCACACGAACATCGAGCAGGGTCGCCAACCTGCGAGGAGCAGGGAGTAAATAGATTTTCCGACCTTTACGACGTGCACGCATTGTTTCAAAATTTTCGGAGGAAGAATGATTCCATTGAATGCTATTTTGGTGCCGTTGTCGGCTGCGCTTGGCCTCTCCGTCGTTGTCGAGCGGATTTTGGAATTTATCCAAAATGTCTTTGAACGGTTTCTCGGCGGCCAGGCGGGCCGAAAGATTCCCGATGAGGCCGGCGCGAAAAAACAGATCGACGAGCTTGAAAAAACGCACGTGGCCGCAGCCAGGCAACAAGAGATCGAGAAAAAGGCCGAGGAGGTGGCGAAGCAACGAGCCATGCTCCAGGCCACGACCGACCCCGCAAAACGGAAAGAGCTGACAGATGAGTTGGCCCAGTTTGAAAAAGACGGCGAATGGGGCGAACGGTTTTCCGACTCTATCATCATCGTCGAGGAGGCAACTGATCCCGACGACGGCAAGACGTTCAAAGCCTTCATCGTTCAATTGCTCGGATTTGCCGCCGGCATCATTGCGGCGCATTATGGCGGCCTGCAACTCTTCAACAGTTTTCTGAAAGCGCTCGGCAAGCCCGAGATGGCGCCGTGGCTGGATTATATGCTGACCGGACTTTTCATCGGCGGCGGCAGCGGCCCGGTTCACACGCTGATCCGTTTCATCTCCGAGCGCAAAGTGAGCGCCGATGACGCCGCGCCCGCCAAAAGTGAAACACAAATGGTGGCAGCCATTGCGCCGGCGATCATTGTCCCGCGCCCGGAGCCGGAAGATGTTGAGTGGGTGGACATTCCTTACGACGGCGGCGTTGACCGCGAGAAGCTGGAAGGAATTCACCGCCGCCCGGCAGATCCAAACTTGGTCGTTTATCATCACACGGCGATGAGCAGCCGCAGCACGTTCGAAGACGTCGTGCGTGTGATCAAAAGCCGAACCGATTCCCAAGGCAACCATTGGATTACCGGATACAATTGCGTGATTTTGGCCGATGGCTCCATTCATGCCTTCTGCCGATGGGATCGTTACGGCAATCACGCCGTCGGCTACAACCGCCAATCGCTGGGCATCACCTTCAACGGCAATTTTGAAACGAACCCGAAAGTGCCGTTCTCCAATCCCGACGGGAGGTTTGGCGCGCCGCGTCCTACTGAAGCGCAGCTCAAAGCCGGCGCGCGCATCGTCACCTTGTGGTCGTTAATCTATCCCATTCCCATTGATTTTGAAAAAGCTATCATCCCGCATAAACAAATTTCGCCAAAGACCTGCCCGGGCAATATGTTTCCTTATGATGAATTCAAAAAATTGGTGGAGTTCTATCGCGGGCAATGGGAGAAGTCGGCGGCGGTGAAACAACGCATCGCTTCCTTCAAATTGAAGCCTTATCTTTATGTGGAGAAGGGAGGAAAAACAGCATGACAACTACATTGCTTGTTCAAGAAAGCACGCCAACAAATCCCGCCGGCGGGACCGCAACCGGCACGGATTCTTTGTTGGATGTCACCGTCTTGTTCGCGCTCGCATTGGCGCTGGCGCTGTTGATCGAACGATTCATGGAAGTTCTCAAGGCGATTTATGACCTCATCGATAGCCGGAGTAACTTACACACATTCTGGACCAAGCGCGCGAAGAGCCTCGCCGCCGGCTTGGAAAAACGGCTGCGAATTTTTCAATATGTCGATCCGAAAAAAGCCGCGTCGGCGCTGCAACGATTCAGCGACTTGATCCTCAACGAGCAAGGAGGCTATGCCGGAAACGTGCCATTGCTCGCGGGTGATTTGGTGCGAACCCTCTACGTCAAGGTCGCCAGCAAGATCATCGGCGTCAGTCTGGGCATTGTGTTGGCTTTTTGGAGCGGCATTAATTTGGTTGCGATCTGGAACGATGCGGCTGCCGGCTCGGCGTGGGTGTTGAACCTCGCGCCGTGGCTAAGCTTCATTCTCACCGGCATTGCCATCGGCTTGGGCGCCAGCCCGTTGCACAAAATCATCACCACCATCGAACGGAGAAGAGAAAAACGGAGCGCGAAGGGAGGTCAATCATGATTGGCATTGGCAACGATCTGCTCATAGCTTTTGGAATCGTGGGGATTGTCGTCATCACCTTCATTATCTCTAAAATCGGCATCCTGCCCAAGAAGAGCCTGCCCTTTGTGGCCGCAGGCTTGGCGGCGATATTTGGCATCGCTCTTTTTCGGGAAAGCCGCATCAAGGGTTTAAGGAAAGATTTGGATGAGCGAGAGAAAAAAATTCGCGAAGAAGAAAAGAGATTGCAGAAACTCAAGGATACATATCAAGCCTCCGAACTGGAGCTGAACAAAGCACAGGCTGAACTTGACAAACAAAAACGCGCTTACGAACGATCGATCCTCGAGATCAAAGCCAAGAACGAGGAAGAAAAAAGGCGCATCGATCAACTTCCCGATGACGAGGTGTTCAAAGAATTTCGCGAAGCGTTCGGACAAGGTTCGTAACGCTGCCTTTGATTACAGCACAAGAATTGCCAATTGACAATTATCAATTGGCAATTCAAAAAACTTCGCTGCGTGACTGTTTTGGTGAAAGTAATACATAACAAGGAGCTACTTATGCGAGTGCGGTCGATTTTTTTGCTCGTGTGCTTTTGGATGTTGTTGATCGTTACCCAAAGCCAGGCTCAAGAGCCGTGCCAGGTTCTCGAAACGTATCCTGATGGCAGTTCTCTTGTGAAGATCGGCAACAAAACCATGCTGGCCATCACCGTGGAAATGGCAAGAGAATCTCTGAAACTGAAGAGCGACCTCTTGGCGGCGCAAAAACAAATCGTTCTCAAAGACTCTCTACTGACTAAATATGACGTGGTCAAAGCCTGGTATGATACGACCCTCAGCCAGCAAAAGCAGTACATTGCAGAATTGGAAAAAGTCTTGGACGGCTACAAAGGCCTCTTGCGCGATTACAAAAAGCTGAAAGAGCCGTGGCTCACCTTCGACGGCGGCCTCGGCGCCACCGGCGACGACAAAAGCCCGGCGGTGATGATGGGCATCGGCATTCGCCGCATCCGCGCCTGGGGATTTATGCAAGAACGAAATTCGGGGATTCTGGTCGGCACGACTTTTCGTTTGTTTTGACGACCGGCAATTGTATCCCGATGCAGACAGGAATTATTTTCGAGGGTATAGTTGATGGAAAGTGGAGAACTCACACCGCTAGCGTTTTTTTTGACGAAGCTGGGTGTGATGATCGCGCTGGCGTTGATCGTGGAACGAATTATGACCACGGTCGGTACGTTGATAGATCGACTGTTCGTTATTAATCTCACCAGGATATGGATAACTCCTTGGCAGAAGAGAAATGAATTGTGGCTGGCAGAGCGTGCCAAACAAGAGGAAGACCTTTTGCGTTTCACACCAAGTGATTCACAGACTGCTACGCCAGCTTTTCGTGAAATCGAACTGAATCCGGTTTATGGAATGCCAGATTCCCGTTTCGACGTCAAAGATTGTACATTACCAGATCCAGTTCGTATGATCAAAGACTTCTGGATGCTTGTAATTGGTAATTTGGTATCAATCGCAGTTTGCTACTATTTGAAGTTTTCAATCCCTTTTCGCGGAATTGGGACTGTATTACAAGCATCTTCAGTGTGGGAGTATGTGCTAACTGGAATCATTATAGGCGCGAGCTTGAGGCCAGTGCGCCTTCTATTTGATCTTCTGATTGAGCGAAAATTCGGCTCTGGAGGAAAGTCGCCGACTGGTCCAACCCAAGCGCCTATCTCGATACGCTCCGAAACTAAAACTCTGCGATCAACAGAGCCGCTTCACAAGCGCCGCAATCGTTACACACTTATAAATGTTGAAGACGTTGTCGGATTCACTTATAATGGCGGCGATCGGCCAGGGCGGCTCGAATACTCTCATACACGAACGCAGCCGATTAATAAAATCATTTATCATCATACCGCTATGCATTCTGATTCGCCCTTTGAAGAAGTGGCTAGGGAGTTCGAACGAAAAGGCTGGCTGGCCGGCTATCATGCAGTCGTCATGAAAGACGGCAAGATCAGAATTCTCAGTCGCTGGGACCGTATTGGCAACCATGTGCGAGGACATAATGATCGTTCCGTTGGCTTGGCATTTCACGGAAATTTTGAGCTGGATCAAAGCTTTCCAAATTCTAATTCGTACGGGAGATTTGGCATCCTAAGCCCCACTTATGATCAAATCCATGCTGCCGCGAGGCTTGTTGCCATGTGGGCAGATTTATATAAAATACCACTCGATTTTTCAAAAAACATTTTTCCACACCACCATCTCGAAATAAAACACTGCCCTGGAAGTAACTTTCCTCACCGAGCTTTTCATGAGTGTATTGCAGAGTATGCGCATCTATGGAGGAAGGAAGAAGGCTACAAGAGGGCGCTTGAACGTTTCACATTGGCGATCCCAAGGTTGTATGCATGAGTGGTTGTCATTATGAATAACGAAAATTTTTTCGAAGAGATTACCTATCTTTTCTATATATATCTAATTCTGGCTTTGGTGGTTGAGCGTATAGTCGAAGTGCTCGTCGCGGCATTCAAGTACGCAGAGTACAAATACAATTTTTATGACTCCTGGAACCGAAGAGCAAGAGTATACCAAATGAGGTACGACCGTTTGTATGGATACTTAGGAGAGGGTACTGAAAAAACCCAAAAGGTTGTCAGTAGCTTGCTGTGGAAAGTCATCTCGAAATCGCCTTATGAATTTGGACGAGAAGTCATCGAAGCCGACTTCATTCGCCGGAATTACATACGATGCGTAACTGGCTTAATGGCTTTTTTATTATCTTTAGGATTGATTAATGGTTTAGGGTTCGAGTTGATCAGCAACGTTTTTAAGGTTCTTCCATACGCCATACCCTCTAGAGCCCTTACAATGCCTTCTTGGTTCCTAAATGCCCTCAACGCATTCGTAATTTCGATTGGCACGCAGACATTGCATAAGATCATACGAGGGCTTGAGAAATCATCAGAAAATGAAATAGAATCTCCGAAGGGAGGTGTCTTATGAAGTATCTTAAACTTGAGTTTCTTTCTTTCGTTGATATGGTCCTTATTGCGCTTTGCTTCATCGTTTTTCTTGCTTTTGCGCGGGAATTCAAAATCACAAGATTGGTGGCGCTGCAGGGATTTATTTTTTCGGCTCGCTTCTTTATGTTTCAAGCATGGAGACGCAAAAGGCTCCTTGAACAATTTGAAGAACGTGAAAAAATACTGAAGCTCCTGGATGACGAGTTCCTCAGCTTGAAAGCGCAGGCTAAGATTACCGAAGAGTTCTATTATAGATGGAATCATGAATTCGAATACGCAAAAGTGCAAGCTGGTCTAGCGATCATGAAAGCGGATGCCGATCTGATACAGAGTGCCGTTGAGATAGAAAGAGATTACAAAAACATGACAGTGGATGAATCCATAGTGCGCATCAAGGAGGCGCTACAAGAAGGGTTTGCATGAGCAATAATTTTGACGTAATCATCATCGGCGCAGGGGTGATTGGGTGCAGCATCGCCTACCATCTTTGCAAGCTCGGCCTCACCAATGTTTTATTAATAGAAAAAGAAGAATTCCCCGGAACCGGCTCCACCAGCAAAGCCAACGGCGGCATTCGCGCGCAATTCACAACGGAGATCAACGTGCAGATGTCGCTGCTCTCCATGCGCCTGCTCGATGAGATGGACGAAGAAATGCGCAGCCAATCCGGTTATCTCAAAGCCGGATATTTGTTCATGACTGCAAAGCAAGAGCATCTGATGCAATTGGAGAAGAACATCGGCTATCAGCAACAACTTGGCGTGTCAGTGGATTTGCTTAACCGAGAAGAAATTGCCGCGCGAGTGCCGTTTGCTAAAACTGATGATTTAGTCGGGGGCAGCTTCGGCAGTCGCGACGGCTTCATCGATCCTAATGGTTTGACGAATGCGTTTCTCACTCGCGCGCTGGCGATGGGGGCGAGGTATTTGAGTAGGACGGAGGTGGTGGGTTTGGTGAGAGGGGGAGTGGGTGAGAGGGTGAGAGGAGTGAAGACGAACGCCGGAGATTTTTTTGCAGACTTTGTAATCAATTGCGTTGGCCCTTCTGCGCACAAGATTGGCGAGATGACTGGCATCGAAGTACCGGTGCAGCCGGTGCGAAGACAAATTGCCGTCACCGGGCCGACGCCGTTTATGCCGCGCGTGATTCCGATGACCATCGACATGGACACCGGCTTACTCATCCGTCGCGATGGCGACGGCACATCTCTGGCTTATTCGATTCCCGATGAGCCGCCGGGATTCAATCTGAAATTCGACCCCGAGTTCGTCGAGCTGATCGCGCCGATGATGATGCAACGCTTCCCGATTTTGGAGCCTGCCGGCTTTAATTTCTCGCGTTGCTGGGCCGGCTGTTACGAAGTCTCACCCGATCATCACGCCATCCTCGGCGAATCCGGCGTGCCGGGATTTCTCTTGTGCAACGGCTTCAGCGGCCACGGCGTTATGCACTCGCTGGCAGCCGGTTTGGCTATGGCGGAACTGATTGTGAAAGGCCGCGCGGAAAGCATCGACATCGCGCCGCTCTCGGTGCGGCGATTTGCGGAGGGGATGTTGTTGCATGAGGGGACAGTGTTGTGAATTTTGAAAACGCGCTAACGGTTTGCGTTACTGGCGGCGGGGCGGGCGGACGAAACCCTGTCCGAGCGGAAAAAGGCTGAGGCGTAGAAAACTGCTTGAGATTTGCGCAGAATCCCCAGCGTCCAGTGCACGCTTTGTTGGGCGGGTGAATGTTTCTGGTAAATTACTTGCGCGACCGCACAGTGCGCGCGAGCGAAATATAGATTTGTCGCTGGCGCGCTCACGGCTACTGAATAAGCCCGATGATGTTACCGTCGGGGTCTCTTACACTTGCGATCAGTCCTCAGCTCACCGCTTTCTTCACG
>Ga0247727_10002970_pt1 | contig 38150 bp, 27 predicted proteins | sample WisWelCaveWW1625_FD_202498 | JGI IMG/M metagenome (GOLD analysis project Ga0247727, IMG submission 202498) | Biofilm microbial communities from Wishing Well Cave, Virginia, United States - WW16-25 | ecosystem: Environmental > Aquatic > Deep subsurface > Groundwater > Cave microbial mat | place...
TCGGGCAGGTCGTATGCTTCCACGTCGGATGAAACTTCAACGGCGACTCGCCTGTTGGTTTCCATTCAACATCATCGGGCAACAGCACAGGCAGTTGATCCTCAGGTACAGGATTCCATCCGTGTGTTTCGCAATACACCATCGGGATCGGCGCGCCCCAATAACGCTGGCGCGAAATCAGCCAATCGCGGTAACGATAGTTCACGTCGAACTTGCCGATGCCTTCCTTCGCCAGCCATTCGACCACAGCCTTGATCGCGGGATTCTTCATGCCTTTGTCATTCATTGCGCGTGTGCCATTGAACGGACCGCTGTTGATCATCACGCCTTCATGCTCGTGCGCGGTTTCCATTGTGTCGCCTTGTAAGGGCGAGTCATGACTCGCCCCTACGGGCTGGATAACAGGGATTACTTTCAATCCATATTTGCGAGCAAACGCGAAGTCGCGCTCATCGTGAGCAGGGACAGCCATGATCGCGCCTGTGCCATACGACATCAACACATAGTCTGCGACCCAGATCGGGATGCGCTCATTATTGACAGGATTGATGGCATAGCCGCCCGTGAACACGCCTGTCTTCTCTTTATCTCTCGCTTCACGCTGGATGTCAGTCTGTTTCGCCGCTTGATCCTTATACTCGCTGACAGCTTCCCTGTTCTCAGGCGTGGTCACTTTATCCACCAGCGGATGCTCTGGCGAGAAGACCATGAAGGTCGCGCCCCACAACGTGTCGGGGCGAGTTGTAAATATTTCTACATCATCACCTGATTCTGTTTTAAATATTACAGACGCGCCTTCGCTTCGACCGATCCAATTCGTCTGCGAAACCTTGATGTAATCAGGCCAATCAACGCCGTCGAAGCGCAACAATTCATCGGCGTATTTCGTGGCTTTGAAGAACCATTGCTCTAGGTCTTTCTTGATAACAGGCGTGCCGCAACGATCACATAAACGTTCTTCGCCTTTGACTTGTTCGCGCGCCAGCGTTGTGTTATCTTTGGGGCACCAGTCCACTGTCGCTTTCTTGCGATATGCCAGTCCCTGTTTGAACAATTGGATGAAGAACCACTCCGTCCATTTGTAATATTCGGGGTCAGCAGAGACGGCTTCACGCTCCCAATCGAACATCGCGCCCATGGATCGCATCTGTTTGCGCATGCGTTCAATGTTCTCGAAGGTGCCCTTCATTGGGTGAACGCCTTCTTTGATAGCGGCATTTTCCGCGGGCAAGCCGAACGCGTCGAAGCCCATCGGAAACAATACGTTGAATCCCTGCATTCTCTTGAACCTCGCCCGCGCGTCAGGGGGGATCATCGCGTACCAATGACCGATGTGCAGATCGCCGCTGGGATATGGCAACATTGTCAGCGCGTAATGTTTGGGTTTGCTATTGTCTATCACGGCGCGATACAACTTGCCCGCTTCCCATTTCTTTTGCCACTTCGGCTCAAAGGCCTGCGGGTTGAAGGATTTATCTTTTGATGTGGTAGTAGCGACTTCAGTCGCTCTCTTCGCAACAGGTTTCCGTTTCGCAGGCGCGGCTTTCTTTGCTTTTGCAACAGGCTTTGTTATTTTCTTTATGGATTTCTTTTTTGTAGTAGCCATTCTTACCTCATGAACTAATGTGTCAGGTGTTTCAGTATCCCCAAAGGGGATGCTATCAGGTGTCAGGTCTTCCCCTTGACCTTTATTTTGACTCACGAAGGAGGCGCGGAAGTAGAGGTCCCTGTTTCCAGAAAATGGATTTGATTCGAATGTTCATACGTGCCTCCTTTTCAAATTGTCCCCTCTCCCTTCTGGGAGAGGGTTGGGGTGAGGGAAAACAAAAAACTCCTCATCCACTCAGGGACGAAGGAGTTCCTCCGCGGTACCACCCAGTTTGTAAAGCGAGATTAATCTCGCTTTACCACTTTATTGCTATAACGGACTTCTCCGTCATCAGCTACTTGTTTCACTGATGAAGTCTCTCTTGCGAGGAACAGGCGAGTTCAGTCTTTTAGTGTCCCGTTGACACCGTTGCTGGGCTTCCACCTTGCTTTCCCAACTCGCTGACGGGATGACCTACTACTCCTGCCGTGACTTTACTATTCGATTTTGTGGACCCAGAGGGATTCGAACCCTCGACCTTCTCAATGCCATTGAGACGCGCTCCCAACTGCGCTATGGGCCCCTTTTCAGTAATCAGTTTTTTAGTAACCAGTAAACCAGTGTGCTCAGTGACTGATAACTGTTTACTGAACACTGGTCACTGTCCAGTGGACCTGAGGGGATTCGAACCCCTGACCTCCTCAGTGCGATTGAGGCGCGCTCCCAACTGCGCTACAGGCCCATGGTTAAGGCGTTCGGTATTCTAATGGAGGCGGAAAGGGATGTCAAGCAAGGTTTTGGTTGTAAAATAGGAATATCTTTTCGTCGAAGGACTGTCTCATGGCTGAATCGAATTCCAAACCCATCTACCGTATCATGGACTTGCACGAATCGGATCGTCCTCGTGAGAGGCTTGCATCATTGGGACCCCAGGCATTGACCAACGCCGAGTTGATTGCCATCCTCCTGCGCGTGGGCGTGAAAGGCGAGAACGCAGTGGCTGTCGGGCAACGCCTGCTCAACAAATTCAGCGGGCTGACTGGCTTGCACCGCGCACCATTTGCCGAGTTGAAAAAGCAACACGGACTCGGCGATGCCAAAGCCGCGCAGATCAAAGCCGCCATCGAGTTGGGACGAAGGCTCACGCTTGAATCCCCAGAAGAACGACCGACCATCAACTCCCCCGCGGATGCCGCCGCGCTGGTTTTATATGAAATGTCCGCATTGGAGCAGGAGCATTTGCGTGTGATGTTGCTTGATAGAAGGAATCGTGTTTTGGAGACAGTGGAAGTCTACAAAGGCTCTGTTAATTCTTCGCAGGTAAGAGTCGGTGAAATCTTCAAAGAAGCGATTCGTAAAAACGCGTCGGCTGTGGTTGTGATCCATAACCACCCCAGCGGAGACGCGACTCCCAGCCCGGACGATGTCGCGGTGACGCGCGCCATCGTGCAGGCAGGGAAATTATTGGATGTGGAAGTGCTCGATCATTTGGTGATCGGTCAGGGAAAGTGGGTGTCGTTGAAGGAGAGAGGCTTGGGGTTTGTATAAAATTATAGGCTTGTGACAGCCTCTTGATAATAGTATCACTTTCTGATATTATCACATCGTGGACAGCAAACACCGCAAAACTCTGGAAGCCATTTTCGAAAAGCCTGAGCGAGCCAATATCGCCTGGAGAGATGTCGAAGCATTATTTATCGCTTTGGGCGCTGAAATCTCAGAAGGCAATGGCTCACGAGTGCGGGTTGCGTTGAAAGATGTTCGGGCTGTGTTTCACCGCCCTCATCCGCGGAAGGAAACAAACAAAGGAGCAGTCAAGTCTGTTCGCAGGTTTCTTGAAGCGGCAGGAGTAAAACCATGATGGAATATAAAGGTTATATCGGTAAAGTTGAAATTGACGATGAAGTGGGCATTTTGTATGGGGAAGTTATTAACGTCCGTGATGTGATTACTTTTGAAGGCGCAAGTGTTGATGAAATTCAAAAAGCATTTCGAGAATCAGTGGATGATTATCTCGACTTTTGCGTTCAACGTGGCGAGTCACCTGAAAAGCCGTTTTCGGGCAAGTTCGTTATCCGCTTACCTGCTGAGTTACATCGCAAAGCCTATATTCAGGCAAAACTCGAAGACAAGAGCCTGAATGGTTGGGTCACAGAAGTTTTAGAAACCGCGCTTCAAAACGAGTGATGTCTTATATCAAATGCCAGCCCGGATGATGTCGCGGTGACGCGCGCCATTGTGCAGGCAGGAAAATTACTGGATGTGGAAGTGCTCGATCATTTGGTGATTGGACAGGGGAAGTGGGTATCGTTGAAGGAGAGAGGTTTGGGGTTTGTATAACCCTAAAAACTCTTGATTAATTGAGAAAAAGGGTGTATCTTTGTTGTAGATACAGAAAGGAAACAGCCATATGCTCACAAAAGTTCAACGCTGGGGCAACAGCCTTGCTCTACGAATACCAAAGGCATTTGCTCTTGACGCGCAATTGGAAAATGATTCGATAGTGGAAATTTCAGTCGTTGACGGTCAAATTATCGTCAAGCCTGTTAGCGCGCCAAGTTGGTCGCTGGAGGAACTGTTGGCAGGCATCAATAAGAAGAATATTCACCAGGAAATTGATACAGGTCTTGCCATGGGAAATGAAGTTTGGTAAACGATGGCATATATCCCCAACAGTGGTGATATTGTCTGGATTACGTTTAATCCACAGGCTGGGCATGAACAGGCAGGGCGGCGTCCTGCGTTGGTTCTTTCGCCAGCCGCGTACAACGGCAAAGTTGGGCTGGCGATACTCTGCCCCATCACAAGCCAAATCAAGGGATACCCATTTGAAGTGGTGATACCCGACGGCTTGAAAATTAACGGGGCAATATTATCGGATCAAGTCAAAAGCCTTGATTGGAAAGTACGGCAAGCTGAGTTCGTTTGTTCATTGCCATCTGCTACATTGAATGAAGTTCTTCAAAAGCTAAACGCTCTTATTTTCAAATAGAAATTTCTTTATTAGACCTCTTGCATAAGTGACTGTTGCTTAGCCACAGAGTTCACTGAGACCTTTGAGAAAAACTCATTTTCTCTGTGATCTCTGTGGCGAAAACGACTTTCGCAAGTGGTCTATTAAACCATCTGGTGATCGGTCAGGAGAAGTGGGTATCGTTGAAGGAGAGAGGCTTGGGGTTTGTGTGATTATCAATATAGTTGTGTAGCCGAAATGTGGGAGAGATCGTTGTTCAATCCCATGCTTTGCTTTCCAAAAGAAACGTCATTAACTGAAACACCAGGAGCGCTCCCAATGGATTTCTTTTTCAAAAAACGCAAACCAGACCAGACCACGCAATCCAATGTCTCCGCGGGGCTTCCCAAAATGGGGGATGCGATATCCGATTCGTTGAAAGCCCACTCCCGATTTATCAAGCGCGTGAGTTGCAGTCAATGCGGCGCGCCCAAGTCGCGACCTTCGACCACAGCTTACATCTATTGTGATTTCTGCGGCTCGCTCATGGACTACGACTTCCGCATGGCGAACGCCAACACCAACGCGGGCATCACCAACACGATCTATCACCGCATCATGACGACCGTGCAAATGCCGCTGGCGCAAGCCAAGGCGCAGAATGACCGCGACGCTGTTCGCCAAATTTACAAGCAGGTATTCACCCAATGGTTGCAGGAATGTCCCGCCGCCGCTTCGCCCCGCGCAAAAACGGACATGACCTTTCGCTCGCAATTGATTGATTATTTCGCCGAGTGCGCCGTTGTCAAAGATTTGGATCCGCATCAAGCTACGCTTCAAACCCAAATGGACGGGCTGGTCGCGCGACTTCAACGGATTCCCCAACCCGGTGGCGCGTGGATGGCGGCTGGTCCGTTTTGGGAGTATGCCGCGTTATTCAAAAAACAAATGGAGGGAACGTACGCGCTGATTCGCGAACTCGGCGTGCATAACATGGACCCAGATAAAGCATCGGACACAGTTGCCCTGCGCATGGAATATACGACCTTCTGCCAAGCCTGGCTTCCGCATCTTTCACCTGCCGATGGAGAAAAACTCTTGAAATTCTACGGCTTGAACGCAGAATATGATGAAGTCCAGCCTCACCAATCCGAACAACGCCACTGCGGGCAATGCGGCTCAGACATCGAAGCGCTCCCCGGCGCGAAGCAGGTGGTGTGCGAATCGTGCGGGTTTACGATTGATGTCAACAGTCAAGCCATCCCCTGTCAAAAATGCGGCGCACTGTTGTCTTTCCCTGTATCAGCGAACCATGTGGTGTGTCCTTATTGCAGTACGGATACGCGGCGGGTGTAAGAAGGTGTCGTTGAAGGAAAGAGGCTTGGGTTTGTGTAAAATTCACTATTAATAATTTCCGAAACTCCATAACACAGGTTTTTAGCTTATAAATAGTAGCTTAGCCGCCCTCGGTGAAGTGTTACAGCCAATTGTTCGTTAGCAATTTTGGCTTCAAAATTAAAAACACATTCTTCTTCCATTAGCATGTTTTCAACTCTGCCCAAAACCACCACTTCAATTCGAGCTTCCTTATCAAATTCAAGATACATTTCTTCAAATTGATTTGTCGTTTTTGACGGAACATACTGCAAGATTCTAAACGTATTTTTATCCAAACGTTTAACGCGATCAATAAGAACTATTATTGCTTTTCCTATCTCTTTTTCCAAAGTAATAGTATGCCAGTCAAAACTACCCGACTCTAAGTGAGGGAATCTATGAGCCGTTCCTTGTATATAGTTATGCGTCGGTCTTTTATATCTCATTTGCCCATCTGTTTCTAAATAAAGGATTTCGACATAAAAATCGGCAATGTCAAAAGGCTTCCTATTGACAATCTCAAGTCTATATCCGCCATATTCTGAATTCTCGCCAAACTGAACACATCTAAACTCGACAGGCCTCCATTTGTATTTGTTTACCAATCTATGTTGTTCTCGATGTAGTTTCGCTGGCGTGGTGAAAACACCAGCAAGAAAACGTAATATGAAAGTTGCAACTATCCATATTACAAACGAGTAGAGATTCAATCCCAAATCGGGAAATCCCTGTACTTGTCCTAAAACAGCAATAGAGATGAAGCCGCCAATAAGCGTTATTATTATCTCGTTTCCTTTTTCTTTAATTTCCGACAACGACACGGCTTGCTTTAATGAAGCCCAAATCACTAAAACAAACCAATAATAAAAGGTAGTTGTTTTGAACCAAGTTATGATCTTATCCATAGTTTATGCCTTCCTTGTATTCTACATCGACACACGATATTGGGGTATATCCACCAAACAGTAGGTGTATATGATGTTGAAGAAGCACGAGTTCACCAAAACGATTGAATCACTCAACCACTCCTCTTCACCCCAAACTCCTGAAACTCGCCTGTCACCTCCTCCCACTCCACCTTTGACTCATCCACCCGCGAGCCGAGCGGACCATCTTTCATCATCTCGATAAATCGTTCGACCTTCTCTCGCTCCCCCTCTGCGACTGCTTCCACAGTATCCCAGCCAACATTGCGAACCCAGCCTGTGACTCCGATCTGGCGCGCATGATATTCCGCGTGGGCGCGGAAGGCGACTCCTTGCACGCGTCCCTTTACCCAGATGTGTGCCCTAACGTTTTCGTTCATAGGATTGTGATCTTTTTCTATTAGCAGTAGGGGTGACCCGCCTGGGACTGACCTTCGAGCTTTATTCCGAGACTACATTGCCTGTCGTGGCATCGAATGGCATTGGCGGGTCGCCCCTACTTATTTTCTCGATTTCTTCCTCATCGCATTGAAACCGATGAACAACGGGATGACCAACACCATACACAACATTATCAAATACGGAATCATATTTTGCAACGCCACGCCCCAGGCGTTTTCTCCCAACACCGATTCGCGCCAGCGCAATTCGAGTTGTGCGAAGGAAGTACCATACGCAAGTTCGACGCCGCGCTCGCACGTCACGCCATCTGCGTAGGAACGAGCAAGTTCGATCAACTTGGACGAACCAAATTTATCGCGCAGATAGGTGGTGAACGATCGAGCTTCGGCATACGCGAGAAACGCTGAATCAGGCCCGGGTGGGAAAGAGGCGCACAAGTCCAGTAATGGAATCAACGCGTTGCGCGTACTGGCATCCAGCAACACACGATCATACTCCACACTCGGGTTGACCTCAACAAGGGTCGCGAGTCCTTCACGTAACCATGCGGGCACATTTTTATATCCCGCGCCGATGTAACGATAGAGCAGGACGTGCATGAGTTCATGCGGAATGCGCTGCTCCATGTGGATGCTTTGATCCGCGCCTGGTTCGACGGCAACCAGCGCAACGCCCATCGCAGGGTTTGCGTGCCCTGCCGTCCATGTCTTGCCTCCGAGAAATAAAAGATCGTTTTGCGTCGGGTAAATAAAAATATCGATAGGCTGGGTGAGATCAACAGAAAAAAATTCATTGATGGCTCTCAAACCTGCCAGCGCAGAGTTCATCGCATTCTGCGCGAATGTCGTATCGCCTTGAAACCAAAACACACGCAACGAGCCCGATTCGATTTTTTGCCAGGCAAAGCGATTGTCGTCGTATCGAATGAAATAGGATTCACTTTGAAAGATACTCTCATCAACGAGAACAAATTCGTAACGCCAGCGCACGAACGTAAAAGGGCGCAAACTGTTTTGCTTCGCGTCAAAAATAAATTCCGCCCTGCCATCCGCATTGATCACAATCTGCCCAACGTGCGTAATGCCATGACCCTCATCGAGAATAATAATTGAAGCGCTCTGGATGGGGATCGAAGCTTTGATCGTGGCGAGAAATGTGATCTGCTCCCCAAACCGAATCGAAGCCCCGACATTTTCCAGCACGATTCCACCCTGACCTTGAACCTGCTTCGGTTTCAACAAAGCGGATGCCGCCATCACGACAAAAACAAGAATCGCGCGTTCAATTCGTATCATCATCTCCCCAGAAATACCAGCAACGGTGTCAATGTCAATGGACTGAGGACAGTGCCAATAAAAACGATGGCAGTCACAAGCGATGAATCCAGTTTGTATTCCGTGGCAAGGATAGTCGTATTGACCGCCGCAGGCATGGATGCTTGAATCACTCCTGCCTGCCAAGCCGCGCCTTGAAGCCCGAATGGAATACTCAACAGGAATGCGATAGCGGGAGCGATCAACAATCGCAACGAGATGCTCAAGCCAACGCCGCGCAAACTACTCGACCATTGTACGCGCGAGAGTTCGATGCCGAGCAGGACGATCATCATCGGGATGCTTCCGCCCGCGGCAAGGTCAATGGTGCGCGACAAAGCAACAGGCAGTTCAATATCGAATCCATTAATCAGAGAGGCGAATAACAAACCATACACAGTCGGCACTTTGAGTAGACCTAAAAGAGCGGCTTTGAGATTCGTATGCCCAAGAGATGCAATCAGTATGCCAACAGTGTTGAAGAGTATGGATGTGGTCACAAAATAAAGCCCTGCATAGCGCAAGGCATCTTCGCCAAATGCAAAAGACACAAGTGGAAGCCCATAGTTACCCGTATTGCCAAACATGGTCGCGATCAACACTGCCACAAGGACCGGACGTTCGAGTTTCATTGTGAGTCCAAAGATCAGGGTGATCAAACACATGACAAGAACCATACTTGCAGTGAAGGCAACGACCGAGATTGCTTCTGTGAATTTAATGTCGTTTTGCACAAGCAGGTTGAACACAAGCATAGGAGCGAAGATGTAAAAGACCACGCGCCCGATGGTACGCGAATCAATCGGGAGAAATTTTCCCAGCGTAAACCCTGCCCCACTTAAAAGCAGGATTGGAAGCAGGTTGTTTGCGAAGGTGGAGGCGAGGATGGAGAGGGACATATGGTTAGCTGAATGAAAAAGTCACGGAGATTATAACGTCTCCGTGACTTATATAATGGCTAGCGGCGGGAGCAACCAGGTGGCAATCTTCTGTTTAATGCGAATCCCTATCGAGGGGAGGTTGTGCGTCGGGCTGCAAGCCCGACCTACGAATCACGATTCATCTTCTTCTTCATCCAAATCATCCAAACCCTCCGGGTCTAGAGCCATTAATTCAAAACGATCCAGGTCTTCGGTGAAGGACAGGTTCTCGAGCGCTTCTTCCAGGAATTCTATTTGTTCTTCATCTTCGGTCTGGTCAAGAAGGCTTTCAATGTAGATGCGAACGTCTTCGCCGCCGATCTGCGAGAGAGACCAGATCACCGCGTTGGTGATTTCGCCTTCCTCCTCTGCATCTGTAAGCAGTTTGAGCAGGATGGGGTTTGCCTCTTTGATACTCAGTTCACCTGCGGCGGCAATGGCGGCATCCTGCACGTTTTGATTTTCGCTGATCAACGATTGGAGAATTTCATCGTCCCAGCGGCTGTCAGCAGAACGACCCATGGCAAATAACGCGCTGGCTTTCCAGGCGGGGTCCTCGCGGCGGAATGCCGATTCGATCAACGTTTGAACTTCGGAGCGCGACGAGTAACCGAGCGATTCCAACGCGCGCCTGCGAACTTTGGATTCGTCCTGTCCGTTTGCAACGGCGAGCAGGGCATCTTCCACTTGATGGTAAAGGTCTTCGGGAATCTCTTCGAGTTCGCCGAGGTCTACAAACAGGCTGAGAACTGCGGCGGCTTCGGCGCGCGTCTGCTCATCGAAATCAAATTTCATGATGTCAATAAACGTGGGGACAAGGTTTGGGTCTTCACATTCGCTGAGCAGGCGGACGGCGCGTCCACGCACGGTGGAGTCGGGGTCGTTGAGGATGGCTCTGGCGAAGTCGTCGAAGTTGACGAGGGTGTCGCTTTCAGCCAGGGTCTCAAGCCCTTCGAGCAGAGACAGCTTGCGGCTGAGTCCGACGCGCTGCCATACATCCAAAAGAGTCTTGAGTTCGAGAGTCCCAAGATCCGAAAATAGTTGCAGGTACTTGCGCGGGAATTCTTTTTTTTCGTCGAGCAGGGAATCCAAAACGGGTTGGAATGGATTTGGTTGTGTGTTCATTTACGGAATGGTGATGTTGACGGGGTTGACAAAGTCCATGACGTTGACGTAGATCATAAAGAGGAGCAGAACGGTCATACCCAAGCCATGTACAAGGTTTTCAAATTGCGCGGGCACGCGGCGTCGGAAAAGCAATTCGGGCAGGAGGAAGATGATGCGTCCGCCATCGAGCGCGGGGAACGGAAAGAGATTGAAGATGCCAAGACTGATGGAAAGCGCGGCGATCAACTCAAGTGTACGGAAAGATTGATTCGCCGGGTCGGTGGAGGCGGGCGCGTTTGCCGCATTGGCGCTTGCTTCCACATCGCGGCTGACGGTTTGCCCGACGATGTCGAAAATTCCCTTTAATCCGATGAGGCGACTTTGCTCTGGCTCGAGCGAGCCGCGGATCATTTGGGCAGGCAGGGAGAGAAGCGTTCGAACGTTGATATAAGTGTAGCGCGCGCCCAGGTTGAGGGTCTCGATCATCGAGCCTGCTTGTTTGAATGGGACGCCCAGCCCTACGCCAATCATGGTGCGTTTTTCATCTTTAAAAAATTTGGGCGTGGCGACCAACTCGATTTGCCCTCCATCGCGCTCGACGAGGAAAGTAACGGGCTGATCCACATTGCCATCCACGATGACGCGCAACTCATCGAAACTGCCGATGGACTCGCCGTTACCGCTGATGAAAATATCGCCGTCTTTGAAGCCCGCTTCCTCCGCAGGGGAATTTGCCACCACCGAATTAACCAATACCCGGCTGACGTCTGGTACTCCCACGCGATAAAAGATGAAACTATAAATGACAACGGCTGTGAGCAGGTTCATCAACGGACCCGCCACTAAAACTGCAAACCGCTTCCACGGGTTTGCCGCGGCGAGACCGCCCTGCACAGTGGGGTCGTTCTCACCTTTCGGGCGGACGAATCCGCCAAGGGGAAGCCAGTTCAATGTGAAGCGCGTTCCCGGGTGTGTTTCTGCAATTACTTCAGATAATTCCACGTCGCCGTTTTTGTTACCCGCTTTTATCACCGTGCGGGAGACCGTTCGGTTTGCAGTATCTGATTGAGTCACCTTGCCATTCGGGTCGACATACACATCCAACTCAAGGTGTTTTGGTTTGGCTTGAACCTCTTCTTCGTAAACAAATTTGATCGAGCGCAATATCAGCCGATCATTGACCCGGTCTATGGAAAGTTTTGAAACCTGACCAATCAGGTTGTTCCAGCCAGCTGGGAAGCGAAAATTCTGCGGAATCTCTATTCGTTGTCCGCTTTTCAGGATCAAGAATCCTTTGCTGACCCAAAGTGTGAGCGCCCCGGGGGTGGGCAGACCCAGCCCGAATTCCTCCACTTCGACCTTGCTCCAACGCGCCACGATGAAGTGCCCGAATTCGTGAATGATGACCATGCCGCCAAAGGCAAGGATGAATACGATCCAAGTTAATAGTGTAGAGTTCATAAGTTTTCCTTCGTTTGCGGATTATATCGCCATTTTTGCCGACGTCACAATGCCCTGAGATATTTCTAATGCTTTTCATATCCTAAGGTAGAATGGAGGTGACAGTCACTTTAATTCATGTCTTTGCGAGTGGCGCCTCAGCGCCACGAAGCAATCTCCTTTTTTATGAGATGTTTCGGATCAACAAGAGATTGTGTCGCCACGGCGACGCTCCGGCACATCTGCCCTGCGGGTGGTGCAGGGATAACCGCCTCGCAACGACATTGGTACGGTAGAGAAACAAGGATATGAGCCAACATGACCGACATCTGCATTTTCTGCAAAATTATTTCAGGCGAAATCCCTGGCACGATTGTTTTTCGCGATGAACAGGCGACTGCCTTCCGTGATATTAACCCCGTCGCGCCGACTCACATATTGATCGTGCCGAACAGGCACATCAAATCAGTAAACACATTGGATATGGCAGATGAACAACTGGTCGGGCATCTCTTCACGGTGGCGCGTCAACTCGCGGAGAAGGAGGGGATTGATCAAGGCGGTTATCGCGTGATCTCAAACACGGGATCCGACGGCGGGCAGACGGTGTTCCATTTGCACGTGCATTTGATCGGGGGACAGAAGATGCGTCATCCGATGGGGTGAAGGTAGGGATGAAGGATAAAGGTTGAAGGATGAAGGCTTGCCTTGAGATTGGTTGAAGAGACAAAGACTAACGAAAGAGGAAAGAAGAAAGATCGGGATTCGGATCGCTTCTTTCCTCCCTTCGAGAGCCTCAGGGCAACGCTTTCTTCTTTCTTTTCTATCTTTTGTCGAGTGGGCTTCCCTTTAATTTACTTTTTGGTTGGTTGGCGCGATAGGCATAATATCCCAGCCCGGCGCTGGCAAGTAGAAGGAGGAATCCAAAGATTCCCAATGCAGATGACCTGCCGCTACCCCCCTCCCCCGTTGGGTCGCTCACTGTGATCGTCTTGGACTGCGCGCCGAAATCAATGGAAGCGCGGTCGCCCGCTTTGACAGTCAATATTGAACTCAATACCATCGTCGGATTGTAGTCATCAGGGATACCCATCGTCACGTTGTATTCGCCCTGAGGGACGTCGGTAAAACAGGAACGGATGGGTTCAACAAGATCAGGGTCAATATCGGAAGTTGTGTCCAATGTTTGGGAATAGGAGCCGTTCAAGTTCGTGAGACTCACCGCGCCGCCCGTGATGCCAAATTCAGTTTCCTGCCGCAAAGCATCACCGTTCACGTCATCGAAGAGCAACACACAGACTTCCGTGGTGCCGCTGACGGGGGTAGCAGTGACCGTTGGAGGAGGAAGCGTAGGCGCGGGTCCGGCTGTGGGACCAGAAGAATTTGCAAGTCCAACAACGAGTTGCTGACCGATCAGCAGGGTGCAATCGGTATCGAGCCGCGGGTTGAGTTGGCGTAATTGACCGACGCCCATCCCATGCTGGAGGGCGACACTTAAACAGCTATCCCCTTCGACGACGATGTAAATGATCCGCCCATCGGGACCAGGCGTGGAGGTGACGAATCCCTGCGCGTGAGGCGCGGCGTTTGCTCCATTCGCAGGGAGGGCAATCCCGATCCATAACAAAAAGATAATGACCGGGCTAATGAATAAAATAAATTTGCTTTTCATCGGCGGGGATTATATCAGGGTTATCCCTCACCCTGCCCTCTCCCAAAGGGAGAGGGGTGACTCCACCCCTACGCGTTATATCTTTTCTTGATCTCCAGCAGAAAATAATCGTCGAAGAATTTATCGGCATCATAATCGGGTATCCAATTCCAATCTTTTCGCGCGAGCGCATCATCCACATCTTCGGGCCACGAGTCGACGATACCCTGCCTGCGCGGATTCGGTTCAAACGTGATCTTCGCGCCGCGGAAGGCTTTCACGGCGCGATCACGGAATTCGCCTGCGGTCAATGCGAACGCGGCGATGTTGTATACTTGATGACTCAAATTCTCGCGCGGCACATCCACCAGCATCAACAGTGATTTGATCGCGTCGGGCATTGCCATGAACGAAATTTTTGTGTCTTCGCGCACGAAACATGAATAGGGTTTCCCTTGCGCCGCGGCGTGGAGCATTTCGGGACCGTAGTCGCTCGTGCCGCCGCTGGGCAACGTAAAGGCTGAGATCAAGCCTGGGAACCGAACCGCGCGAAAGTCTAGGAATTGAGGCGGGTTTTCATCCAAATGTTTTTGCCCAAAGAATTTACTGTAATAGATCCCTAGTTTTTCGCAATAGAGTTTGTTGCATCCGTACATCGTGTGCGGTGTGTTGTACTCGTCCTCCTTCACACGTCCCGCAGAATTTTTCGTTTCGAGATTCCCCATGCCATACGCGGCAATCGAACTTGGGAATAAAAACTTCACAGGCTTTTTATATTTCTCCGAACGATACGCGGCGAGCATCAGCAATTGCATCGTGCCTTCCACGTTGATGCGATGCGCGTCCTCGCTCGACACCTCCGCCTTCGATGAAAGCGATGCGGCGAGATGAAAGATCACATCGAAATCATAATCGTAAAAAGTTTTTATCTTATACACCAAATCCCCCTGCGCGTGCTCTGCCGACATTGCCTTGATACTATCGGGCAGTGGGGCAAGATCAGACGTGACAATTCGATACCCGCCCCTCCGCGCCAACCCCTGAACAAGAGCCTGACCCATCTCACCACACGCGCCCGTCACCAGCACAGTCTTTTCGGTCATAGAGTCTCCTTATGTGCTAGAATATTTTGATGTTATTTTACAACACCTTTCGCACTCCGTCATTGCGAGGAGGGTGCTTTTCCCGACGCGGTGTCCTGAGCCTGTCGAAGGGAAGCAATCTCCTCACTGTGACGGGGATTGCTTCGTCGCTATCACTCCTCGCAATGACGGCGGCATGCATGCCTGCAAATGCGACTCCCCCCACTGCGACTCTCATCCCCTCCCATACACCGCCTCCGACTCAGACCATTGTCTGGTTCCCACCATCAGCGACTCCAACCCTGAAAACTTTCCCCACCCAAACCGCGGCGCCTGAGATGAATCCTGGAATCGGAGAAATCATCCTCGCCGATGACTTTTCCGATGAAACCTTGTGGGATGTCGCCGTATCCGATCAGGGAAGCGCGGCGATCAGCCGCAACCGACTGACGCTGGTTGTGCAACCAGGCGTTTATCTTGCCAGCCTGCGCCGCGACATCACACTCGGAAATTTTTACGCAGAGATCACCGCACGCACAAGCCTCTGCCGAGCAGAAGATAACTATGGAATCATCGTTCGTTCAGTAGGAAGTTCATTCTATCGTTTCGTCCTTTCCTGCAACGGATTCGTTCACGTGGAGAGAATCTACAATGGCACAAGGCTCATCATCTACGAGCCTGTCCCAAGCGGAGATGCTCCGTTGGGCGCGCCAGGGGAAGTGCAAATCGGGTTGTGGGCTGTCGGGAGCGAAATGCGACTCTTCCTCAACGGTCGTTTTCAATTCAGCATTGTGGAGAAGAGTTTCCCCAGCGGCGCGTTCGGCGTGTTTGCGCGTTCAATGGGAGATACACCCGTCACTGTTACGTTTTCTGATTTAACCGTGTATGATGTGGAATATGCTTTTCCGACGAGGACGCCTTCACCTTAAGCGTGTCACCCTGAGGGAGCCGATAGGCAACCGAAGAGTCTCGCTCACAAGAGTGGAGATGCTTCGCTTCGCTCAGCATGACACGACATGAAAAACAAACTCAACAACCTCACCAACAAGGAATGGCTGAAGTTCCAGAAATCGTGGTTCATCCATAACCCTCCACCGCGCAAGAAGGGCGTGCTGGTGCATCCCGCCAAATACCCTGAGACGATGGCGCAGGAGTTCATCGAGTTCTTCACCAAAGAAGGCGAGACCGTGCTCGACCCCATGGCAGGGACAGGTTCAACCCTCGTCGCGGCATTGCGCGCAGGACGAAATAGTTACGGCATCGAACTGAATCCCAAATACGCGAAGATTGCAAAACAAATCATCGAAGACGAACGAAACTCTCTCGGCGAATCAGTCTCCAGTCTCCAATCTCTAATCCTCAACGGCGACGCCGCCCAAATTACTAATTACCAATTACCGCTTATTGACTATATCCTTACGAGTCCCCCGTATTGGGACATGCTCCGCGCGAAAGGGTCAGAGAATCAAAAGAAGAGACGCGCCTCTGCGGATATGGACGTCCACTATTCGGATGACCCGAACGATATGGGGAATATTTCTGATTACGAAGAGTTTTTGGAAAAGTTGGTTGGCATTTATAAAGGACTAAAGTCCTTACTACGAGAAAAGGCTTATCTCACAATCATCGTCAAGAACGTGAAGAAGGGCGGGAAGATTTATCCGCTGGCATGGGATATTGCCCGCGAGCTTGGCAAAACATACACATTGAAGGATGAAAAGATCTGGTTGCAGGATAACCAGCCTCTCGCGCCGTTTGGGATGGGGTCCGCTTGGGTGAGCAATACGTTTCATCATTATTGTTTGCAGTTTAGGAATGAGTAACTTGCTTGCTCGAAGGCGGTCTCTGACCGCCATAATATTCAGGCAACACCGCAGGGTCACAGACCCTGCGGGAGCAAAACCCTATTGAGCGAGCAATACGTTTCGTCACTATTGTTTGCAGTTCAGGAATGAGTAGAGTGAAAATGGGATTAATTCTTGGTATGAGAACTATAACGGGCGAGGATATTCCTTTGTGGTTCACCGAAAGCGATTCAAAGATATTAGTGCATGAGCTCAGTGACTTTTCATTGGGATATGATGGAGACCTTACCCGATTACTTAGATACCTAAAATTAGAATTGCCTGCTCTAAAAAAGATTGCTGATGACGATGGTGAACCTTTGGCGTTCTACCGCATAGATATATCACTAGAAGAGAGAGAACAAATGCGGCGGGACGCACATTTAGTCCGTGAGGCAACCTGGCAAGACCCCAAGGAGATTGCCTCTGCCATCGAGGTTCTTTTGAAGGCAATAGATAGTAATCCAAACGTTTTTTCACAAGCAGGTGTTTTAGAAAGATATTATTTAGATGGTTCCTTTCAGCAAGACATGATTGATCTACAAAAAATGGCAAAGTGGGCTCATGAAAAGGATATAGCGGAAGTTAAATTGGTAATAAGATAATATGGTTACTTATTTTCATTGTGAAAGTTTGGACCCTTCGCAATAGCAAATTGATATGCTCTCCCCCTCCGACTTCCTTCACCTCCCGTACACGCGCGACCTCACTGAAGGTGGGATTGCGTACGCGATCCGTTCACTGCCTTACACGTACAATCGCATGGGCGGGTCGCCGTATGATCGGTTGAGAAGAATCGTGGCGGGCGTGGCAGTGGAGTTAGCGTTTCGTCGGTATCTCTCCGAGCAAAATATTCCCTTCGATGTGAAAGGCGCGACTCCCTTTACCGACCCTGATCGGTATGATGTGTCATTGGGCGGAAGACGATGCGACATCAAATCTTTTCTTATTACGTATCGCGAGCAAATCGCTGAGATGAAGCGTAATCCGCAAGTGGTGTTGAAAGCGCCCGCGCTGGTGCCGTCCGATCAGAACGCGGCAGAGGGACATTCGGATAACGATATTTATCTTTTTGCGTTTCTCCCGGGTCTCATCGCCGCGTCGCAGGCAGATTTGGAGAAAGTGATATACGCGGGTCAGCCGCATTACTTGATCCACGCTATGCCGAATTCGTGGATGAAGCCCGCAAAGTGGAATCCGCTTGGGGCGCTGATTTTGAAGTCAGAAGCCGAAGAGAAGATAACGCTTGAGATTGGCGGGCAGGATGAGGGGCGAGAGATGCGGGCCTCCGTCGTTGAAGTCCCGCCGCGTACGCGAGTCGAAATCCAAAACGGATTCTTTTCGCTTACCTATATCCACATCAAAAGCATGGCGAATGCGCGCATCGGAATCCACAGCGCGAATCGAAAAGAAACTCATCTCATCGGCGCGCTGGAATGGGGTAACATTTGGGTGTATGGCATGGATATTTTGCTCGCGGGATATTTGACGCGTGAAGAATTCAACCGCCATGCAAAACCCATTCAGGCAGGCGCGCGCGTGTTTCAATATGACAGGACGCGCACGAAAAATCTTAGCGTGCCTGTTTCTGAACTGAAGCCGTTATCGGATTTGTTCGAGCGCGTGAGGGAATGGAGCGCGTAACTCTTCGTCGTTGCGAGGAGCGTTCGCTGCGACGAAGCAATCTGCTCGCGAATTAGGAGATTGCTTCGCGAAGAGCGCTCGCAATGACATGCTAAAGGTGAATATATGAAAACAAGTGAAACAGTCCTGTGGACAAAACGACTCGCAATTGGATTTTTAGTTTTATCTTTGCTGGCATGTAATTTTGTGACGCAACTCGTCAGCCCGGCAACAGCCACTCCCCTGCCAACCCTGACTCCAACCGCCTCACTCACACCGACGCCTGTTCCGCTTGTCCCGGCGTTTATCCCAGCCGAATGTGAAGCCGCCCCGCTCGCGACGATTTCGCCGGATACTGTGCTTGCGCAACCCACAGTAACCATTGAACCCAACCCCGATATTTCACAAGGCACGCAATTGCAGGTTTTGAAAGAGCTTGCTGATATCGTTGAAAAAGTGTACGTGTACCCGGACTTCAACGGAAAAGACTGGAACGAGATTCGGTCGAGGTATAAAAGCAAAATCGAAGCCGGTTTGGATACGGAAACTTTTTACGTTGAGATGCGGGCGATGATCAACGAACTGGAGGACGAGCATTCGTTCTTCCTCTCGCCGTTGGAAGTAAAAGCATCGGAAGCGGAGTTGAAAGGCGAGAACGAATTTGTGGGCGTGGGTATTTATTCCATACCCGATGAGGAGCGCCAGACCTTCACGGTGATTTCAACGTTTCCCGATTCTCCCGCCGAGCACGCGGGAATCAAACCACACGACAGAATCCTGCTCGTGGACGGCGTGCCCCTGGAAATAAACGAAGATACCGCGAGACGAATACGCGGTCCGCAATGTTCGGCTGTTGTGCTGACTGTGCAATCTCCCAACGAAGCGCCGCGCGACCTGCTCCTCATCCGCGCTCCCATTAACGGAGCACTGAATATCGACGCGAGACTCGTCCCCACCACAGACGGGTCAAAGATCGGGTATATCTTCATCCCGACTTTTTTTGATGAGACCATTCCGCCGCAAATCGAACAGGCGTTGAATGATTTCGGTGAACTCGATGGGCTGATCCTGGACGTGCGCTTGAACGGAGGCGGAAGCAGTTCAGTGGTTGACCCCATTCTGGAGCACTTCGTGTCAGGCAAACTCGGACAGTTTGTGAGCCGGGAGTCGTCGCGTTCCATGAATGTCAAGGCAAACCCAATCCATAATTCGCAGACCGTCCCGCTCATCGTCATCGTGAGTGAGGACACCGTCAGTTTTGGCGAAATCTTTTCAGGGGTACTCAGGGATGCGGGGCGCGCGAAAATTGTCGGGCAAACAAGTTTGGGTAATGTCGAAGTGTTGCACGGATACGATTTCGATGACGACTCACAAGTTTGGATCGCCTCCGAAACATTCTATTCCGCGTTCTCCGGCGCAAACTGGGAATTGACGGGCATCGTGCCAGACGTGCCTACATTTGCAGAGTGGGACACGTTTACATTCGAGACCGATCCCTCTGTCGCCGCGGCAGTGGAATTATTGGGGCATCAGTAGTTTTTCGTCATTGCGAGAAGCGTTCTTTGCGACGAAGCAATCTCCTTGTCGAATCGGAGGTTGCTTCGTCGGGCTAAAGCCCTCCTCGCAATGATGTTTATTTTATATTCACCCAACTCTGGTACACTTTTCCGCATGACGAAAAGAAATGTTTTATTCATTGGCGCGGGCTTATTATTGCTCGCGGTATTGCTTTACCAAATCCCCGCCATCAACAGCCGCATCTCGTGGCGATTTGAAGTGGCAAAAACCTACGTAAAAAATGCGATCGATCCCGTTGGTGATGTGCCAACCGCGATTCCGAATCCAACGAAGATGATTACTCCAACCGTTGCAATCACTTCAACGCCTGAAATCGTTGCAACACCTATCCCGCCTACGCCAACATTCGCTCCACTTCCAGCGCAGGCATTTCTCGATTCGCCTGAATATGAAAAACAAACCGCGAACAATTGCGGTCCCGCCGCGCTTTCGATGATGCTGCGCATGTTCGGCTGGAGCGGGAATCAAAAAGATATATCGAGCGTCATCAAGCCGGTCAACGGAGATCGCAACGTCAACCCCGAAGAGATGGCATTTTGGGTACGTAATTACGCGGGCTGGCTTCGCATCGAATATCGCGTGGCTGGCGACATCGAAACCCTCAAGCGACTCATTGCCGCGGCGTATCCAGTCATTGTTGAATCCACGACCTCTTTGAATCCCGAAGACACCGGCTGGCTCGACGATGATCTCTGGGCGGCGCATTATCTTTTGCTCACCGGCTATGATGACGCCACTCAGACTTTCATCGCGCAGGATACCTACCGCGGACCCGACAAGAAAATTTCCTACGAACAACTATTATCGGAATGGAAGCCTTTCAATTATTTGTACATGGTCGTCTATCTTCCTCAACAGGAGGATGAGATAAAAGGACTCCTCGCCTCAAACTGGGACCCAGACCTGAATCGGCAAAACGCGTTGACCTTCGCCCAAGCCTCTGCCGCCGAAGACCTCTCTGACGCGTTCGCGTGGTTCAATGTGGGGAGCAACCTCGTCTACTTTGAACGCTACGAAGAAGCCAACGCCGCATACGACAAGGCAAGAGAACTCGGCTTGCCGCAACGCATGTTCCGCTATCAATTCGGTCCATTCATCGCGAACTTCCAATCCAACCGCACCGACGACCTGCTCGCGTTAACCGACTACGCGTTGCAACGAACAGAAATGTCCGAAGAGACCTGGCTCTGGCACGGATGGGCGCTCTATCGCAAAGGCGACCTCAACGGGGCAATCAAAGATTGGCGCAAGGCATTATCCGTCCACCCGGGATATGAAGACGCCCTGTACGCGCTGAATTTTGTCGGCTCAACACCATAAAAAATATCAATGAAAAAAATCATTCCAATACTGTTTATATTTCTCGTCGCGTGTGGCGTTTCAGAAACGCAAACGCCCGCCCCAACATTAACTCCACTTGCACTGCCTGCAACAGATATTCCCGCTGTAATTCCATCCACGACTGTTGAAGTCATTATCCCAACAATCACACCCACGGAAGTATCCGTAACTCAACGGACATCCCCAATTGACGGAATGCCGCAAGTCTACATCCCCATTGGCGCGTTCCGCATGGGCGGCATGGATGCGCGCCGCGCGCCGGATGAAGTCCCTGTGCATGACGTAAGCATTGACGCATTCTGGATGGATCAACTCGAAGTGACGAACGCCATGTACGCGTTATGTGTCAATGCAGGTATGTGTGAGCCGCCGCAGAGTTTTGAGTCGCAACGACGGTTTGATTATTTCGAGAACCTTGAATTCAAAGATTATCCCGTTGTGTATGTCACCTGGAGGCAGGCAAAAGCCTATTGCGAGTGGGCAAACAGAAGGCTGCCAACCGAAGCGGAATGGGAACGCGCCGCACGCGGCGACGACCTCCGCACCTTTCCGTGGGGTGAAGATAAACCTGATTGGACGCTCGCCAACTTCAACTTCATCGTCAATGACACATCGCGCGTTGGCAGTTATCCGCTGGGAGCGAGTCCGTTTGGCGTGTTGGATATGGCTGGCAACGCGGCAGAATGGATGAATGATTTTTATGATTTCGATTATTACTTGATTTCTGAATCCATCAATCCAGCAGGTCCGCTCACGAGTTCAAGTTTCAATCGCGTTGTGCGCGGCGGAAGTTTGGGAGACGCGGAAATTAATATTCGTGTGTCGAAGCGTTCTTCGGTGAGAGGATCAAGTTTGAATGCAATTCCGGGATCAGAGTCGTATCTTGGCGATTTCTCTCCGCGCATTGGCTTTCGATGTGTGGAGAATGAATAAAAACGTAGTAACGACTTTAGTCGTTTGGCACAAGGCGACTGAAGTCGCCACTACAAGTTTCAATTATTAATTGACTCATCTTTTTCCCTGTGGTAAACTCTCGACACAATTCAATAGCCCCAATACGGCGCTCTTATCCAGAGAGGCGGAGGGAACGGCCCTGCGATGCCTCGACAACCTGTTTTAGTTGGATAGTTAATGGTTCGGTAGTTGAGTAGTTTGCCTGTAATCCGACAAGCAACTACGAAACTATAAAACCAGATAACTACAAAACTAACCCAAGGTGCCAATTCCGACAGAAGGATGTTCTGGTAGATGAGAGGGAAACTGCCTCAAAGTAGATTGCCCTTTCAGCACGTCCGAATGGGCAATTTTATTTCTTAAAGGAGAAAGAAAAACAATGAGCAACACTTTTATGACCTCCCCCAGGCTGATGTTCACATCGGAATCGGTGACGGAGGGACACCCCGACAAACTGTGCGATCAAATCTCGGACGCCGTGCTGGATGCGTGCCTCGAGCAGGATCCACGCTCACGCGTCGCCTGCGAAACCGCAGCGAAGACCGGCTTTGTCATGTTGTTGGGCGAGATCACAACGCGCGCCAACTTCAACTACGATGAACTGGCTCGCAAGGTGATCAACGAGATTGGTTATGACTCAAGCGAAAAGGGATTCGATGGCAACACCTGCGGCGTTCTGGTCGCGATTGCAAAACAATCCGGCGATATCGCCATGGGTGTGGATCACGCGCTCGAATCGCGTGATGGACATCATCTCACGGATGAGGAAGTCGAATCCATTGGCGCGGGCGACCAGGGCATGATGTTCGGTTTTGCGTGCAACGAAACGCCCACCCTCATGCCGTTGCCGATCTATCTCGCGCACAAGTTAACGCGTCGGCAAAGTGAACTTCGTCGAAACGGAACCATCTCATGGCTTCGTCCCGATGCGAAGAGTCAGGTCACGATTGAGTATTCGCAGGGCAAGCCCAAACGAGTGGATACCGTCCTGATCTCCACACAGCACGCGCCCGATGTCTCGCAGGCAGAGATCACTGAAGCGGTAACTGAGGAAATCATCATGCCCGCGCTTCCTGCCGATCTGGTTGATAAAAACATCAAAGTGTTTGTGAACCCAACTGGTCGTTTCGTCGTCGGTGGTCCGATGGGCGACGCGGGTCTGACGGGCCGCAAAATCATCGTGGACACATACGGCGGCATGGGTCGTCATGGCGGCGGCGCGTTCAGCGGAAAGGATCCCACAAAGGTGGATCGTTCCGCGGCGTACGCGGCGCGCTATGTTGCAAAGAACATTGTCGCCGCGGGAATCGCTGACCGAGTGGAAGTGCAAGTGTCGTACGCGATTGGAGTCGCGCATCCGCTTTCTGTGAACGTGGAAACTTTTGGCACTGCAAGAATTGCGGACGAAAAAATCGCATCGCTCGTGGACGAATATTTTGATCTGCGCCCAGGCGCGATCATCCGCGATTTGGGTTTACGCAAACCGATCTATCGAAAGACTGCCGCGTACGGCCACTTCGGACGTGACGATATCGAGTTCCCCTGGGAACGAACAGACAAGGTAGATACTTTGAAGAAAGCCGCGGGGTTGTAGGAATAATTGGTAACAACAAAAAATGCTTCTGACTTTCTCAGAAGCATTTTTTGTTTATGTTACGTGATCGAAAGAATCACGGGTTCGATGTATGGGATTGAATGGCGGAGCGCGCGGATGCGATACCGGGGCGGTGAGGGGGTGGGGCGGGCGGGAGGGGGGTTGGGGAGGGGATGGAACTCGGGCGATAGGTGAGGTGCAGGGCGGTGTAATCGATCTTCGCATCTCCGTTGGCATTGTTCGAGTGCAGTTTCACGCGGATCTCGCGCGTCGGTGAGACGAAGCGTCTCGGCACGCGCAGGTTGAAGGTGAGCGTCTTCCATTGATCCGCGGTCACACTGGTCGTGTTGCCCAACACCACCCAGGCGTTCAGGTTCCAATCGTAGACTGACCACGTCCAGACTTGGGTGGCGGAGGCGGGTCCCTTGAAGTTGACCTGCAACAACAGCGAGGAGAGCAGGGAAGGCTGCACATCGCTCGGCAGGTAGAAGGATTGGGTGCCCTGATAGGAGGAGGTTCCGGGGGTCTGGAAGGTGTTGTATGCGCTCGGGGTGTCGTCTGCACCGGTTTGTTCGAACCAGCCGAGGCTGGGGAGGGAACCGCTGGTGGCTCCCTCCTGGGTGTTGAGCGAGGCAACCGGGATGACTTTGGATTTCAAGTTCCTGGCTGTCGCGCCGCCGACTGTCCAGGTGTGGGAGGCGGGTGTCGCATCCAGGTTGCTGGAGGGATCCTTGGCGCGCACCTCGACGGTGTGGATTCCACTGGCCAGACTTGTGTAATTTTTCGGGCTGGCGCAAGTCGAGAACATGCCTCCATCCAGCCGGCATTCGAAGGTGGCGAGCGGGTCGGGGCTGGAGAAGGTCAAGGTGACGTCTGCGCCGGAGGGGCTGGCGGGACGCGAATGGAGTTGTGTGTCCGGCGGGGTGAGGTCGTCGGTGATGATGAAGTTGCCGGCCGCTACATTGGTGAGGCTGTTGTAGTTGGCAGGATCGCTGGGGACGAAGTTGGCGGTGACGGCGTAGACGCCGAGATTGGTCTGGGTTGCCGCGCCGCCCGTGAGGATATTGCTCACCGTTCCCGGCACCGAGCCCGTCACGGTCGCCGCATGGGGCAAGCCGTCATACACCACCGGCGAGTTCGTCACCGATAATACCGGCGTCAATTTGTTGATGAGGAAATTACCGGCAGATCCACCAACAAGACTGTTGTAGTTGGCAGTATCGCTGGGGACAAAGTCTGCAGTGACTGCGTAGGTACCTGCATTCGTTTGGATTGCCGAGCCGCCTGTCAGAATATTGCTTATTGTTCCAGGTGCAGAACTAGAAACAGTTGCCGCGTGAGCCAAGCCATCGTAGGCGACAGGTGAGTTCGTCACGGATAGCGTCGGAGTGGCTTTGTTGATGACGAAATTGCCAGCAGATGCGCCAACAAGGCTGTTGTAGTTGGCAGTATCCGTTGGGGCAAAATCTGCTGTGACTGCATACGTGCCCGCGTTCGTTTGTGTCGCCGCGCCGCCTGTGAGAATATTGCTGGCAGTTCCCGCCGCCGAGCCGGTGACAGTCGCCGAGCGGGGCGAGCCATTATATGTAACGGGTGAGTTTGTTACGGATACGGTCGGAGTCGCTTTGTTGATAACGAAGTTGCCGGCTGAAGCCCCAACAAGACTGTTGAAGTTAGTCGTATCCGTTGGGACAAAGTTTGCGGTAACTGCATAAGCGCCAGCATTCGTTTGAGTTGCCGCGCCGCCTGTGAGGATGCTGCTCGCAGTCCCGGGGACAGAACCAGTTACGGTGGCAGAATGAGGCGAACCGTCATACACCACCGGAGAGTTGGTCACGGAGAGTGTCGGTGTGACTTTGTTGATGACGAAATTTCCGGCAGAAGCCCCTACAAGGCTGTTGTAGTTGGCAGTATCGGTTGGGACAAAATTTGCAGTGACGGCATGCGTGCCAGCATTCGTTTGTGTAGCAGAGCCGCCTGTCAGAATGTTGCTCGCCGTCCCAGAAACTGAGGCAGTCACAGTTGCCGCGTGAGGCGAACCGTCATACGTTACGGGCGAGTTTGTCACAGAGAGTATTGGGGTTGCTTTGTTGATAATGAAATTGCCGGCGGATGCACTCGTGAGACTGTTATAGTTGGCAGTATCGGTCGGGACAAAATTTGCAGTGACAGCGTACGTGCCAGCGTTAGTTTTTGTGGCAGAACCGCCTGTCAGGATGTTGCTCACAGTCCCGGGTACAGAACCAGCTACAGTCGCAGAATGAGGCGAACCGTCATACGTCACCGGCGAGTTGGTCACGGAGAGTGTCGGTGTGGCTTTGTTGACTGTCAATGTGCCACCAACATAGGTGAAGATATATTCATCGTCCTCACCGGCTGAACAGGTAATCGGGTAAGTACCTACATTTGCATGGGCGCCGGAGACGCCGCAAGTTGGGGGGGTATCAATATCACTCTCAGTATCGCCGCCAAAGAATCCGGTGTATTGGAAGGTAAAAGTTGGATCTGAATTGCCATACGTGATCGTCTGGGGGTCGGCAGTCACTGTGAGAAGTTTCGCTTCGAACGCGCCGATGTCGCAGGACGCGCCCTGTGGACGCGTTACCCCGCGCTGATCGGTCGCGGCGCAAGCAATATTCACCCCACCCGCGTTGCGCGCAGAACTTCCCGGTCCAATTGCCATTGTCTCAGTTGAACCGCCGTTATCGGCAAGCGATTCCAAATTCGGGTTTGAATTGATTACATTGGTGCAAGTTCCCAGCGAAGGGCATCCACCCTCTACGACACTGTCGGTGATCGTGGCTGTATTGCCCGTTTCATTGACAATCTCTTCACTGCCGTTGTCCCACAGGATGGTGTTCCGGATCACAGGATTAGAAGAGAAGGTACTGTCAAAGATATTCATCATGGCGCCGCCCTTTGTTGCCGGGGCGGTATTGCCGCTGAAGGTCACATTATTCAAAACCGGATTGCTTCCTTCATTAAGTATCGCTCCCCCACGGACAAAGGCGCTGTTACCGCTGAAAGTCACGTTGGTAAGGGTGGCATTGCTGACATAATTGAACATTGCTCCTCCACCCCCTAGCAAGGCTTGGTTGTTACTAAAAGTTACGTTGGTCAGAGAGGGCGCCACAGTATATGTCAACGGGTCTGAATTGCTGCTGTGCATCCCGCCCCCCGGGCTTGCTGTTTGCTGGGTTCGGTTGTTATTGAATGTCACATTCAGCAGGATCGGACTACCGTTTATGTTATACAATCCGCCCCCGTATTGAGCGCTGGTATTATTGTCGAATGTCACGTTCGTTAGCGTGGGGTTTCCTAAAATAGTATACATACCCCCGCCAAATTTGGTGGTAGTGACATTGTTGGTGAAAGTCACATTGGTTAGGGAGGGGCTGCTGGTATCAAGATACATCCCCCCTCCATGGATGCTGGCTGTATTAGTATTGAAAGATACGTCGGACAACAGCAGGTTGGAGGAGAAAGCAAATAAACCACTGCCGTTGTCCCCAAGGTTATTTGTAAAAGTGATGTTTGCAAGGCTAAAATCGCTGCCGGTAAAACTGACATACATCCCGCCCCCAAAGTTGTCGGATGGACCATTGGCGTTCCCACTTCTAATGATAAAGCCATCCAATAAGGTGGAAGATGTAATGCTTCCTACAGTCACCACGTGATATGCATTGTCAGAGGTGACGCTGACGGTACCGATATCGCCGCTCAGAATGGTGACATTGGTATCGGGGTCGCGCTCGCTGAGGAGAGTCTCTGTGCCATCGAAGCCGCCATACACGGATACGCCATTCGTTAGTTGAAAAGCGCTGTTACGGTCATCATTGGTCTGCCCGGCGCCTTCATCCGGGTAATAAGCGCCTGCCGCCACCCAGATTTGATCGGGGGTGACATCAATCGCAAGCGCATCCTGTAAAGTTGTGAAGGCAGTTGCCCACGAACAGCCGTCCGTGCCATTGCCAGAGGGACTGACATAAATAATGTGAGCGGGGGCACACGCGGCGCGTGCGGATTGCAATCCGGCAACTGGAACAAAGAGCATAGTGAATAGTATGAATATTGTTGCTGACAGGTTTTTGAAGGATTTCATCAATTTCTTCCCATCTGTGTTGGATTGGTGGAAACACAAATAGCTTTGCACCTTTGAAAGGAGAACCACGTACAAGACGCCCCATCCCTAAAAAAGTAACAGGGTTTGCTTCGCTCACTATTGCAGACTCGTTCGGGAAGATTTACCTCTACACTCTCACCCAAAAGTCCTACTTGGCTGTTTGCAGAAAAAGAGGCAGGGCAGTCAATTGACTGCCCTGCCTCTTTTGGACACTGCGCCTGCTTTATGCTATGGGTACAGGGTTGGGCTGGATTGAGGTACCGGTGTGGCAGTATTTATTTGCGGGGGAATCGTTATCGTAGGCAGACTCGATATCACCGTTGGGGAGGCATTGGACTGAACCGGCGAACCAGAGCCCAGGCTGATACGGATCACCTCATAATCCAGTTTCGCATCGCCATTCGCATTGTTCGAACGCAACTGGATACGAATCTCATTTTTGGAAGAGATGTACCGCGAGAGATATTGAAAGGTAAAGGTATGCTGACGCCATTCTTTTTCACTGGCTACCGTCGTTTCGCCAAGTTTTATCCATTTCTTTGCCTTCCAATCGTATATGGACATGGACCATTTCTGAACGGACGGCGCAGGGGCTTTGTAATTAACTTCCAGCGACATCTTCGAAATTTGCGAGGGGGTTATATTCTTTGGAACGTAAAAGGATTGGTAACCCGTGTAGGCGGATTTTGGAGTCTGGAAAAGAACATAGGTCGAAGGGTCGTCCTGCGTTCCTTTTTGCTGTAGCAACCCGAGGCTGGCGATTGAACCGGTTGTTGATCCTTTTGCGCTGGTCATGGAGAATGGCCAAATCAAATTCCCGGAAGGCGGTATCACAATCGAACCCGCAGTATTTGTTGGAATTACGGTTTGCGTGTGAGTCGCGCTCGGTGAAGGAATCAATGTCGCGGCGCTGGTGGGAACAGGTGTATCCGTTGGCGCTTGCGAAGCCACAGATGTAAAGGTTGGCGTAAAGGCAACTTCCGGCGTGGAGGTCCCTGTTTCTGCCAGAGTGGCAGTAGCTGTAAGGGTCGGAGTCTCAGTGATGGTTGCAGGGGTGGCAGTCGCCAGGGTACCTGTCGGTGTTACTGAAGGAGTTATCGTGGAAGGCGTTGCGGTCAAAGTAGGCGACCCGGTGGCATTCGCGGCTTCGCCGCGTGCGATCACTTCCACTTCACCGAGACCGGCCGCAGAACCATTCACTGAGTTGAATTGAATCCGAACGACTCTGGCAAACACGTCATTGAAGTTCACATTCGTGCCATTATCAGACAAGGCGCCGGAATTTTTATTCGCTACTTCAACGCTTCCCGCGGCGTCACTAAAGAGACGCACAGTGGCATCAAGCACTTTGATCGAGGAATCTGCACTGGCAATATTGTACAAGCGAATCGCGCGCACTGTCACAGGCACGGGAAAGGTCAATTGCACCCATTCGGTATTGGGACTACCTGTCTTGCTGACCCAATACTTCAAGAAGTTATTTTGTGGGAGTTTCATTTTGACGCGCCGGTCATTAATGCCTTTGGTTGAGCCGCTACCCGTGGAAGAGACAGTAACTGTTGCGCCAGTGGCAAGATTCGTCCATTGCGCATCGGCAGGAGAGAGGACTTGGATCATCGTATGACCCGCGTGACAACCCACGCATTGCGCCACCTGACCCGGACGCCCAAAATTTTCACCTGCCACGTGAGCCGCGCCAGGCATCTCAAATGACAACACGTTGCTCCCGGTCAGCGGGACGGTGTACCCGGCAGACTGATTGGTGCGGATCTGCTCGAAAAGCGGCACATTGGCAGGAGATTTTGCTGTAATGGATCCGTTCGGGCTTACCACAACCTCCTCAAGCAGGATGGGCCAGTCGAATGCTTCGATGGAACCGGTTTGCTGTGATCGTTGATGGTCCACATAAAACCGAATGGTATTGGCTGAACCCACCGGCATGGCATTCATGATATCCACATCCACCGGCGCGTTGAAATATACATTCAATGCCTGGAAAATAAATGTGCCGTCAATATCATATGGACCCTGAGCAAGCGGAGGCAATAAGCTGGCAGGCTTTGTGACTTTATCGGAGATGATCGGCGGTACAGAGCGCACTCGAATCAGCCGCGTCCTGAGTTCAGTTGTGCCGGGGTTATCGTAAAGTTTGGTCAAGCCGCTTCCATCCGCATTGATGGTGTATAGACCATAATCCTGTTTTGCGTCCTGAGCCCATGAAACGACCAGGTTTCCATCCGGCAGGACTTCCGGTTCGCCTGCGTAGTTGCCCACGTACACCCCATAGGAATTGGGGTTTGTCTTCACAAACTGCTGAACACTTTCATCGCGCGTGGTAATTCCAATAATATGAGTGTAGCCGTTAGGTCCGCGTTGATAATGGCGGATGCCGCCAAAGCCGGATGCTTCCGTTCCATTTGCCATCGGGAAGAAATTCGCATAGAACGAGCCATCCGGCGCAAATGCGCCCCCATAGGCATGGTTGATGATCGTCCCATTGAACGTCGTGTTGGAACGCCCGGCAAATTGCACAAGACCGGTGCCATCAGGGTTAATACTGGCAAGATGCCACGAGTTGCGTTCCATGTTGAACTTTCCGCCTGGCTCAAAGCATTTGGCGCCAGAGTTATTAATCGCGCATAAACCATCCTTCATAATGTACCCACCGCGCGGGTCTGGGATCGTACCCATATCATTGGTTGCCACGCGCAAGTTGCGCCACCAGCGAGAGTAGACGATTTTGCCCGTTAGCGGATCAACGATGGGGCGTTCTGCGCCGTTTCGTTCTGCAGTGATGCGATGTACATTTGAACCGTCTGCATTCACCACATAGAGATTCGAAGTTCGCGCGGCGCCGTACATGCCGAACGAGGGCCAGCGCGTGGATGAAAACACAACGCGTCCATCCGGAAGCCAGGCGGGGTCGGTATCGTCATATTTTGCAAAGATTGAGGCAAGGTTGTTGAACTGCGTGAGATTCAGGTTTTGGTCTGAAAAGGTCAATTGCCTCAAACCAGTACCATCCACGTTGATAACATAAAGACGCCATGCTCCAGGGCTGGTCATGGGTTCTGTTGAATGAGCACCCGAGGGAAGTCCGGCAAACACAATTTTAGTTGCGTCGTAGGACACATCGGGAGCATTCATATCAATGAGGTTGAGTGTTGCCGCAGTCGGGTTTGCCCCATCTACGAGTGTGCGCAGCGTACCGTTGGCTTCGCGCACCATTAATTTACCCGGGGCGGCGACATGAAAGCGGCTATATGGCATGACGCCGGGCATGGAGCCGCCAGACTGATAGTAAACACTTCCCTTGAGCGGAATCTTTCTCGAGACAAATACGATCGCATGATTGACCTGTGCGTTTGTCGTGGTTTCTGCGCCCGCGGAGGAAACGCCTCCAAGACTCAAAGAAAGCACAGCAAGGATCATCAGAATATTCTGTACTATTCGTTTCGACAAATTAAATTTAAGATCAGACATGTAACCTCCAAAAGTTAAGCGATTTTCACAGTATGGGTTATCCCTTTCATATCGAAAAGGTACCATAAGGTTACATGGCTATTAAGTTTTTCGATAGTTTGGTGATGCAAAAGTTACAAACATTTCTGTAAGAGTCTAATCACCCAAAGCGCCACTTGACCAAAAGTACTGGTTCGTATCCTTTGAATACACTTACAGGCTTGAAAAGCGGCATTAATATTAAAAAACCTTAATCAATCATCCTTCCATATCCCCAAAATAAAAGACTCAACGAGGTTTTTTTCCTCATCGAGTCTTCAAATTCAAGAAAAAGACCTCTTGCAAAAGTGCGCTGGAGAGCGCACCGCTACACAGAAATATATTATTTTGTGTAGCGGACGTTCTCTAACGTCCACTTTTTGGAGTGAATGATTGACTTATGCAAGAGGTCTAAAGAATATTTTACGGTTGCGGTGCGGGTGTTGGGGTTTGTGTCCCGGCGGATGCAATGCCAGGTCTGTTCGGCGGGACGGTTGGCGCGACTTGCGGAGTTTCCGGTGTAATCGTACGATACGTAACGTGGATCGCTTCGTAGTCAACTTTTAATTCACCGTTCGGATAGTTTGAGCGTAACTGGATCCGAATCTCGCGCCCGGGAGAGATATAGAGCCATGTATTCCGGATGCCGAAGAGCGCCATTTGCCACTGATTCCCATTACTAATTTTATCGCCAAGCTTGACCCACTGACCTGTATTCCAGGAGTAAATGGACCAGGTCCACCGGGTGGCAGGAGGCGTATCTTTGAAGTTGATCTGTAGGAGCATGGAAGAGACCCGCGCGGGAAGAATCTCATTAAGCAGGTAGAAGGATTGATACCCGAGGTAGGATGATCCCATGGTCTGGAAGGTGACATAGGTTGCAGGGTTGTCGTCAAGCCCATTTTGTTGCAGCAAGCCCAGGCTTGGCAGGGAGCCGTTATCTGATCCGTTTTGAGAGATCACGATCGAAGGGGCAATCACCTGTGATTTCCAGAATGGCGGGAAGGTCGGTTGCACACCGGGGATCGGGGTCAGTGAGTTCTTACGAAGAAAGGAGAAGGTCTTCATCTGGTGAGGGCTTAATATACCGGTCAACTCTCCATTTAATGTCGGCGCATTGCCAATGGGCGTTTCAATGTGCGTCACTGTTTTTGCCTCGATGATTTTGCTCCCAGCCAGGGCGAGGGAAAATGCCTGCTGGCTTTGCGAGAGATTCCAGAGTCTTGTCACATAACCCGCGCTCAACCCGTCATCGGCTGGCTTAAGCGCCCATAACAGAACATTGGGATTATTAATCGAGACAAGCGAATAATTTGTCTCCGGGTATGCAGTCCCTCCGGCAACTCCTCCCACCATAAACGGGTTTTGATGCTCCAAAGCAAACTTTATGGAATCGGCTGCATTGTAGGCATCGTGAGTTTGTAACGCAAAACGCTGTAAAAAGTGTGTCGCGCTACCCTGATTTGGCAGACCATTACTTCCGTTGACCACCTTCCCTCCTGCTAAAACGGAGATTTGGGGCGTTGTTGTATCAAGGCTCGAAATTGTGCTGTTCCCTAGTTTCATAAAATAACAATCGGCATTCGATAACGTCACGCCGACCGTGCCATCATTGACATCCACAAAATGATTGAGCGTGAGCCAGTCATAGCGCGAGTTTTGCGGGCGAGGCGAGTAATGACCGCCTTGTGTTGTTAATTTCGCCCTGATTACCGCGCCAACTTCTTCATGCCATGTGTTTGGATTATTGAGTTCAAAGCCAAAGCCCCATGTGGGAGCATTCGTAAAATTTTGATTGATGTCATTTTGAATGACAACACGATTGGAATTTCGAATCAACGTGATCCGGCTGGTATGTGAAAGGGCGCTACTCGAAGTGACAAGCAAGGTAACAGAAACCGGACCAACATTCTCGACTTGATAGCCAGTTCCTGTATCGCTTCCTCCAAGATCGTTGATGTAACGCGTATTAATGAGCCGCGCAAACTGGCGGTTACTGCGCATCTTATCCACCCAGCTCGTGATGGCTCCGCGGTTGTTCACGGTGACTTGATAAAACGAATTCTCGATCACAGACCCGACGACTGTCGCGGCGTCTGAAAAACTCTGCCCGGCTCCAGACTTGATCTCGAAAACCTTATATCCCACTGAAGGAACACTCTCTGCCAGAATCCGCAGGTAGGATTGACCATTTACAGTCACAAATTGCGATGGTGTCTCCAGACCGGTGGTCAGATCAATCACGTGGATGGGACCGCCGTTGTTCATGGCAAAATCTGCATAATCGGTGCGCGCCCAGCTCAACGGATTGAAAACGAAAAAGCGCAGATCTGCGCCCGATCTTTGAATCATCCCGGCGAGGGATGTAATTGCATCCGAAGCCAGGGTGTCCACGTAGGATTTGATCTCAGTATCCAGCCGTTTTTGCCAGTCTTTGCGTTCAGTCACCAAACCGCTGGGTGAACCGACCATGCCAAAATTATGTTCCCAATACAATCCTAAATTCATCCATGCGAGATCACGAGCCTCTTCTCTTCCGGTCATGAATGACAGGTCTTGCAGTGTAACCAGTGTTGCCAGCGCCTCCGCGCCGCGTAATTTCTCAACAGAACGTTTGATGCTGGCAGATGTCTCCGCTAAAGATGCGCAATACAAATCCCACTCGTTCCCAAAACTTGCCCCCGCGGTTGGAATCGCGCCGCCAAAGTTTGTTTCAAAATCAATGAAGAAATCCTGCTCATTGGAGACGATCACCTGCCGGTTGGCATTGGTCTTTGCCTGCGCGGTAGTGACAAACTCATCGGTCATGGTTTCCAAATCATCCCACCCTTTGCCAAAACAGCCGATCACGGAATACGGGTATTTCGCAATAAAAGCCGCATTGGTATCTACATACTCAACAACAGCAGATGGGTCCCTCGCTTCCGCATACCCTCCCATGCTTTGGTTGCCTTGAGGCATTGAGTTCCATTTCATCAAAACTTTACCGCCGTCCTGCGCCTGCCACCAATAGATTTCGTGTTCACGATCTCCGGGCGCAGAAATTACCGTGTCACAGCCGCAGATACCCTTCCAACTATATTTCGCGCCCGAACCCGCCCACAGACTCACCAAGCCATACGGCATGGACTGGTTTTCAATGGATGTTGCCAGCGTAAACCGCAACCCTTCGCGGCGTTCTATTTTGCCCGGGTAATACATCCCGCGGATCACAGCCTCGGCAGGCGCGCCGCCCAAACTCGAAACCAGCGCATTCAATGGCACACTGACGTGCCCATCGCGAATCCGGTTGATCAGGCGTTGATACTCTGCCACCGGTTTATTTTTTTCATACGCCCATAACCAGAAACTCCCGTCGCAGTTCCAGCGGCTTTGGTGCGCAGATATATTTCCCTGCGTGGCATCTGCCAGGTCGAGATAATAATCAAGCATCCCAAGAAATGCCTGCTGATAGGCAGATTCTCCCGCCGACCAAAAATAATCGGTGTGGTCATCGGGCGCGATATAAATTCTTTTTACAGTGGTTTGGCTAAAATCAAACAACGCGCTGGATCTATCCGCAAAGCGGGTAAACATGGCGCTGCCAAATACCAGCGCGCCGCCTTTTAGAAATTCACGCCGGGTAATCTTCTTATTCTTATTTTGAGACATGTTGCATATTCCTGTAATCCTAAATCATCCAGGCAGGATTATAAAGCCTTGTCGCTCCCCCAGCCGGACTTTGTAACAAACGCCTTAATCCCCCAAAATATCTACGCCTCCTCCGCAGGGACAGTTGGTACGGTTACGAATCGCGTGTCCCTGCGGAAGATTTCTATTCATCGTCTTTAATTCAAGGCGATGGAGTGGCACTTGGGGCGGAAGCCACCCCGGGTCTGTTGGGAGGCAGGGTCGGTGCCACAGGGGTTGGAGAAGGCGGGACATACCGATACGTGATGTGAAGCGCCTCGTAATCCACTTCGAAATCTTCGCTCGCATTGTTCGAGCGTAGTTGAATCCGAATCTCGCGCGTCGGTGAGATGAATCGCCGGGGAATCTGTATGTTGAAAAGATACGTCTCCCACTCGTTTTCGTTTGCGCCCATCGTGTTACCCAGACTCACCCACTGATTAATATTCCAGTCGTAAATGGACCACGTCCATATTTGGGTGGCAGGAGCAGGCGCTTTGACATTTAACTGCAACAACATGGATGAAAGCAGAGCCGGTTGGACATCATTCAGCAGGTAAAAGGATTGATAGCCCAGGTAGTACGATCCCGGCGTTTGGAAAGAAACAAATTTGTCAGGGTCGTCATCCGTTCCGTTTTGGTCGAGCAGGCTCAGGCTTGAGATTGAACCGTTCGTTGATCCGCTTTGGGTGAAAAGGGAGGTAGGAGTGAGTATCTTTGATTTCCATGATGGTTTCTCCGGGGGCGCAGGTACGGAGGATTCCTGATATTCATACGCGCCCATATCGCAATGGCTTCCCTGCGGACGCGTTACCCCGCGCTGATCGGTGGCTGGGCAAACTGCATCATTCCCTGCATTAATCGCGGGCGAGCCGACTAGGAGCGCCAAGGTTTGCGTGAAGCCACCATTGTTCTGCAAGGGACCTAAAAGAGGGTCGGCATCAACGTTGCCTGTGCCGGTATAACCACCTTGTACAATGGAGTATGTCACTGTTGCCGTGCCGATGGCATTATAGATTTCGCCGCCTTTATTCCCATATAGAATACTGTTGACAATGCCCGGATTACTATCGTAGTCGTTGTAAATCGCGCCACCGTTGTTGGCTGAGTTCCCATGAAAGGTCACATTTATCAGGCTTGGATTGCTACCCCAGTTGTATATCGCCTCGCCTCTATACACCGGCTGAGTTGCCAATAAAAGTCACGTTCACCAGATTCGGATTGCTATCGTAAGAATTTGACATCCCCCCGCCGATGTAAACGACAGAGTTATTAATAAAGGTTACATTTGTCAGGTTGGGACTGCTGTTGAGGTCGTTGACCATCGCGCCTCCCCTGCTTCCAGGGGTACCCCAGTTATTGCTGAAGGTCACATTTAATAGGTTTGGACTGCTGTTGTAATTGTGCATGCCAGTACCAATTCCACCTGAGTTATCGTTAAAGGTTATGTTCGTCAGACTCGGTTCGCTGTACCGGTTATACACTCCGCCGCCATAGGTGGCGGAATTGTTACTAAAGATCAGATTGGTCAGGGTTGGGCTGCCATTGTCATTGTACATCCCACCACCGCCGTCATGTGGAAATGGACCATTCGCGTTTCCCTCTGTGATGGTAAATCCATCCAGTAAAGCGGTGTTATTCGTGCCGCCCCCTGTGACAACATGACCGGAGTTATCTTCAATCCCTCCTACTCCGATCTCACCACTCAGAACAGTGACATTCGTTGTATGGTTACGCTGAGTGCGCAAGGTCTCTGTGCCGTCAAATCCTCCGTAAATCGCCACGGCATTCTTGAGCGCGAAGGAGATAGCACGGTCAGTACCTGAAGTTGGTTTGTACGTCCCTGCCGCGACCCAGATCTCATCGCCACTCGATGCGGCGGAAAGGGCAGATTGCAGATCGGTATAAGCATTTGTCCATGAAGCGCCGTTGTTGACTCCGCTTGCATTCCATTTGACATAGTGAATCCGGGGTGTTGCATCTCGGAGGTAACGTGCGAGTGCGAAGTCGTAACCGCCGCCCACTGAGTCAGTAGACCCTGCGATAAGAATTTTGCCATCCGATTGGATGGCAATGGCATTTCCTTTATCGGCGCCTCCAAAGTCAGTTGTGACTTTGCCGTCGGTACCAAAGGTTGAGTCCAATGAGCCGTTGCTGGTGTAGCGCGCCAGCGCAAAATCATCATTCATATCAAAAGAATGTACTGCTATGATAATCTTTCCATCTGACTGGAGAGCGACTACCCCTTTATATGCATTGTTACCATTGAAGTTAGTGATTTCCTTTCCATCAGCATTGAAAGTTGTGTCAAGAGAACCGTTGGTGTTATAGCGTGCCAATGCAAAGTACGAAGTACCGCTTCCATTACTATATCCTCCTACAACGATCTTGCCATTTGGCTGGATGGCAATGGAATTGCCGTAATCATCATTACTATAAATGCTATCGAAGTCAGTAGTGACTTTTCCGTCCGTTCCAAATGTTGTATCCAAAGAGCCATCATTGTTATACCGTGCCAATGCAAAATCATTTAAGCCATTGTTACTTGTCTTAGCCCCTGTCAAGACAATCTTGCCGTCTGACTGGAGAACAATGAATCCCCCCTAAACACCTAGAGAATTGAAATCGGTAACGACTTTTCCATCAGCACCGAAAGTTGTATCTAATGATCCTCCGCTGTTGTATCGTGCTAATGCGAAGTATGAGACACTCCCTGCCTTAATTCCTCCAACTACGATCTTGCCGTCTGGCTGGATGGCAACAAAATAGCCGTGGTCATTATCATCGCTATAAACATGAGTGGTATCGAAAGTAGTAATAAGCCTCCCATCAGTATCAAAGCTTGAATCCAATGACCCATCAGTATTGTACTTTCGTTTCCGCTAACTGGAATGGATAAAAAAACGATAATGGTGCAAAGCGTGGTAATCTTGTTTTGCGAACAAATCCCACAACACCGTTATCAAAATGAATCATACCATAAACGCCTTGAACGAATTACTTGTAGACCTGCCCATCGGAACGAATCTTGCGATGACGCATACATTCTGGGCATTATTGAGCGGACAGTTGTTGAACAGTCGCGGCGCATTGTTTCCGGCGCTGAAAGCCATTGGATTGGAAGATGAGTCCGTGCGCAGAGCATGGACAGCGGTCTATCGAGG
>Ga0247727_10002971_pt1 | contig 38147 bp, 36 predicted proteins | sample WisWelCaveWW1625_FD_202498 | JGI IMG/M metagenome (GOLD analysis project Ga0247727, IMG submission 202498) | Biofilm microbial communities from Wishing Well Cave, Virginia, United States - WW16-25 | ecosystem: Environmental > Aquatic > Deep subsurface > Groundwater > Cave microbial mat | place...
CGTTCTTTGTCGATCTCGGCGGCGTTTTTGATCTCGGCCAAACCCGCAGCAAATTTGGCAACGACCCCTCCAATCCGGACAATGCCCGCGATGCGGTGGCCGGTTATAATGTTCATGCCATCGTCATGAACGTTCCGATCAAAAATTTGCAGGCGGGCGGTCTGACGGTTGACAAAGCCGTCAGCATTATCGATCGAACTTTCGTGATCGGCGTGTGGGCCTCGGCCAGCCGCCAGCAAGTCACCACTTTGCAGCCCACCGGGCCGCAGAGCAAACCACAAGGCAGCGGTCCTTGGGTGCAAGTCTCTCGTTTAGGCATGCCGCTGGTTAACGAAGCCATTATTCCGATCGGCGGCAAGGATTTTTGGAATGCCGTCACGCCCTACAGCGCGGAAGAGCAGAGTTTCGTGCAGCACTTCGTTGGCAGTAAAGAGCTGAATAGCCTGGAATTGGCGTTGTACATGGATGACAGCCAGTTTGGCGGGGCGATCCCGGGCCTGAAAGACCTTCGGATTCAAACGAAATCGTTTCCGGCGATTGGCGTGATCCCAAGCTATACCACTCCCGGCTTTGATTTTCGCAATGGCAAAGACGGTGCTTTTGCGGTGACCAAGCTGAATCATCCACCAAGCTTAGCCGGAACGGCTTTTGCCGTGCCGACGGCGCCGGCAGCGCCAGGGTTGAACACGGCTTTGGTTGGCCCGGGCGAGCCGCGGCGCACCGATAATTTTCCCATTTTCTACTTTGGCGTGCCGAATTTGATTCCGTATCAATTGGCCACCGGCAAAACCGGAGGCCCGCTCAGCCTCGGCAAGCCGTTCATTGACAATTTTCTGCCGATTACGCAAACCCCGGATGGAAAATTGTACGGCGGCGAAATGCTGCGTTTGAATATGGCCACGCCGGTGACGCCGCGCAACACGGCGGATTACAAACAAAATGCGCGCTTCGGCTTGATTCGTGCCGCGGCGCTCGGTTTGACTGCCCCGCCGTTTAACACGAATAAGAATCTCGAATTCATTCCGCACATGGACGGCTTCCCGAACGGTCGCCGTTTGGAAGACGATGTGACGACCATCGAGCTGCAAGAAGTCGGCGGTTTGGTGCTGGCCGCAGTTGGTTTGGGCTTCGACGATGCGCTCAACGCGGATTATTCCGATCTCGCGTCGGCGGCTTTGGTCAAAGAATTAACGTACACCGCCGGTCCGACGGCGAACGATGTGGCGCTTTCGTTCCAATTCCCGTATTTGGCGAAGCCACATCGCGGTTACGACTACGTGAAACAGCTCACCGCGAAAGCCCCGGGCACGACCGCCGTCGGCAGCGGCAATTTGAATATTGGCGTTCCGAAAGCTTTTATCATCGAGCAGAATTATCCGAACCCGTTCAATCCGTCGACGGAAATCAAATATCACGTTTCCGCCAACGATGTGGTGAAACTGCGCGTCTTCAATCAGCTCGGCCAGGTCGTGTCGACGTTGGTTGATAAACCGCACGCACCCGGCACGTACAGCGTCGTGTGGGATGCGAAGGATGTTCCCAGCGGCACCTATTACTATCGTCTCGAAGTCGGCGATACAGTTCTCCCGGCGAAAAAAGCTGTGCTGGTGAAATAGCAGAGGGCGGAGAGCATAGCGCTTAGTGCGAAATGAAAGCTCCGGCGGCGCCCATTGGGGCGTCGGTTCGATGGTCAAAAGGCGTTGCCGGAGCTTTTTTAAAATTTCTGATTGAGAATTTGGCACAATTTATAAAAATGAAAAATTAGCCACAACACCGAATTTATCTTGTTGCAATTGATTGGAGCCTAAAACGATGACGAAGACGATGAAAAAAAATGCAAAGACCGCGGCGATTGTCGCCGTGCTGGCGTTGATCGTGGTCGCGCGTTATTATGCCGTGCAAAAATCCGAACGGCCCCTGCCGAAGCTGAGTCTGCGCGGAGGCGAAGCAATGCCAACGTCGGAATTTTTGAACGCGGAAAAATCCGTCGAGTATTATGAAACCGAAATACGCCGCAAGCCGAAAGTCGTGAAAAATTATGTCGATCTCGCCAACGTGTTTTTGCAGGAGGCGCGCGTCACCGGCAACCATCACGAATATATTCCCCAAGCGCAGGAAATGCTTGACGAAGCGTTGCGTTTGGAGCCGGAAAATTTTGAGGCCGTGCTCGCCAAAGCTTCTATTATGTTAACGCTGCACCAATTTACCGGGGCAAAAAGATTGGCGCAAATCGCCGTTACGAAAAATTCGTATTCGGCGTTTGCGCACGGCGTGCTCGTCGACGCGCACGCGGAGCTGGGTGAATACGATGAGGCGATAAAAGTCAGCGATAAAATGTTGAGTTTGCGCCCGGATCTGCGCTCGTATGCGCGCGTCAGTTATCTGCGCGAATTGCACGGCGACAACGCCGGCGCGATTGCGGCGATGCGAATGGCCGTTGACGCCGGCGTGCCCGGCCATGAAAACCGCGCGTGGGTTCTGTATCATCTCGGCCTGCTGTATTTGCAGGCGGGCAAGCTCGACACTGCCGCGTTTATTTTCAACGGCACGCTGGAAGAGCGCCCGAATTATGCTTACGCGTTGAGCGGGCTGGCGCAGGTGAATGCGGCAAAGAGAAATTATGAGGAAGTGATTCGTTTGCTCAAACAGGCGCACGAGATCACGCCGGAGCATGTTTTTCTCGAAGAACTTGCCGGGGCGTATCGTTTTTCCGGTGATGTTCGCCGCGCCGATTCCACCGCGCAGGAAGTTTTGAAAACCTTCGGCCAGCATGAACAAGGCGGCTGGAATGTCAACCGCGAGTTTGCGAGGTTCTGCGCCAATCATGATTTGAATTTGCCGGCGGCATTGAAACGCGCCAAAATCGAATACGAGGCTCGTCCGAATAATATCGAGGCGCAGGAGACGTATGCGTGGCTGCTCTACAAAAATGGAAAAGCGGCAGAAGCGGTGGCGATCATTGGAAAAGCGATGCGGCTCAATACGAAACGCGCCACGCTGTCCTATCATGCCGGCATGATTTATTCGGCGGCCAATCAACCGGACAAAGCCGTGGCTTTCTTGAAACGCGCGCTGGCGGAAAATTTGTATCTGTATCCGCTCGAAGCCGCGAACGCGCAGCAAACGCTCGCGGCGAAAAATTATGCGCTGAAATAGCATTGCAAAATTCAGGCAGCGGTTCACAAACTTATTTCGCCGGCGGCAGCACCGTGAGCGGAAAATCCTGTATCCAATCCGGCCAGCCGGGAATGTCGAGTTGCACGCGGAGATGCCAATTCACCGCATTATCCGGCGCGTGAAAGGTGCACGGCGAGTGCGGCGGAATTTGGAAAGCAATGGCGATTTGCATTTTCTCGCCAACCGCCACGGCGTTTTGATTGGTTTGCTCGAGCGTCGTTTCATAAATCGTGTGCGCATGCGCATTGCGCAAGCTGCCGCTGCCGCTCATCACGCGCTCTTCGCATTTCAGCGTCGCCATGATTTTATTTAAACGGCGCAGGTCGTGCGGCTTAAATAAACACTGGCATTCGACGCGATTGCCGACGCGAACGCGATCCGGCGACACGTGCACGTCGATCGCGCCCAATTTTTGTTTCGCGAGGCGATTGCGCAGCCAAATATAAAGCTGCCAAAGTCCGAAGCCGCTCACGGCCAAACCCAAGATCAGGCCGAGCGGATTGCCGGAAGCCATCACCATCATCACCACGCCGAGAACGAGGAATGGCAGCGCCAGTGCTTCGGCTTTGCTCAAGCGGGCGCGATGCGAAGTGGTCGTCTCATAATAATCGCCGGAAATTTGCTCCGTAGTGCCCAGCAAAATTTCTTCGGCAATCTCGCCGGGGCCGAGCGCAAATTTTTCTTCCTTGTTGACATCCACCGCCGCGGGAAGGTCCACTTGCGCGCGCAGCACCCATTCCACATTGAGCAAATGCCCTTGATAACTCACCGGCCCGCGCAAGGCGCCGAACTGAAACGGATACTCCCGTTTTTCACCGGCTTGAAATTCTGCGCCTTCGTCTAAGATCATCCCTTCGTCGCCGCCGGAGGTTTCGTTGCCGCGGCCCGACGTTTTCCACGCGCGGACGAGCGTGATTTTACGGCATTGAAACGCCGCGTGGGCGACGACGATGACTTTGCCGGGCATCGCTTCGCCAAGTTTATAGAGGCGCTGGTCGCGATCAAACTCAATATGCAAATCACATTTTGCCATGCGGTTTTTCCCTCGCTGCTTGCGTTTGTTCGTCTTTTATATTGCGCCACAAGATGCGCAAATTTTGCTTGAAAGTCAAGCTATGAGTTTTCTATCGATACGCCAAAGCGCGGCGGCGGAGACGCAGCCCGCCAAAAACATCATCGCCCACAACACGGCGGAGCCGGCGTGTTGAAACAAGGTTGTGCCGATCCAGCCGCTCAAGGTGAAACCGAAGCTGAACGTCATCTGATAGAGCCCCATGTATTGGCCGCGCCGCTCGGCGGGCGCGATCTCCGCCATATACGCCGCGGCGCCGGGCAGAAAAACCATCTCACCAAAGGTCCAAATCACCACAGATAGCGCGGCGCTCAGCAAGCCGGCGGCGAAAATATTCACGCCAAATCCGAGGCCGAACAGAAACGCGCCCAACGCCAGCGTGTGGCGATGCGACCAATGCGCCATCGCGAGATTCAACGGCACTTCGGCTAAAACAATCAAGATCGTGTTGACGGAAAACAGCAGGCCGTAAGTCGATTCCGGCAGGCGCAAATCGCTGACGAGAAAAAGCGGCAAGGTCGATTCATGTTGAAAGAAGACGATGACCACGGGAACGATCGCGAGGAGAAAAAAGAGCAGGCGGTTATCGGCCAAAATCTTGCGCGGCGCTTCTGCTGGCGCCGAGGAAACCGCGGTTTCGAGCTGCGCGATCGTTGCCGTCAATTTTTTATCTTTCACTAATGCAAACGCCAGCACGGCGCCCGCCAAAAGTGAAGTCGCGCCGTCCACCCAAAACAGCATCGGATACGAAATGATAATTAAGAACCCGCCGGCTGCCGGGCCGATGCTCATGCCGAGATTGATCGCGAGACGATTCAACGCATACGCGGCTTTGCGTTGCTCGGCCGGAACGATGCCGGTGATTGCCGACAAGCTCGCCGGGCGAAAGGCTTCGCTGCTAATCGCCCAGAGCAAAGTGAGCGGGAGAATCGCCTCCAACTTGGCGGCGAAAGGGAAGCATAACAAAATCACGCCGGACAACAAGAGCGAATATTTCATCAAGCGAAACGGCCCGAAGCGATCGCTGAGCCGGCCGGAAATGGGGGCGAAGATCAACGCGCCGAGTCCGTAAACCGTGATGACGAGTCCGGCGGTGGTTGCGGCGTAGCCCAGATTTTGGGTGAGATAGAGCACGAGAAATGGCAAGGCCATCATACCGGCGCGATTGATAAACGTCACGAACGATAAAATCCACACCGCGCGAGGAAGCCGGCCGAGGCCGCGCCAAGGGTTCATAGGCAAATTTTTCTTTTAATTGGAATCGGCGCCACAAGCACGCATGAAGCGATCTTTATATTTCAATAGCTTTTGTAAAATCACAACGTATAAAATGCAAGAAAAAACAACAGCGGCCGATAAATGAGTTGAATAATTGCCAACTCGCACCCAATCGAAGTCATTGTTTTAATACCGGTGATAAACCACGACTGGCGATAGACGCGTTTCAACGCCAGTAAATTGTAAATCACCATGCCGGCGGCAATGGGAAACAGAATGCCGGGGTCGTTTCCAAAGAACGGCCCCAGCTTCGTTTTGAAAATAAGATCGAAGAGGCCCATCAAATAAACGAAAGAAAACAGGCCGGCGACGAGAAAGATCAGCAAAAACGAATGAAAATGAATGGAATAAATGAGATGCTCGACATAATACCGGCGCGAGCGCCAATAGACAATTTGCAGCGCCACGGCAAACAACGGAATGATGAAGAAGAACATGTTTCTTTGCTGGTGCGCGAGCGTTTCGTTGAAATGCCGTTCAAACTCTTCGGGCGTTTGTCCGGAAGCAAAAATTTTTTTCTCCACCAGCCGCTTGGCCAGCGCCGTATGCGGCCCGCCCTCAATAACGCCCGGCATGTTCCAATTCAATAGCCCCATGCGATAACCGACGAGGAAGAAAAAAAGATTGAGCAAAACAAAAGCGTGATCGGCTTGACGAAACGCGCATGCTTGCCGGAAAGATATTCGGCCGTCAGAACGCCGGGCTTGAAGAACAAGGGAATCAGACTGCGAAAGATTTTGGAATCGAAATGCGTAATATCGTGAAACGCATGCGCGATGAAATGCTTGATCGCATAATCATGGTGGGTGACTTTTTTCTGGCCGCATTCGTGGCAATATTGGCCGTGTAAAACTGTTTCGCAGTTTGTGCAAGAGATTGCTTCTTGCATTATTTCTCCTCGGTTGTATTGAAAAAATTGTAGCGCAGGCATCGTGCCTGCTTAGATTGCCACGCCGCAACAAGGGAAGTCCACGCGACAAACTATCCGCAGACTGGAAGTCTGCGCTACGTTATCGCAAAATCTCCATCGCCGCGTTGCGGCCGTTGATCGCAACGACCCCGCCGCCGGGATGCGTGCCGGCGCCGCAGAGATAAACGCCCGGCATCGGCGTGCGATAGTCGAGCCGATTGCTCCACATATAATCCGGCAGACATTCGCCGTGAAAAATGTGGCCGCCGGTCAAACCAACTTTCTTTTCGATATCCGGCGGGCCGAGCACCTGCATGTCTATCACCGCTTCGGGAAGATTGCTGCAAAACCGCGCAATGGAAGCGAGGGCGACTCGCCCGACTTCGGCGCGGCGCGAGTCCCAATCGCCCTCGGTAAATTTATACGGCGCGTATTGCGCAAACACGCTCATCGTGTGCAAGCCGTCGGGAACAACGCTGCGGTCGTGCGTCGTCTGAAAATAAATTTCCGTCCAAAAACGGTTGGGCAATTCGCCGCGCTGCATCGCGGCAAAACTTTCTTGCCATTCCGATTTCGTGAGCGGCGTATCGACCGTGCCGAAATGATGTGGTTGCTTTGTACCAGGCCGCGCCGTGAAATTCGGCAGCTCGCGCAGCAACACATTGAGCTTGGCGCAACAACCGACGTGGGGAATGCTTTCAACTTTTTGGCGCCAACCAGCGTCGGCTTCGTCGCCGAGCAATCGCAGCGTCGCGCGCGGATCGGCATTGGAAACGATGATCGGCGCGTGAATGCGTTCGCCGCCTGCAAGCTCGACGCCCTCGCCAGAAATTATTTTTGCCACTGGAACGCCGGTGGCGATCACCGCGCCTGCTTCGCGCGCGATGTCGCAGAGAATAAACGAGATTATGCCCATGCCGCCTTTGACATAACCCCACATGCCGGGATAGCCGCCCTGCGTTCCGCAATAATGATGAAAATAAATCGCCGCGGTGCCGGGATCAAACGGACTCGCGTTCGTGCCGATCACGCCCTGTCCGAGATAAGCGAGCTGCAAACGTTCATCGCGCAAATAGCGTTCAACATATTCGACCATCGACCATTCAAAGAGCAAACCGATGGCTTCTTCGTCGTCGCCGAGCATGTCTTCGATCTGCTCGCGTGAAGGCGCGCGCCCGACCCAAACGCCGTCGTCGCCATCCGGGCGCAGGGCGGCGCGCGCGCGATGATTCACCTCTTGCATCGCATCATAACCGGCAACATCCGGCGGCGATAGGCGACGAATTTCGGCTTCACATTTTTCCGCCTCGCCGTCATAAAGCTGCACGCTCGTTCCATCTTCAAATGGAACGAAAAGACCGTTGAGCGCCGGCGTGAAATGAAATCCGTGTTCCACCAATTTCAACTCGCGAATGACCAGTGGATGCAAGAGGCCGACGACGTAAGCGCACGGCGACATGCGGACGCCGGGCCACGGCTCTTCCATCGTGCAGGCGCCGCCGACGCGGTCGCGCGCTTCAAGCACGAGCACGCGCTTTCCGGCGCGCGCTAAATAGGCGGCGCAGGTGAGGCCGTTATGGCCCGCGCCAACAACGATGACGTCCCATTTTCGCGAAGCGAGCTGCTTGAGCGGTTCGGGCAAGCCGAGGCAGCCAAGCACTTCCGCCGCGGGTTCCCACGCCGTTCGGGTCATATAGTTGCTAATCAAATATCAAAGGGAATGTCATTTTGTAAATTTCAATAATAATAAACCAATGACCTCACAACGCCGCCAGCACTTCGGCGTAATGGTCATCCACTTTCACTTTGGGAAAAATTTTCGCGATCTTTCCGGCTTCGTCGATAATGAACGTGGTGCGCACGATGCCCCAATATTTTCGCCCGACCATTTGTTTTTCCTGCCACAAGCCGTAGGCGTTGCACACGGTTTTGTCGATGTCGCTCAACAGCGGAAAATTTAAATGAAATTTTTGTTTGAATTTCACATGCGAATCCACCGATTTATGAAATCCAGATGCAATTTAAAGGTTATGGGCCGGCGCATTGAACGAGTATGCCCAGCGCTAAAATAACAACGCCATGCAAATAATGTCTTCATACGCGCCATCCAATTTACGCGCCTTTTCTTTGACGCCTTCAATCATGAAACCAGCTTTCTCATAGAGCTTAACGGCGATTTTGTTGGACGCATGAACATCCAACTCCACGCGTTCCAATCCTTTCTCCCGGGCGCGGTGCAGCGCCGCAGCGAGGAGCCGCTTGCCAAGGCCGGCGCTGCGAAAATTTTGCTTGACGCCCATGCCCAAGCGCCCGGTATGTTGACTGCCCGGCAAGTCGCCGATGGTGATGTCGCACCAGCCGACAACTTCGTCATCGGCAATGGCGACGAATTGCACGGAGTTGCCATGAATAAAATTCGAAATAACGAATTCTCGCACAACGGCAAGCGGCGGCGCTTCGATGAAGCCGATATATTTGCGTTCGCGCGCGACGCCATCGAGACATTCACGAAAACTGGCAATATCCGCCTCCGTGGCGGGAAAAATTTTTGTGTCGGTTGGATTAGCGTTCATGAGATCACTCACTTTCCGGCGTTGGCGAGAGATGAGTAAACTTCACTCGTTGAGCGCGGCATGTAAAACCTCACCGTCGACGGCGGATTGCGCCGCTGCCGAGCCGGGACGAGGCTGACGCACACGGTTTTGCAAATCTGCGGGAAATTCCAGATTAAGTAAATGCGCCAATGTCGGCGCGAGATCGACCGTTCTTTGCGGCGTGTCAAACCGGCCCGCTTTGATGCGCGCGCCCCAAAAAATAAGCGGCACGTGCGAGTCATATTCATAGGGGCTGCCGTGCGTCGTGCCTTGCAGCCGCGAGGTCACCAGATAATGCGGCTTCAGTTGCATCAGCAAATCCGGCGAGCGCTCGGGGTGAAACGAACGGCGTTGTTTTTCGATAAAAGCGCGCCCGGCGCCGTCAGCCGCCTGCAATTCGTCATACGTAAAAATATCATGCACAAAAGAAAGCGAGCGTAGTTTCACCGCGACGCGCGCGCGAAATGCCGCCGGCGTCATGTTGAGGCTATCGGCGATATGATAATCAAGATTGATCTCACCCAGGTAGGTTCGAAAAATCGGTCGTGTCGTGCGCCATTCTTCTTGCAGCTCGCGCTCCACGCTTTTTACTTCCTCAAGCGCTTCGTTTCGCAAAATGCGCGCGGCCTCGAAACCGCGGCGGCGCAATTCCTCCGGCAACGGCAAAACGCCGTGATCTGCGGAAAGCGCGATGACACAATTTTTCAAACCGACCTTTCTATCCAGCGCGGCAAAAAATTTCGCCAGTTCGACGTCGAGTCGCAGTAACTGATCTTCGCATTCTTGGCTCAACGGGCCGTAACTATGGCCGATATAATCCGTCGCCGCGAGGCTGACAAGCAATAAGTCCGGCGTCGCATCCGCGCCGAGCTGCTCCGCTTGAAGCGCTTGTTGCGCAAATTCGAGCGTAAGCCTATCGAGAAAAGGCGTGCTCATCATCCAATCATAAAAACGGGAATTGATTTTGGCAGCCGCCGCCGTGTCCGCTTCTTCGGGATTAATAAAACTATGCGGAAACGTCGTGTGTTCGCCGTCACTTTCCGCGGCGAACAAATCTTCGCGTGATAGAAAATAATTTTCCTCAGGCCGAGACTTCTCCCAGGCCTGGCGATAAAAACGATCCGCCGGACGAGCCTCGTTCCAGCGGCTTACCCAGTCCGGCAGCGCCTCGAGATAATAACGGGAGCTGACGAACGCCCCGTGCGCGCTGGAGAACCAATACGCGGCGTCCGCCTCAAAGCCGGCCATCAAAATCGCCGAGCGATCTTTGCCGGCAATGCTGATGACTTTCGCTTGCGGCGCTTTCGCCTTGAGCCAATCGCCAAGCGTGTGGCGCAATAATTTTTGCGGACTTTTGCCCCGATCTTCCTGTATATTTTTTTGATTAGGGAAAGTCGGGGAGATGACGAGCGCGAAATTGCTGTCGTCGACGGAATAAATTTGCCGGCTCGCGCCGCGAAGGAGCCACTCATTGGCGATGATGCCATGATGCGAAGGAAAAGAACCGGTGAGCAGCGTGGCATGTCCCGGCGCCGTTTCGGTGGCGGCGTGATCTTGATGCGCGTTGGTGAAAATCGCGCCTTCGGCGAGCAGCTTAGCGAAACCCCCGGAAAACAATCCGGCGTAGCGCGTCAGATAATCAAAGCGCAGTTGATCGACGACGATGACGACGGCTAGCTTCGGCGCCGCCGGCTTGAACCAGCGGCTGCAACTCAAAAAAGCCATGAGGCTTACCCCAAAGGAGACGGCGATAATAAAAGGATACCGGCTGATTTTCATAACAAACTTTCCTGGCGCTTGTTTTCCGAATGTGTCCGATGCATAAAACACGTTCAATATAACGATAATGAAAGGGAGAAGCAAGTCAGCGCTAAAAATTTTTGATTCCGCGTGAGCCAGTTTCCGGCGGCCACGCCCGTACTAATTGCAAAAAATTATCTTGCTCAAGCTCGCGCCGATGCTTACATTGATTTTTCTAAATTAGGACGACCATGCCGAACAAATCTTTCAAATTTGCAACAGCCGATCAAAAAGCCGATTATGTGCAGGACATGTTCAGTCGCATCGCGCCGCGCTATGATTTAATGAATCGCGTGATGACTTTGGGGCGCGATCAGAGCTGGCGCCGGCTGGTGGTGAAGCGGGCGGAGATTCACGCGGGCGCGCGCGTGCTCGATATTGCGACGGGCACGGCGGATATAGCTCTCGCGGCGCAGAAGGCCAATGCCGGCTTGGTGGTTGCGGCAGATTTCAGTTACACGATGTTAAAATATGCCCGGCGCAAAATCAAACCGTGGCACGGTCGGCATAACGTGCATCTCGTGACGGCGGACGGCCTGCATCTCCCGTTTCCCAGCAACAGTTTCGACGCGGTCGTCACCGGTTTTTCTCTGCGCAATGTCGGCGATCTCGACACTTTTCTGCGCGAGATGACGCGCGTGACCAAACCCGGCGGCAAAGTCGTGTGTTTGGAAATTACGCGTCCGCGCCAGCCGTTCTTCCGCAATCTTTTTGCCTGGTACTTCGGCAAAGTCGTTCCGAAAATCGGCGGGCTGATTAGCGGCAATGCTGACGCGTATTCTTATTTGCCGCATTCCGTTACCATTTTCGTGACCCCGGAAGAGCTGCGCGTGCGCATGGAAGATGCAGGATTGAATAATGTCAAGTTTGAAACGCTGATGCTGGGCACGGTGGCGATTCATGCGGGAACGAAGTTGCGCGCGACGAATACGATGTATGACAGGAGGAAAAACAGTCTTCATGCTTAACTTGGCTAAATTTGCCCCACGAATTGACGGCGGCCAACGGATAAGCTTAAAACAAAATCCGTGGGCATAAAATTTTTTTGCCGCTTCTCTTGCTTTTTATTTCATCCCTACCTAATTTTAAAAATGAATTCATTTTAACTCAGAGGATATCTCCATGCTCGACAAAATCGATCACCTCGGCATCGCCGTGCGCCATCTCGATGAAGCGATCGCGCGTTATACCGCGCTTTGCGGGCGCGGCCCGGATCATCTTGAAGAAGTCGCGTCGCAAAAAGTCCGCGTCGCGATGTTTACGATCGGCGCGTCGCGCGTCGAATTGCTGATGGCCACTGCGCCGGATTCGCCGATTGCTAAATTTATCGACAAGCGCGGCGAGGGCATGCATCATATTTGTTTCAAAGTCGCTCATCTCGAAGAAGCGCTGGCGCGCATGAAAGCGGCGGGCATGGAAATCATTCCGGGCGCCGGCGGTGAGGGCGCGGGTGGAAGTCGCGTCGCGTTTTTGCATCCGAAGAGCTTGATGGGGGTGATGGTGGAATTGGTGGAGCAGGCTTGAGGTAAAATACTAAAGGAGTTGCTGCCATGAATGATCATCAAAAATGGCTTGCCAATTATATCGTCAGCGTCAAATTTCCTGCGGTGAGTGGGTTTGAAATTCTTGAAATGCTGCAAGCGCGTACCCACCTGGCGTTGGCCGAGCACAACTTGAGCAAAGCAGAGCGTGCCGGGATTGAATCGGCTGATGCGACTTCTTTGACACGTGCAAACGAGTTCTACGCGAGTCTAGTGGAAATTGCTGATCTTGGTGACCTGCGTGTACAAATGAATAGATTGCCTTCCCATTGGTGGTGGTATTTGGATAAGTTAGTGCAAAACAGCCGCAAGGCCGTTGTTGTTTGACGGTGCGTAAGCGATTTAATGATGCTTCAAGAATGAGCCTCTCATCGCCTTTTCGGAAAAACTTCCACTCTAACGCGCCGACACCTTTTTATTTTTTAGCAATCCTATTGCTGGCAATTTGATCATGGAGCAAAGATTTGAGTTGTCTTATTACCCTGAAGGTGATTTGCTTGAAGTCATTTTCGATACAAGCTTGCGCCGTGTTAAACAAACCGCCTACCACTTACGTGACGGATTAATGTTATTTGCGGCTGTTGATTCAGCAAAACCGGTACAATTGACGATTGTCAATTACCGTCGTCTCGTACAAATGCCGACGTTTTATTTCAATGGCTGGAAAAAACTGAAGGCAACGGACCGGAAAAAGCTATTGCCCATTCTTAATTCTTCCCAAGTATCAGCTTTCGTGAAATTGGATCCACAGACTGGTTATGGTTACCTCCCAAATCATTCGATGTTGAATGCGTTTCCGCTTGCGGCTTGATAAACTTTTAAAACATTGACCGGTCACTTGAAGTGACCGGTCAATGACTTTTCTTGGAGGCCAATCACGACGTTTTCTTCCCGCCATTCTTGCCGCGAATATACAGATCGAACCAATCCAATAAACGATTGCCGATATCGAGAATGAACTTCGGCTCCTGCGGGCCGTGCGGCGTGCGCGGATAAACCACCATCTGCACGGGACAGCCTTGCTGCTTGAGCGCGTTGTAAAATTCTTGCCCCTGCGAGAGCGGCACGCGCAAATCTTTTTCGCCGTGCAAAATCAGCGTCGGCGTCGACACGCCTTTCACGTTGAACATGGCGGAGTGTTTTTGATACGCGGCGAGATTATCCCACGGCTGGCCAAGAAAATAGTCCGGCAGAAAACCTGGAATATCCGCGGTGCCGGTGAAGCTCATGAGATTCGTCACGCCCGCGCCGACCGAAGCGGCTTTGAAACGTTTGGTGCGCGTGATGATAAACGACGTCATATAACCGCCGTAACTCCAGCCGCAAACACCGAGACTGTCGGGATGCACGATGCCTTTTTCGATGAGCAGATCGACGCCGCCGATATCGTCGTCATAATCGCCGAAACCCCAGTCGTTGATATTCGCGCGGCGGAACTCGACGCCGTAACCGCTGCTGCCGCGCGGGTTCGGGCGCAGAATCACATAATTTGCCGCGGCGAAAGCCTGCAACGGATAAATCGAAGAAGCGCCGGTATAATTCTCGGTGAAAACGCCGGCCGGCCCGCCGTGAATGTTGAGCACCAGCGGATACTTGCGCGTCGAAACATAATGCACCGGATACGTCACCAAGCCTTCAATCTCTTTTCCATCTTTCGATTTCCATTTGATCACTTCGGTGCGTCCCATCGCCAGCGCCGGGAAATCGCGGTTGACGCTGGTGATTTTCGTTGGCGCAAATTTGAGCGCCGACGAAACGACGACTTGCGGCAATTGTTCCGGAGTTTGATGGACGACCGCCAGCATTTTTGTATCTTTGCTGAATGAGGCGCCGCCGAAAATTCCGCTGCCCGTGGTGATCGGCCGCGGCTTGCCGCCGCTCACCGGCATCGCAAAAACGCGCGGCGAGGTGCGCTCGGTTTCCGTGAAATAAATTTCTTTGCCATCAGCAGACCAGCCCCAGAGATTAGCCTGGTTGTCAAACGTGTCGCCTAATTTTCGCGGGGCGCCGCCGTTAATGGACATTACATAAATCTCGCTGCGTCCGGGCCAACGCGTATCACCGGCGTCATGCTCGAAAGCCACCCATTGTCCGTCCGGCGAGAATTTAGGATTGTCCGCCGCCGTTTTGGTGAAAAACGGCTTGATGGCGCCGCTATCAGATGGAACAAGTGAGATTATCGCCGTCGGCCAATCGTTGACACGCGGCGTAGCTTGATGATCGAAGACGAGCCATTTGCCGTCCGGCGACCAATCGAAACTGCCGACATGAAAATCGCCTTTGGTTAGACGTTTGACCGGGCGTTCGCCTTTTTCGTTTTTGTCAACCGGAATGCAATAGAGATGCGCGAATTTGAAATTCTCGTCGACCACGATTTCGTCGCGTTTTTCTTTGTTGTCTTTCTCCTCTGGTTCGGCGAGCGGATCATTCATGGTGTAGGCGAGGCGCTTGCCGTCGGGTGGCCAAAAAAAATTATTCACGCCGCTTTTGGCGTCGGTGAATTTCTCGGCTTCGCCGCCGTGCGGACGAATCAGCCAGACTTGGTTTTTCTCTCCGTTCCGTGCCGAGAGAAACGCCAGCCATTTTCCATCCGGCGACCACTTGGGATTCGTGCACGACTTGTCGCCTTGCGTAAATTGAAAATCGGTTTTGCCGTCGGCGCTCGCTAAAAAAATGTGCGAGCGATACTCGCTCTTCTCGCCTTCCATGAGCGGCTCGGAAACCGGGTACGCCACCCATTTGCCGTCCGGCGAGATCGCCGTGCCGAGCAGACGTTTGTATTTGATCATAACCTCGGGCGTCCACTTCGCGGGCGCGGCGCTCTGGGCCAAAACGCCGGCGGCAAGCAACATGAGCAATCCAGCGACGGTCAATGTTTTTACATGAGACATCAGGAGCCTCCTTCTTGGTTTGAGCGCCAAAGCGCCGCGGGCTTAGAGCATAATTTATTCTCCATTTCCACAGCGTTCGGGCTTTGTGTTCACAGCGCAAAATAACAATTTGTCGGTGATTGTCAAGCAAATTTCCTCCTGGAGCGAGTTACCGCCCGGGCGCTTTACCGTCGATCTTTCAGACTATAGCGCCCGGGCGGTTATCCTTTTACCGAGGTAATACCTCGATCGTGAGCCGCAGGCTTGACTTTCACCCACGATTTTGTTATTTTGGGGACACCATCTGATTCAAGCTTAGGCGGATAAGATATTGCAAAAGCTTGCAGTGGAATTTTTTTTGTATAAATTTTGGAATTTTTTATGCCCGTCATCGAAGGAAACCTCACCGCGCAAAATAAACGTTTTGCCATTATCGTCAGCCGGTTCAACAGTTTTATCTGCGAGCAACTGTTGCATGGCGCCAACGATTGTCTCATGCGGCACGGCGCCAACGAGAAAGATATCGACGTCATTCGCGTCCCCGGCTCGTATGAAATTCCGCTGGCCGCCTCGAAAGCGGCGCAGCTCAAGAAATACGACGCCGTCATCTGCCTCGGCGTTTTGGTGCGTGGCGCAACGCCGCATTTCGATCACATCGCGGGATTCGTCTCCAAAGCCATCGGAGAAATTTCGCTCACGACCGGCGTGCCGGTGATTTTCGGCGTGGTCACGGCGAATACGCTCGAACAAGCCATCGAACGCGCCGGCACCAAAGCCGGCAACAAAGGCTGGGACGCCGCCCTCGCCGGCATCGAGATGGCGAATTTGCTGCCACAGATGAAAGAATAGTGAACTGAGAATCGAATTGTGGCGTTTAATTTTAAGTTCTCATCAAGTAAAATTTGCAACAAAAAAGGAACCGCAACGAAAAGAACATCTTTAAATAAAGAAAGTTTTTAGTTACGGTTCCCTTTTCGTTGCGAAATATTTTTAAAATAAGCTCAACTCGTGAGTCACATGCGAAAACCCATTTCCTCTTTTCATCATTTTTATCTGTTTCTCTTTTTTTTATTGCCGTCCGCCTTAGTTGCCCAAGACCAGCTCTGGCGTTCCTTTACCAACATGCGCGCGGTGCGCGGTTATCACGCGCCCGGCGTATATAATTCTTCACGACTTCTCGTCAGCGCACCGCAAGGCATCTGGGCCGCAACCATCGGCGGTTTGTTGCTTTGGGACACGAATGCGAAAGCGTTCCGCCAATTTACCAACACCGACGGACTGCGCCAAAACACCACCAAAGCCCTCGGCCGCGATAATCGTGGCCGCATTTGGGTGATGCTCGCCACCGGCACGATCGCCCAACCCGCCGGCCTCATCGACGTCTTCGACCCCGAAAAAAACACCTTCACGCGCCTCAACGATTATATCAATCGCGAAATTTATGATTTTGTCGCGCGCGGCGATTCGATGTACATCGCCTTCGATCGCGGCCTGAGCTTGTATGACATCGGCCGCAATGAAGTGAAAGAAACCTATCAAAATCTCGGCCGCCGCTTTCCGCGCGGCACGGCGGCGACGGCGCTGCTCATCGACGGCCGCGATCTCTATGCTGCGACGAATCTCGGCATCGCGCGCACATCATTGAACCTGCCCAATTTGCTCGCGCCGGAAAGTTGGACTAATTATACCGCGGACGACGGCTTGCCTTCTGAAAAAATTCGCAGCTTCGCGAAATTTTCACAGCAAATTATCGCCGCGACGGCCAACGGCGTTGCGGCATTGAATGGCCAGCGCTGGACCGATGTTTCCGGCAACCTCGGCGATCGCGAAGTTTTGCAATTAACCACCGCGCAAGAAAATAATCGCGCGGTTTTATATGCAGCCACGCCGTTCGGCGTCTATCGTTCCGAAACATTGGGCACGTGGTCGCGGCAAGGCGGCGAGCTGACTTATGTCACCGGCATCGTCATCGATGCAAGCGGCACGCTGTGGGCGTCGACGCAAAGCAATGGGCTTTATGAATTTGATCGCGGCAGCCAAACCTGGCGCGGCCATGAGCCCAACGGACCGGCGGCGAATAGCTTCGCTTCCATCAGCATCGATTTAGAGGGAAATGTTTGGTGCACTTCGACGACGGAAGGCTTGCAAATTTATGACGGCGCGAATTGGTATAATTATAATCGCCGAAATTTTCCGGCGCTGCAAAACGACGACATTCGCCAAATCGTGCATTTGAGCAACGGCGAGCATTGGGTGGCGACGTGGGGCACCGGCATTTATATTATGACCGGCGCCATCAACGCGCTCACCGTCAAAGCGCAGATCACGACGGCCAATGGCAGACTTTCCACCGCGGATGGGGAAACCAATTATCCGGTCGTGCCTTTTCTGAAAACGGACGCACAAGGCAATATTTGGATTCTGAATTTTAACGCATCCAACACCAACGCGTTGTTGGCGCGCACGCCGGCGGATCAATACGTCCACTTTTCCACGAGCGACGGTTTGCGCGCGCGCGATGTCGTGGTTTTGGAAATTGAAAAACGCGAAGAGCCGAATCCCGATCGCATTTGGATCGGCACCTCCAGCAGCGGCGTAAGTGTGTTGGATTATAATGGCACGGTGTTGACAAAATCCGATGATGATTTGAGCGGCGAACTGGATGCGGATGACAATTTATTGAGCAATGCCGTGACCGCGATCGCGCAAGATCGCGAGGGTTATATTTGGATCGGCACCACCAAAGGGCTTAATTATTTTTTTCAAAGCGGCGGTGCCAACGATAGATTCTGTTACAGCTTGATTAGCGACGACGTCAAAACCGTGCGCGTCGACCCGCGCAACAATAAGTGGGTGGGAACCAGCGCCGGCATCACCGTGCTCTCCGGCGAGGATAATTGCTCCACCAGCGAATACACCGTGGAAAACAGCCCGCTCGTGGGGAATTTCGTCACCAGCATTACGTTCAACACCAAAACCGGCGACGCGTGGATCGGCACCACCACCGGCCTATCGCGTTTTCGCACGCCGTTTACCGAGCCGAAAGCGGACCTGAGCCAGCTCTCCGGTTATCCGAATCCGTTTATTCTCGATGAGCAAAGCGCGAATTGCAGCGGCGGCGGTTTTCGCGTCACCAATTTAGCCGAAGGCAGCGCCGTTAAAATTTACAGCATCAGCGGCGAGCTCATGCGAAACTATTCCACGGATCAAGTCCCCGGCGCACAAGTATGTTGGGATGGCCGCGACGATTCCGGCAAGCTGGTGCCAAGCGGCGTTTATCTCTTCGTCGCGTTCATCGAAGCCTCGGGCGCCAGCGCCGTGGGCAAAGTGGCGGTGGTGCGACGGTGAAATTTCAATCTTTTTCTTTCTCAAACTGAAAATCAAAACATGCATCTTCAACAAACAAAGCGAGGAAGCCGAGAAACTGGTGGGCCGCAATACTATTTTCATGATCTATCAGGACCTGTTAAGTTATACTTACGGCAAAAAGGCGCCGTCCGAGTAGCATTGATAACACCATATGGTGCTACAAAATCAGATTATTTTGCTGTCAGCGCCAATCATAAGCTTGATGCTAAGGGGAAATCTGTGGCAGGTCAAGTTGGCCATGATCGAATCCAGCAAGGCCGTGCCAGTGAGAGTATTGGCGAGGCGATCAGGTTCTGGTACAAATTATCAACTGGAGATTTCGAACGAATAGATTTAGATGTTGAAATAAGAGAAGACATTTTTTATCTTACTCCATTGGCTTTTAAATTTGCAAAAGATAACAAGAAAAAGGTGATCTCAAGGATTGATAAACCATTATCCTTCACACGCGATTATGTAAGCCCACTTTGGATTCGTCAGCTATATTATGTAGAAAAACAAAAACCCCGCATGGTATTATGGTGTCTTAATGAGATATGTAGAATCGTGCAAGCCCATAAAAACGAAACCCAATTGCCGCATATCCAAGAAGCTGATATCCTGCGCGCTTCCGGCCCATTAAAACATTTGGGAATGCAGCTTGGCGGTTATGTTGGAAAAGGATATGATTGTTTGACGGAATTCACTTTCTTGGATTATCCGGCGTATTCTATACCGGTAGAAATCAAGAGAAACAGCTCGGGTTTTAAATATCAGCAAAAAAAGTATGGCAAAGATGAACTCTCACGTGCGATTGTGCTTTGTGCAGTTCATCGCCATAAGCAAATGCCGCCCCACATCGATGTCATTGAGCTTGACGCCCTATGTCATTATCTAAAAAACTTTCAAGCAAAATAAATGTGAACGGATACGCCAATATCATTCCACTCGAAGCTCATATCCCCGCTGAACGGCAGAGTGCGAAACGACATTATGGCGTTCATCCCTATTTTACGCGCCGTCCGGCCAACGTCGTGCGCAAATATATTTTGCATTACTCGCAGGAAGGTGATCGGGTTCTTGATCCGTTCGGTGGCTCCGGTGTCACTGCGATTGAAGCGTTTCTCGAAAATCGCGTTGGTATCCAAAACGATATTAATCCTTTGGCAAACTTTATTGCCGATGGAATTGCCCAGTTGGCCCAAGGCAATCTGAGTGACTACCGCAATGCCTTGGCGTCACTTCAAGAGGCCTGCCAAAAACGACTTAATGAAATTTACTATGCTGACGAAACCCGCTTGAATGAAATTATCGGCAAACTCAAGCTGCCGGAAAATGTGAAGTTGCCGAGCAATTCTGATGTCGCTTGCTATCATGAATTGTTTACGCCTCGCCAACTTGCTTCGTTAGCCGTCTTAAAAGAATACATCGATAGGATTCAAAATCAAGATATCAAAAGCAGTCTGTTGCTAGCGTGGTCTGCCAGTTTGGGCAAGCTTAACAGAACATTTCTGTCAGCAGAGGGCAGAGCAGAATCAAGAGGCGGATCGAGCATATTTAGTATTTATCGGTATAAAGTTGCGAAAGAGCCTGTCGAGTTAAATCCATGGGAGACATTTATAGAAAGAGCCAACAATGTTCTTGCCGCAAAAACCGAAATCGACCAAATTATTGAAGTAAAAAAAAGAACAACTGGATGGTTTGGCTCTTTTGAAACACATGTACTAGACATTGCTGAGTTAAGTGAAAAATTAAACACGCCGGTGGATTATATTTTTACCGATCCACCTTATGGCGGGCACATATCTTATCTTGACCTATCCACGCTATGGAATTCGTGGCTAAACTCAAATCCGTCACTGCAAGTTCGAGAAAAAGAGCTTATCGTTGGAGGCGAATTGAAACTGCCTGAAACTGTTTATATTACTCGACTCGGTAATAGTATCCGAGAATGTGTGCGGCTTTTAAAGCACGGGCGATGGCTTTCCGTCGTTTTTCAACATTGGAACATCGATTACTTTAAGGCGATTCTTTCTGCCGCTTCCGAAGAAGGTGCACAATTAAAAGCCGCCATTTCACAGATCGGTGATCCAATATGGTCGATGCATAAAAAGAAAAATAAAGAATCGGTTCTGGCAGGAGAGTTGATCTTGACTTTCTATAAGTCGGGTTTGCGGCAAAATTCTAAAATGAATAAACGCTTCGACGTGGCTGAAACTCTTCATAAAATTCTTTCCGCTACGACAACCGGCAAACTGTACGGAGAACACCTATTTAATCGACTCGTGATAGACGCTTGGAATAACGCGGCGATAGAATCTGTGAATATCAACCGGGTTGATTTCATCAGTTTGCTCGAGAGTCACGGCTGGTGTTATGATACCAATAGTCATTATTGGATTAAAGAACGAACTTCAACACCCTCACTTTTTGATACTGAATAGTTTGGTATAAATTACAGCTCAAAAATCAGCAGAACGCACGCTAAAAAGATTGCTTCGTCGTACGGGGAATTTTTTAATGACCACAACGATGAAAACCAACGCTCCGCATTTCGGCAAAACCATCGCAAAAATCCGTCGCGCGATTCGACCTTTTCAAACGCCGGCTGTTACTGTTGTTGCCAAAGCAAGCCGCGATCCTTTTCAGGTTTTGATTTCTTGTCTTATTAGCTTGCGCACGAAAGACGAGGTGACGGATGTTGCCAGCCAGCGGCTGTTTGCCAAAGCGGATTCGCCGAAGAAAATGCTCGCCCTGCGTGAGCGCGAAATTGCCAAACTGATTTTTCCCGCCGGATTTTATCGCACCAAAGCCAAACAGATTCGTGAAATTTCCCGCGTGCTTATGGATGATTACCAAAGCCGCGTGCCGGATACGCTGGAAGAATTGCTGAAACTCAAAGGCGTGGGGAGAAAGACGGCGAATCTCGTTATCACCGTCGCTTACTATAAACCTGGCATTTGCGTCGATACGCACGTGCATCGCATCTCCAATCGTCTCGGCTGGGTGAAAACGAAGACGCCCGGGCAAACTGAAATGGCGCTGCGCGAGATTTTGCCGAAACGCTACTGGATTCCGATTAATGATTGGCTCGTGACGTTTGGCCAGAATCTGTGCCAGCCGGTAAGCCCGTGGTGCTCGAAATGTCCTTTAGAGAACTCTTGTCCCCAAATCGGCGTAAAATATCGGCGATAAAAGTCATTGCAATTTTCATTTTTTTTTTCATTATTAGAAAACTGGCATGCATCAAATTCACGACAAGGGTTACAGACGGCTATTCAAAAACAAAGGGATTTTCCGGCAATTACTGGAAACCTTTGTTACAACCGATTGGGTGCATGAACTGGATTTTACGACTTGTGAAACTCTCGATAAGTCTTTCGTGTCCGAACAATACAAGGAATCCATCAGTGACGTCATTCATAAGATCAAACTAAAGCAACAAGATTTCTTCATCGTCATTCTGACGGAGTTTAAATCGAACGTCGAACGATTTACCAGTTTGGATGTTGCGCATTAGACGCCGAGTTGCTGGAACGCGAGTTTTTGGAAGTATTTGAAAAGTCAGAAGACAAAGGTCCGATTTCGCTGTTGTTGAACTGGTTTATTCAATTGTCCAAGCACGGAAGCATTCCTAAAGGCGATATCGACAAACTGGAACGCATTTATGAAGATAAAGAAGAGGTAAAAGCCATGTTAATCGAAGCATTGGAAAAAGAGAAAAAAGAAATTTTTGAGCGAGGTTTGCTCGAAGGTGAGATCAAAGGCGAGATCAAAGGCGGGATCAAAGGCGGGATCAAACGGCAGAAGGAAATTGCCAGAAACATGATCATAAAAGGGTTTGACTTGTCATTGATTGCAAATTTGACGGGGCTGCCTGGCGATGAAATCTATAAACTCAAGCAAGAGCTCGACACGCAGAAAAATTAATCGCCATTTCGTACCGGAGGAAGGAAAACTTTGAGCTTGGCGCGATTCGCGGCAAATGTGCGCGAAAACAGATTGGCCTATCTTTATACCTTACCCGCTTTTCTCGTGTTGGGTTTCGTGGTGATTTACCCGTTTGTTTACAACGTGGTGATTTCCTTTTCCAACATGAGCCTCGGCCATTTCCGCGATTGGACGCTGATCGGTTTCGAGCAGTATTTGCGCGTCTTCCGTGAAAAAGTATTTTATATACTTTTCCTTAAAACCCTGAGCTGGACTTTTGTCAATGTTTTTTTTCACGTCGTCATCGGCGTGGCGCTCGCGTTATTATTGAACCGGCCGCTTCCCGGCCGCGCGATTTTTCGGACGCTGTTGATTCTGCCGTGGGCCGTGCCGCAATATATCACCGCGCTGACCTGGCGCGGCATGTTCAACTATGAATATGGCTACATCAATTTGGTTTTAAAAAACATTTTGGGATGGGAGCCGGTGCCATGGCTTTCTACGCCGTTCGGCGCTTTTGCGGCCGCCACCATCACCAATATTTGGCTCGGCTTTCCGTTCATGATGATCATCGCGCTCGGCGGTTTGCAATCGATTCCCAAAGAATTATATGAAGCAGCGGACGTGGACGGCGCGAAACCGTGGCGGCAATTCTGGACGATCACCGCGCCGCTGCTCAAACCGGTGATGGTGCCGGCCATTTCGCTCGGCGTGATTTGGACGTTCAACAACTTCAACGTCATTTGGCTGGTCAGCGACGGCGGCAAACCGGCGGACTCCACGCATATTTTGGTTTCGTACGTTTATCGCCAGGTTTTCAACTACTATAGTTACGGCTACGGCGCGGCGTTGTCGATCGTGATTTTTGTCATTCTTTTGCTCTTCAGCATCAACTTCATCAAACGCACACGCGCGACGGAGGGCGTCTACTGATGGCTCGATTGGAGAAAACCACGCCCGGGTGGAAGTATGTGATGATTTACACCGTTCTCCTCGTGGTGACGGCGGCAACGATCTTCCCAATCATTTTAGTTTTTGGGATTTCACTGCGCCCGGGTAATTTGCTGTGGACGACCGATCTCAGCCCGATTCCGGCGAATGCGACGTTCGAGGCTTATCGCACGATCTTTTACGAAAAACCGCTCTTGCGCTGGTTGCTCAATAGCACGCTCGTTTCTTTTATGGTAACGATCGTCGGCGTCGCGCTTGCCAGCACGGCCGGTTATGCTTTTTCGCGTTATAAATTCTACGGCCGCGAAGCCGGCATGATCGCGTTGATCGCCACGCAGATGTTTCCCGTCACCATGTTGTTGCTGCCGCTGTTTCTCATGCTCATTAAATTGAAAGTCTATGACACTTTCCTCGGTTTGGTGATTGCGTATTCGGCCACGGCGCTGCCGTTCTGCATTTGGCAAATGAAAGGCTACTACGATACCATTCCCATAAGCCTCGAAGAGGCGGCGTCCATCGACGGTTGCAGCAAATTCAAAATTTTTTATCAAATCATTTTGCCGCTGGCTTCGCCGGCGTTGGTCATTACGGCGCTGTTTAGTTTCATGTCGGCGTGGAGCGAGTATCTCGTCGCCGCCGTGATTATTATCGACAAGCGGCTTTATACGCTGCCGCTCGGCTTGAAACAATTTCAATCCAACTTTGACACCGAATGGGGATTATACGCGGCCGGCGCGGTCATCGTTTGTATTCCGGTGGTGGCTTTATTTCTCTTCCTCAGCCGCTGGCTCATCTCCGGCTTAACGCTCGGCAGCGTTAAAGGATGAGGCATGCAAACTTCGCGTCAGCGGTCTTGTCCCGTTTTAGTTGCTCTCCTGTTGTCGCTGACGATCTTTTTAATGCTTGACGATTTATTATTTTATTTTTGGTTTGAGCGCGTATTTAATGTGCAATTAAATTTACGGAGCAAAATCGGCCTCGGCTGTTTTATTACATTGCTTAATTTGGGAATCGCTGTTCTCGTCGTTAAAGCCTTTAACAAAAAATCGCAAACCGGTGCCGAAGGCATGCTGGGCGAATCGGGCGTGGTTGTGAGTATCGTCGCGCCCCACTATTACGTGAAAGTCCACGGCGAGCTTTGGCGCGCCTCATCGCCAGAGGCTTTACAGATTGACGACAAAATCGTCGTTCACAAAATTACCGGCTTGACTTTGGACGTCGGACGCATCCACGACACAAACGCAAACGGAGGCGTTGTATGATTCTGTTGGAGTATCTTTTCTGGATACTCTTTTTGGGTTACGGCTATTTTGCCGCGATCCGCTTCCAGTGGCTTTTTGAGAAAGTCGAAGGCCATCCTTTTTGGCTGAAAGCCAACGCGAAAAATTTCCATATTGCCGCTGGCGTTTTGTTTTTTGCGGTTTCGTTAATGCTCTTGCAGCGCTTCCACGTCATTTTTTTGCTCGTCCTTCTGCTCGGCGAGTACCTGCTGGTTGCCAGCCCGGCGGTTAAAGTCACCGAGCGCGGCATTATGGCAAATGCCTTGATGGCGCGTTGGCCGGATATTGTGCGCGTGCAGCAGACGAAAACGCCCGGCGAAGTTTTGATTTTAACCAAGCATGCTTGGCTTAAGCTGCGCTTGCAAGTGCCGCCGGATAAAGCGCCCGCTTTCCGCAAAATCTTGGCGGCCAAAGCCTTGACGATTCTTGCCGAGGACGAAACGACTGCTGCCGAAAATTTTGAAGCAGCGCATACGTCGACAACGACATCTGCCACCGCGCTGGCCCATGTCGTCGAGGCAAATTTAGCCTAACGTCGCGACATGTCTAATATTTTTTACGAACTGGTTTTCCACCTGGTCTTTGCAACGAAAGAACGCGCTCCTGTCATTACCCCGCCGCTCCAGCGGCTCGTCTATAATCAATTGCGCCAAACTGGCAACGAGCTCCATTGCACCATGCATGAAATCGGCGGTATCGACGACCATATTCATTTGCTGCTGAGCTTACAGCCGTCACATCGTATCGACGTCATCGTCGACACGTTGAAAAGCGCCGCGGCGGATATCGTCAACAAGCTCGCGCTCGGCAAAACTTTGGAATGGGAAGAAGGTTACGGCGTTCTTTCCTTGCGCAACAAAGATATCGAGATCGTCTCCGAGTACATTCGCACGCAGAGAGAACGGCATGCAAAAGGCGATTTGATTAGCAAAATGGAGCGGACGCAGTAGGGCTTCTTATCTTATCGACGCATTTCTTCTTCAAGAAAACCGGAGAACCGGCCAATTCTTTCACCTCCCCGGATTCAGCCAGCGCTGCCAATCGGGGTCTTGCAGCTCGTTGCGCGCGGTGGAATGCACCAGTTCCATTTCGCCGCCGCTGCGCAATTCGACAAAAATAAAATCGACGACGCCTTCGATTTCAAAAAAGTGCCAGAGTTGATAGCTGCGTGATTCGTTGCTGCTCGGAAAGCGCTCCACTTCATCGGGTTGGCCGTAAATAAGCAGCACGCGGCCCATGTCGGTTTTCCAGCCCTCGCGAAAGCCCGTGAAATGAGCGTTGGCATATTTGACGAGCGCTAAATATTTCTCGCGATATTCGTGGCGCGGCGTCTCCGGCGTGTCATCGCGCTTTTGCCAAAATTTGGCGAGAAAGTCGCGCTTGCCGTCCAATTGCAAGGAGCCGTAAATCTTCCGCTCTTCATTCGAGGCGATATAGCGCGTCGTTTCAAATTCTTTGTCCAAATCTTTTTCGGCGCGGCGGCGATAGGTTTGCGTCAGAAATTCAAACGCCGCGGTCGAGGCCAGGGGCGCCGATTCCGGTTGATCTTTTTCGCGATAGACGAAAAACTTATGCCGCCGCGCGGTCCCGGCGCCGGTGGTGTGATCCACCACGCGCACCTCGAGAAAATAGACGCCGCTCTTCAATGTGATAATGTTGAAGCCGCCGACTTCCACCAAACGCTGGTCGGCAATCGGACGGCGCTTCGCCGGCAGAATCTTCACGTCATTGCCGCCGCCATCGGAAATGCGATATTGCACCGAGTAGCTGCTGTCGCTTGGAAAACGCAAGTTATAAATTTCGGCGTAAAAATAGAGCATCGGCAATTCCAAGCCGTACAACGCGCCCGGATTGGGCAACACCAGATGGCGGTTTTTTTGGAAAATGGAGCGCGTCGTATCGCGCTTGAGATCGGAGGCAAGCTGCAGATCGCTCAACGCAAGTTGATTGGCGGGATAAGGCTCGACGACGATTTGAAAGGCGCGAATGCCGGCGCGCTGGGTGTTGACGTCGTGCACGCGCACATAAAACCGATACGTTCCCGCCGTGAGTTGAAAACGCGCTTGCGTAAAAAGCAATTGCCCCAATATAATTTCTGTGGAATCGCGCGCCACGGAGTAAACTTGCCAGGTGTGGTTGAGCACCTCGGCGCTGTTCTTGTTAATAGAAACCTGACAGACGAACGTGGCTTGCAATTGGCCTTCCGACGGCGCGAAACGCAACGCCGCACGCGGCACGCCGAGATAAACTTCAACCTGCGCCGTCGTGTCGTTCACGCTGAAGCGCGCAAAATCGAAATCGAAGCGCAACGTGGAATCGGCTTCACTTGCGGGGTTGGCAAAAGCAGAGGCGGCGAGACGAAACAGGATCGTTGTCACCGCCAGTTTTTTAAATGCGTTTAAAGAGGTGCTCATGTGTTGAGAGATCGGCCGGGAGATTTTCTCAAGCCGCCGCTTTGAGTGGGACGTCTTGTTGCAGATGGGCGTAATACTTTTCCCACACCCATTGCACGATTTCGGCGAATGTGGCGTTCTTCACGCGCGGATCGCAGATAGGCGTGACTTTGTCGCCTTCGTCGACGGATTCCACGGAAAATTTGCGAGCAATCGGCTTTTCCCGCAGGCCTTTGAGAATGCGATAATAGAGATGAGGCAAGCTGTAACTCATGTATGCCACCACCTTGCCACTTCTGTCATCGCGGCCAATTTCAAGGCCGGGCTGACCTTCATCACCGAAAACGATATCTGTCGATGGGCCGAAGATAAATTCCACGACCGTATCGATCATTCTTATTTCCATTTTTTCCATTTGAATCCACCTCGTATGTAGAGAAAATCAGTTTGTGAAATCTTTTTCTCTCTGACGCCTTTAATAGTAGGAGTTTTGTGCATCGTCGTGACAAACCGCAAATCATCTTTCTGATGAACGGCAATAACCAGAAAAATTCCTTCCGTGACTTTATAATATAATTGGCCCGTCAAAAATTCATAGTTCGGCGCGATCAAATCCGGATTATTTAAAAAGTGAGGAATTTCTGTCTGATATCGCGCCGCTTTCGGATGCTTTTCGACATGTTGAAGCGCTTGCTTCGAGACAACAACTTGATAGCCCAAAGGCGTCAAGATCGAGTACGAGATTTCATGTAACTGACCTTTATGGTCAATAAACGTCTGACCAGCTTTTGAGAAATCCCGTGCCGCCAACGCTTGTTCGCGGTTAATTGGCTTCCATTGCTCCATCCCCGAGCTCCTCATTTCCGCATGATGTTCACAGCCGTGTTTGCAAATATATTAACATGAATTGTCATCAAAATCAAGCTAAAATTGCGACGCACGCTGCAATCGCTTCAACCCAAACAAGCTCAAATCAAAACGCGAACGGCCTTCGAGCAATAAATCGGCAAGCACCTCGCCCATGGCGCTGGAGAATTTGAAGCCGTGGCCGGAGCAAATGCTGGCGAGCAAAACTTGCGGGTGCACGGGATGGAAATCAATGAGAAAATTTTCATCGGGGGTGTTGGTGTACATGCAAACGGCGGAAGCGCGCGGTGGGGTGTCAAGCGCCGGCATGATGCAGCGCAGAATCACGCGCAGCGCTTCGACATCATCCGCGCCCACCTCGCGGCGCACGCGGTCGGCTTGCGTGTATTCGCCTTCGTGATGTCTTCCAACTTTAACGCCCTCGCCCAGATTCGGAAAGCCGTAGATGATGCGGTTGGATTCGTGTTCGTAAATATAAATCGGACAGCGTTGCGGCGTAAAATATTCGGCATGCGCCGCGGGATTGAACCACAACAACACTTGCCGCGTGACGGTCAGCGGCAAATTCAGCTCGGCAATAAATTGCCCGATCCACGCGCCGGCGGAAATGATCAGGTGTTGCGCCTGATACTCGCCTTGGGCCGTCGAAACCCGCACGCCCTCGCCGTGGCGTTCCCATTTTAAAGCTGGCTCATCAAAACGCAATGCCGCGTCGTGTTGCGAGGCCATTTGCAAATGCGCGGCAATACAGCGTTCGGGAAAAACGATGCCCGCGCGCGGCTCCCAGATGGCGGCTGTTTCTTCGGTGGGATGGAAGGCGGGAAAGCGCCGGCGAATCTCGCCAGCCGTAAGCACTTCATGAGGTAATTGATGAATCTCGGCGCTACGTTTTGCGCCGCTAAACAAAATACCTTGCGGCGGGCCGATCATCAAGCCGCCGGTTTGTTGAAAAAGTTTTTGTCCGGAGGCGCGCTCCAAGTCCGCCCAATTCTCATAAGCGCGCTGCACGATTGGCACATAGTGCGGATGCTCGAAATACGCCTCGCGAATGATGCGCGTTTGCCCGTGCGACGAGCCGAACGCATGCGGCGGCGTGAAACGATCGAGGCCCAACACGCGCTGACCGCGTTTCGCCAAATGATACGCCGCCGCGCTGCCCATCGCGCCGAGGCCGATAATGATGACATCAAAATTCCACCCCGCGCCAGGGCACGGGGCTAGGAGGTCTAAGGACGTTAAAGCGCCCTCGCCTTTTCTAGCGTTATTCATCACGCTTGCATATCCCAAAGCACATCTTCGTTGATTCCAAAGTATTGCTGAATTGCGATATCACGCAAACCCGCCCATTTTTTCCATCCGCCGTTTCCATATTTTTGTCTAATTTCGTTTAGACATAGACAGCCTCATTATAGATATTGGCCTTCAGTTCTTCTCGAATGGATTCCTTAATCGCTAAATCGATCTTTTTTGTAAGCGTTCTTCCAGAAAGAATCTTAGCTCAATATAACAAAAAACCTCCCCATCTTCAAGCAGAATGTCGTCAAGAATTTTTTTTGTGGGTGACATCGTTGCCACTTTGGGGGAGCCTTTACCACTGCGATTTTGCTGAGCCTCGTACAGTTTTTCAGACACAATGCGCCTTACCGTACAACCCCTCTTTGAAAAAAATCAAGCCGTGAAAAAATCACGTCGAAAACTATGGTAGTTAGCGCAAATTTGAAGATTGCAGTTTTGATTTGATTGCGTGGCATGGGCATTGCGAAATCAAGCGCATTCACCCTGTGAGAGAAGCCATGAAAATTGCATCATTGCGTTTACTACCTGGCTTGGTGGGTTTTCTTTTTTTAATTAACAGCTCGCCCACCTTCAGCCAGCCTGCCGCCAAAAGTTTATTTACACCCGCTTCGCCGGTGGCGTTCAACGTGACGCTCGAAGCCGAAAACATGCCGACGAAAACCGCCGGAGACGCCAGCCCGCCGGGATGGGTGTTGTGGGACAACGGTTATATCGCGCAAACGCTCAGTTTCTCGAGCAGCGGGTCCTATCAATTGACCCTGCGCGCACAAGGAAATCTCGTGGCCGGCGCTTGGCCGCAAGCGGAAATACGCCTCGATCAAATTCCTCAAACCGTCATTACCGTCAATCACGCAACTTACACTGAGTTTGCTTTCCATCTTGCGATCAGCGCCGGCTCCCATCAAATCGCTATCGCTTTTATTAATGATTATTGGGACGCGCCGGATGACCGCAATCTGTGGGTGGATTGGCTGCGCATTCAATCCACGCAACCGCTGCTGATCTCTAACGTCGCCGCCGGCAAGATTACCTCGTCGCTCGCAACGATCACGTGGACGACTAACGAAGCTGGCGATACACAAGTCGAATATGGCCTAACCACGAGTTATGGCCTCTCGACTCCGCTCGAGGCGACGTTGGTGACGACACACGTCGTTATGCTGTCGGGATTGCAAGCGAATACGACATATCATTATCGCGTCAAATCCAAAGACGCCGCGAGAAATTTGACGGTTAGTACGGATACGGTTTTCGCAACAAGCGCTCCGGGCAACGTGGCGTTTGATAATGTGCAAGAAATTTTCGACAACAATTGCGTGCGTTGCCATCAGGGCGTCACGCCGCCGGCGGGATTGTCTTTGGTTTCCGGACAAGCTTACAATAATTTGGTGAAGGTGCCGAGCACCGAATATCCGGCGTGGCAACGCGTGCAGCCTAATAATCGCGCGGTCAGTTGGCTTTATGAAAAGATCAACAACCCCACGCCGCGGGCCGGCAGTAAAATGGCAAACTTGACGCCGGCTGAAATAGCGTTGATCGGAACCTGGATCGATCAAGGCGCGACCGCGGTGCCGGCAGCGCCATATGCCGACCTGGAGTTTCGCACGACAACCGTGCCGAATGCGGAAACCAAGATTGCTTACAGCGCCGACCTCGCGGTTTGGGGCGGACTGCCGCCTTATCAATTCGACATTGCCGCCGGCAAATTGCCGCCGGGGTTATATTTAGATTCTTCCTCCGGCATGGTCGCGGGAACGCCGGCAAGGACCGGGCTTTACAATTTCACCATTCGCGTGAGCGATAGCCGTATACCGGCGACGACACTCGAGCAAAATTATGCGATCGACGTGCGCAACACGCAAGCGAGTTGGCAAGTGCCGGGCGGTTTCACCATCACGCCAGTGGTGACGAATTTGCATTTGCCGGTGAATATCGCGTTCGTGCCCAATCCGGGGCCGAATCCGGCTGATCCGTATTTTTACGTGACGCTGCTTTACGGCGACATCATCATGGTGCAGCGCAATTTTAAAACGCAAGTTTATGCCACGGGATTATTAAACTTTGAACCGACGGCCTCGTTTCCCGGCAGCGGTGAAATGGGCGTCATCGGCATCACGGTCGAGCCGGTGAGCGGCGAGGTCTTTGCCTCGATGGTTTATGAGGAATCGCCCGGCAGCGGCACGATGCGCAACAAAGTCGTGCGCTTCCACAGCGCCGATGGCGGCCACACCGCGGCGACGCAAACCACGATTTTATCCGGCATCCCCGCCGGCGTCTCGCATCAAATTCAAGCGCTGACGATGGGGCCGGACGGCAAGTTGTATGTAAATATCGGCGACGGTTTGTATGCAGAGGCGGCGCCCGATCTCAACGATCTGCGCGGCAAGATTTTGCGGATGAATCTCGATGGCAGTATTCCGGCGGATAATCCGTTTCCCCATTCGCTCGTTTATGCCACCGGCGTGCGCAATCCATTCGGCGCGGATTGGCGTGCGGCGGACGGCAAACTTTATATCAGCGACAACGGCCCGGATATTGACGATCGTCTCGTGCCAATTTTAGCGGGCCGCGATTACGGCTGGAGAGTCATTGCGCCGGATTTAACCAAAGGCGCCATTCATCTGTGGAATCCGCCGGTCGCGCCGGTGGCCATCGACTTTATGGAGAATGCCGCATTTCCCTCAATCTATTCCGGCCAGCTTTTCGTCGGCTCATCAGGCGATCCTTATTTACAAGGCGCGTCGCGCGGCAAGAAAATCGAACGCTTTGCGCTCGACGCCAATGGCAAGGTCGTCAGCCGCTCGCTGTTTCTCGATTATATCGGCGCGGGCAAAGCCACGGTCGTCGGCCTCGCTTTTGGGCCGGATGGCCTCTATTTCACCGATCTCTTCGGCGAAAACGGTTTCGATCAATTCGGCCAAGTGCAAGGCAACGTTTATCGCATTAAATGGATGGCCGGCGACAGCATTGCCCCGGTCATCGGCAATGTGCAAGTCTCTATCGTGACGGCGAAGAGCGCGACGCTGACCTGGCAAACCAATGAACCGGCGACGCGCCAAGTCGAATATGGCATTGGCGCTAATTACGGCAAGTGGACGGCATTGCAAACGGATTTGCAGACGAGCCACGCCGTTACGTTAACTCAGCTCACACCGGAAACAACCTACCATTTTCGCGGGTGGAATTGGGACGCGGCTATCAACAGCGCGGTTTCGAGCGACTTTGCTTTTATCACCGCTACGCTTGATACGATCGCGCCGGTCATCAGCAATGTGCAAACAGATAGTCTCGGCGCGCGCAGCGTGCTCGTGGTTTGGAATACGAATGAGCCGGCGACGTCCGTGGTGGAGTACGACACTTCGGCGACTTATCAGCGCGTCGTTTCCGACTTGAAATTAGTCACGGCGCATCGCATTTGGTTGGCCGGATTGGCCGATAGCGCGCGCTATAATTTTCGCGTGCGCAGCGCCGATGCCAGCGGCAATGTCTCGCTCTCCAACCATGGCGCCTTCGTCACTTTGTTGGAGGCCGCGCCGCCATTCAACCTCACGCTCGAAGCGGAAAATATGCCGATTCATACTTCAGGCGCCGCGCGCTACTCGGGATGGATGTTTTGGGAAAATGGCTATATCGCCGAAAAAGTGGCCTTCCCCAACACCGGCGCGTATCAATTCACACTCCAGGCGTCCGGCAATTTTGCCGCGGGCGATTGGCCGCAAGCCGAGATTCGCCTCGATCAAACGGTGAAAGCAACGATCACGATCAACAGCGCAAGTGACGCCGCGTTTGCCAGCACGATCACCGTGACCGCCGGAGCGCACGAAGTCGCGATTGCGTTCATCAACGATATCTACGAGCCGCCGGATGACCGCAATCTCGCGGTGGATTGGCTGCGAATTGAAAAGACGAACTTGCCGGCGCCAGTTAAAACCGCGATTGCAACAAAGGCCTCAAGCGCGATGCTCCCCTCGTCTTTGGCGCTGCAAAGCTATCCGAATCCGTTTAATCTCTCTACCCGAATCAGTTTTAGCTTGCCGCAAGACGCGGAGGTGCATCTCGCCGTCTATGATTTGGCCGGGCGCGAAGTGCAAACCTTTATTACAGGAACGCGCGACGCCGGAAATTATGAAGTCATTTGGCAAGGCCGTGATCGCCATCAGCGCGAATTAAGCTCGGGCATTTATCTCGTGCGCTTGCGCTATCGCGCGGCGCCAACGCCGGTTTGGTCGCAGCTCGTGCGGCGCGTGATGCTGGCGAAATAGTCTTATAAAAAATGCGCCGGCGCCGGGGAAATTTCTAAAAAACTTTTATTGGTCAAATAATCTACTGCCCTTCCGTCGTTATTCGCTCTTTTGGCTCAAACTTTCCTCGGTCGTCAAAGGCCGGGGAATTTTTATTTTTAAAGTTTTTTGCGCAAGAATTTTAGTTGCATTTTGCGCGGTGATGTGGTATCTTATGCCCCGATAAAATTATCATACTAAATTTTTTGGTGAAAAAGGAGCGCGATGACACGCCTCATCATCTTACTCGTGATTGGCGCGGCGCTTTTTGGCTGCGGCGCGGCAACCATGCCGAGGCTTTCCGTGGATGAACAAAGCGCCGGCTGGAAATTGCTTTTTAACGGTAAAGACCATAGCGGCTGGCGCGGCTATAAAATGGAACAAGCGCCGGCAGCTTGGAAAATTACTAAAAACGGCGAGCTGTATTTCAGCAAAAAAGGCAAAGGCGGGGACATGATGACCGTCGATCAATATGGCGATTTCGAATTACAGCTCGAATGGAAAATTGCGCCCGGCGGCAACAGCGGCATTTTCTTTTGGGTCTCCGAAGACAAAAATTATTCCTGGGAAACCGGCCCCGAAATCCAAATACTCGACAACAAGCTGCACAAAGATGGAGGCGACATGAGCACTTCGGCCGGCGCCAACTATGCGCTGCATGCGCCGGCGCAAGACGTCACGCGTCCCGCGGGAGAATACAACCAAGTGCGCCTTTTCGTTAAAGGCACGCACATCGAGCATTGGCTGAACGGCGTCAAAATTGTCGAATATGAAATCGGCAGCGCAGATTGGGAAGCGCGCGTCGCGAAGAGCAAATTCGGCACGATGCCCGGTTATGGCCGCAATCGCAAAGGCCATATCGTGCTGCAGGATCACGGGGATAAAGTGTGGTATCGGAATATTCGGATACGCACGCTCTAAGCGCGCATGGCGCAGAGCGCAAAGGGCATAGCGCGCATTGCTTTGCGCCATGCACTCTGCGCTTTGCAAAATTTTCACTCGAACAAGGATGAGGCCCCATGATGAATCGTAGAACCTTCATCAAAACCTCCGCCGGCGCGACACTGGCGAGCTTGCTGGCAAAATCTAATCTATCAACCGCCGGCGGAAAATCTCTCGAGAAAATCGGCGTGCAGCTTTACACCGTCCGCGATTTGATGAAAAAAGATTTCACCGGCACGCTCGAAAAAGTGGCGCAGGCCGGTTATAAAGAAGTTGAATTTGCCGGTTATTTTGACCACAAGCCGGAAGACGTGCGCCAGCTTCTCACGCGTTTAAAATTGCAAGCGCCGGCGGTGCACATTTCTATCGATGTGCTGCGCGACAAATTGGATATTGCCATTCAAACCTCGAAAACCGTCGGCCACAAATATATCGTGTGCCCGTGGCTGTCGCAGTCCGAACGTTCGTTAGAGCATTACAAAGCCCACGCCGCATTGTTCAACAAAGTCGGTGAAGCCTGTCAGAAAGGCGGCATCCAATTCGCCTACCACAACCATGATTTCGAGTTTGAAATCGCCGCCGGCAAAGTTCCCTACGACATACTGCTCGCCGAAACCGATCCCCGGCTCGTGCAAATGGAACTTGATTTGTTTTGGATTAAAAAAGGCGGACAAGACACCCTCGCTTATTTTGCGAAATATCCCGGCCGCTTTGCGCTTTGCCATGTGAAAGACATGGATGAAAACGGCAAGATGGTCGACGCCGGCAAAGGCAAAATCGATTTTGGGAAAATTTTCGCGCAAGCTTCGCAAGCCGGTCTGAAACATTATTTTGTCGAACACGACAATCCCGAGGATCCGGCGCAAAGCATCACGGTGAGCTGCCAGTATTTGAAGAGTTTGAAATTCTGATGTTATGAAACTCGCACACGTGCCGCTGCTGCAAATCCAGCGCGATCTTTACAGTCTGCCGCGCGGCTTTGAACGTTTTCGCGCTTATTTGCAGACGCTGATCGACGCGGAGACGCGCGATCTTGCACTGCCGCCGCTGGTGGCGATGAATCCGATGGGCAAAGAGCACGTGCCGGCTTTAATCGACACTTTGTTGGCGTTTGATGCGGAAAGTGTGGCCGCGCAGGCGGTTGCAGAAGCGGCAGCGCAATTAAGAGAAACGCCCGGTGAATTTAAAATTGGCTTGGCCGTTTCCGATGATTTAAAGGGCGGTTGGACGAATCGCTACACGAGCGAGTTCAGCCAGTGCTTCGAGATGAAACCAATTCTCCAGCGCGGTTGGCTCTCGGTGATTTTGTGGACGAGCGAAACGCCGTCCGTGCAAACCACGCGCGAGACGACGCTGACGACGATTTATCGCGCCGCTTACATTCAACAGCACGGCATGGCGCGCACGCTGCGTGAAATGCTCGCACAGGAAGGTTACGCAATGGCAATGGCCGGTTGCACCAAACCCGCGCTCGATGCCGCCGATCTCGAATACACGCGCGAGATTCTCTCACCACATTTGGAGGCAAAAGATCGTCCGACCACGATGACGTGTTTGTTTGGCGATATTGCCGCGCACGCGTTGGGCTATCCGCCGCAAGGCCTAAGCCCGCGCGCCGGATTCGCGCTGGCGCTGCATGACAGCGTAGCTCAACATTTATGTTGAGCCTGATTTTTTACATTTGCCTTGACTTTTCCGCCAAGCTTTCTATATTCCTCCAGATGCGAAAAAAGATCGATGCAACTTGGTATAAACGGCCGCCGGGCGTTCCGGCGCATCTCTCGGCCGGCGGCATTGTCACGCGCCTTGAAGAAGGCCGCGTCTACATTGCGTTAATCGGGGAAAAGGGCTTGACGAAATTTGTCTTGCCCAAAGGGCACGTCGAAAAAGGCGAATCGTTGGAAGAAGCGGCGCGCCGCGAGATCGCCGAAGAAGCGGGATTGTCTCAACTCAAGCGGCGCGCCAAGCTCGGCGTCAAAGAACGCCTGGATTTTAAAAAGAAAGCGTGGAAGAAAACGCATTATTATCTTTTCACCACCAAACAAATCATCGGCAAGCCGACCGACAAAAATCATCGGTACAATACGAAATGGTTTCCGTTAGAGGAATTCCCCGAGCTTTTCTGGCCGGAGCAAACGGCGTTGATCGAAGAGTATCGCCAACAAATCAAAAACTTGGTTTTGCCGAGGAAGAAGGAGCCATGAAGAGAACACGACTATTGACCGCGTGCAGTTTGGTGATTGCCTCCGTGTTGGTTTTGGCCTGGTCGCCGGCGCTGCGACACGATACCATCGTTAAATTCACTCTGCTGCAAATTAACGACGTCTACGAGATCACCCCGGTGAGCGGCGGCAAAGAGGGCGGCATGGCGCGGTTGGCGACGTTGCGCCGGCAGCTTGTCGCGCAAAATCCGAATACCTTCACGATTTTGGCTGGCGATTTGTTCAGCCCCTCCGCGTTGGGAACGGCCAAAGTCGGCGACGCACGTTTGGACGGCAAGCAGATGGTCGATGTGATGAACGCCGTCGGACTCAATTACGGCACGTTCGGCAATCATGAATTTGATTTGAAAGAGCAGCCCTTTCTGCAACGCTTGTCGGAGTCGCGCTTCACGTGGTTCTCTAGCAATGCGTTTGATCGCAACCAAAAACCTTTTCCGAATGTGGCGGAGCACGTCGTCTTCACGGTGAGCAATGCTGCCAAGCAACAGGTGCGCGTCGGTTTGTTTGGCGTGATGCTCACGAAAAATCAACCTAATTATGTGACGTATACGGATCCCCTCGCGGCGGCGAAAAAACAAGTGCAAGCCCTCCGCGACAAAGCCGATATTATTATCGCCGTGACGCATTTGCAGCTCGAGGAGGACGTCGCGCTGGCGCAAGCGGTGCCGGAGATCGATTTGATTTTGGGCGGCCACGAGCATGAAAACGTGCAAGTCTGGCGCGGCGCGGATTTCACGCCGATTTATAAAGCCGATGCCAACGCACGTTCGGCCTACGTGCATCATTTGACGTATGACGCCGAGACGAAGCATTTGCGCATCGATTCAAAATTGGAACCGATTAACGCACAAATTTCTGAAGATTCGACGGTCGCGGAAAAAGTCAACTATTGGGTCGATTTGGCGTTTGGCGCTTTTCGCGCGATGGGATTCGAGCCGGGCAAACTGGTGGTTAATTCTCCCGTCGAATTAGACGGACGTGAATCGGTGGTGCGCAATCAACCGGGAAAATTAACCGATTTGATCGCCGCCGGATTTCTGAGCGCCACGCCGGGCGCGGACCTCGCGATCGTGAACGGCGGTTCCATTCGAATCGACGACGAACTGCCGCCGGGAAATATTACGGAATATGATGTGATTCGTATCTTGCCGTTTGGCGGCAACGTCGCCTTTGTGGAAATGCGCGGGCGCTTATTGAAACAAGTTCTCGAACAAGGCCTTGCCAATAAAGGCACCGGCGGCTATCTGCAAACCGCCAACGTGAGCTTAAAAAATGAAAATTGGTTGATTAACGGCAAAGTCCTGGATCAACGACGTAACTACAAAGTGGCTCTCAATGATTTTTTGATTACGGGAAATGAGCAAGGGTTGAGTTATTTGAACACAAAAAACTCAAC
>Ga0247727_10002972_pt1 | contig 38137 bp, 56 predicted proteins | sample WisWelCaveWW1625_FD_202498 | JGI IMG/M metagenome (GOLD analysis project Ga0247727, IMG submission 202498) | Biofilm microbial communities from Wishing Well Cave, Virginia, United States - WW16-25 | ecosystem: Environmental > Aquatic > Deep subsurface > Groundwater > Cave microbial mat | place...
ATATCTTATATATATATACAGGCTAGGATAGGGGTAGGGGCATATAAACGACTACGTCTTAAGAGTATATATATACCCACTTATTGGTGCAGCATCCTGTTACCTTGCACTTGATCATCAAGTCTATGCGTGGATCTCCGCAACGAGTTCCGCAGTGGACACATATATATCCATGTCGAGTGTAACACACTACTGTCAGAGAAGAAGCATCTCTTGCCCAGCACGCTGATATTCCTGCCACTGTAAGTATTGGAAACCACTCTATCTCTTCCAGTAGTGGGGGATCAAACCACTTTGTAGGCGGAGGAGGAGCGCGGACAAGAGGCCAGATAAGATTGATGATGTGTATGTCGCAGCCGATCAGGCGCTGTAAACACTTGCGGACGAATCGCCACTCAAGATGACTCATTTTTACAGTGAGCTTTTGTCCCACATTATTGAAGATATATGACTTGCGGAAATATCATTACGGCACGGTGTAACGCGTGACTCTGCAGTTGGTAAAGGTAGACCACAATAGACACACGCCAGTGAGGACGAAGTCTTACACAGTAGGTGTAATATATTTGCCGTGCGTCCGAAATCTTCCCAGGTGGAGTAAATCCCTGCAACCCAATAGGTCCAGTCGGATGACCAGTATCCAGGAAGAAACCATGGCGACGGGGCTGGGAGAACAAACTCCCAGATATAGTTCATAATGTGGCGGTCACATCCAATCAAAAGGCGCAGTCGAAGCGAAGTCAGAGCCCACTCCATCAATAACTTTATATGTCGAAATTTTTACTTTCCGTGCACTGGCCGATTGCATTGCGGCACCATTGAGGGACTGTGTTTATACTTAACCCACAGTTAACACAACATCGATAAGACATACGTGGGCTTGTACATGTAACAAACAACCTACCAGGAGGAGAGTACCATGTAACCCGTAAATATGCAGCAACATAAGAGGAGGAAACGCCTTCCCCATCAAACCAATGGATTACGTGTTCAGAATCAGTGTACTGCGCAATCGACGGGGCACGATCTGTATGATACCAATTCAACGGCGGCAGGGGAGGAATTGGAGGAACACACGGCCAAATAAGTAGCATCACGTTTTTGTCACATCCTATAAGCCGCTGTAAACATTTGCGAATAAACAACACTTCCACATTCATTTTTCTGCTTTTAAGTTTCAAAAAATAAAACAAATGTCTGCACTAAACTCTTTGCTGCACACGGCCCAACGGTTGCCCGCTGTCAACAGCGTGTTGGAGGCAGTGGTCGAGGCGATGAAAATGGTTGAGCGCTACTCGTCAGAGACTGAACACATGACTGGGATGCAAAAGCTGGAGGCGGCCAAGCTGCTTGTTCCGCAGTTGCTGGCGATTGCTCACATACCTGCGGCTGAGTTTGGGTTTGTGAGTGAAGCGATTGAGACGCTGATTCTGATCAGCAAGAACCCCTTTTTGATTCAAGCCGAGGAGGCTGCGGCAACGTGCCTGCTGACAGCCAAGGAAAAGTGTATAACGAACCTGAAGAAGAGACGGAAAAAATAGACTTTAGATCTTGAGTCTTTTCGATGTTGGTTCATCATGCGACTCGAGATGGTATTGTAGTTGCCGAATCTTGTACTCTAGCTCAGTGCACCGGGTAAGATTTGCTCCCCTGTCGATTCTCCACGGACTGCGTCGTAATAACCGGCGGACCGTGGTGAGTTGACCTTTGGACTTGTTGAGTTGCTTTCTCATCATGACGTCAAGAGCATAGCGATAGATGTCGACCACTCCGTCCCCAGTATACTTGGGCTCCTGGTAAAAGTGAGTTGCAAGGCGGCAGCGCTTAAGCTCTTCGCGCTCACGACAATGAATGGCTTTGTGCGCACTTTGGCCAATGTGACGCGGGCCTCGAAATTGCAACAGAGCCAACCATGGTTCGCGGACCGACTTCATCCCCTTGTCAAAGAGACGACACACTAAGCGCAAGTATACTCGAGGCATCATCCCTGTGACGCCATAGGCCGTGCACGACCACACCAAGATCATCTTGACCAACTCAAACGGAAGCTCGCTTAACGAGGCCATTTTTTAATATTTTAATTTTTTTTTGGCTGACGTCACCGGTTCGAGTAGAGTTGCTGGCGGAGACCACGGAGTCAACATCTCGAGCTCGTCACCACCGCCTTCTTCGTCACAAGGCGACCATGGTTGAGCATTGAGGGGGGGTGATTGCTCCCGGGGATGAATATTTTTTTGAATTTTGACATCATCCTCTGCCTCGTCACTGCTGTCGCTGAGCTCCAGCGAGGGTGGGAGCCGTTCCTCAAGAACAGCAATCTTGCGCTTGAGATATCCGATTTTTTTTTTCGCGGATTCCTTGTACTGCTTCAGCACCAGCACCTCGCCCTTGACCGCCTCGCACTCGATCTGCTTCTCGGCCAGCAACCGACTCAACGCATCGCGCAACAACATTTGTTCATCCATTTCTTTTTGAAATTCAAAAAAAAACAATTTCAAAATATAAATATTTTATTTTTTCCAGAGTCATATTACTATCCATCCTATCCAACCACTTTGGGACCTTAGTCAAAAAAATAAAGAGCGTGATCTAGATCACTTTTCCATTTTTGGATCTGAAATGTGATCTAGATCACGTTTCTTTTTGAAATTGCATACAACATCAAATAGCCGATGGATAGGATGGATAGTAATATTACTCTGGGAAAAAATTTACTTTTCACGGTTCAGCAGATTTGTTTTGAAGGTCTGCAACGTGGACTTTCGAGTAACAAGGTCATCCAGCGCGGTAATGAGGCGCCTGACGTATTCAGGATTCTCTTTTGCCGCGGTATACACAAGAGCGATGAACTCGATGTAGATGAGATTCATTTCATCCTCGTACCAACGCTGTGTGTCGATCCTGCGCTTTTCAAACTCTCCCTCGATGGTTCTGAGGTGCTTCACAGCTTCGTCATACGCGTCACTGAAAATGACTTGAGGAGGGAGAACGGGAGCTGGTTGAGGGGCAGGAGGAGACATCGACGGCGGCTGAGGTAGTATCATGTGACACTTGACACACACTACCTTACACATTTCACTTGGAACATGCGAGTCAGCCGCCTCTTTCATCATCTTTTTGTATTTATTTTTTCACTGCGCGTGGTAGCAGCAAGGATTGAGCAACGATCCACTGAATCTCAGACAGACGGTCAAGAGCGGCGAGAAGTCGGCCCACGTCATGACTCGGGCTCGACTCGACGATCCGCTTGATTTGATCCGCGGCAGTGTAGATGGCCTGCTCGACCTGACGCAAACGCTCCTCGTCTTCCTCTCTGATGAGCGCTGGATACTTCATCAACACTAATCTCGCATCGGCTGGCGTCGTCATCAATACAAAATTTATTTTTTTTGTGTGAGAGAAGGGTGAGGAAAAAATATTCATCCCTGTGTTTTGGGACACCAAGGGTCATCTCCCCCACGAACCCCATACACGGCCATGCTCAGGACACATCCCCTGATCACATCCGGGTGTTGGTTCGCGGGATGAAGTCCAACTTTTGCCCTTGTGACGTCAGATTTTTTTTTTCAAATTTTGTTCTTACCGAAAAAAAAAACTTTGTGTCCATTTTTGGATCGCGATCTAGATCACTTTTCGAAATTTCCCTACTTTTTTAAAAAGTTTTGAAAGTGGATGGATAGGATGGATAGTAATATTATTCTGGAAAAAAAAATATTTTCTTCTTCTTCTTCTCACTCTGGGGGAGCAGGGAGGGACCGGGCGGCGGATGGATCTGAGAGAGATGACGTCAGTTGGGTGCAATTGGCGGCCCTGTGGGGCGGTCGAAACTCATTGTGTTCGATGGAGCCCCGGTGAGTGTCCGTACATGCGAGTGATGTCACCCGAAGAGGCAAAAGAGCGCCGAATGATGTTCACGCTTGATATGACGCAAGGTGGTAACCTTTTTCAAGTTCCTTATACTCTTGCTGACGGTGCTAGTTTGTCTGATCTTGCAAAATGGTTTGAGCACAAGACAAATGGGTGGAACTATACTATGCAGCCGCAACTTATTTTTGATGTCAAGTACAAGGGCGACATTTTTGTGAATCCTCTAGTGTTTGATTTGGATCCGGTTTCTGATGCTGCACGCGCAGATGTCCATCCTGATGATTTAGTTGAGCTTTTGAGAAATACGTTGCGCCCGTTGATTTTAAATTTTGATGAGCTTGATATGCGTGCGGTTGCGGTTGGGAATCGACCACTGGACAAAAACGGTCGCTTGAGTGTGCATGTTTATTTCCCTTTTGTGCGTCGCTTTGAGTTTCTCAATAAGGTGCAAAAACAACATGTTCAACGCATTGTAAACGCGGCTCTTCGCCCTTTGGGTTTCGAGTATGATGTGGACATTGGTGGGCTTGCAGTGTGGACAAGCGACAAGCCGCTAAAAGAATCAAAACTGTGGCGTGGTGAGTGCAAGATTCCGTTGTTAGATGAACTTCACTGTTCAACCGAAGGAGAGTTCCGTTTATTTACTTGTCCTCTGTTTCATGCTCTTGATCGCGACTACGTGGTTCCGCTGTTTAGCGATCCGCAGCCCGAGCAGCCTCCGAGGAAGCGGAATCAACAGCGCCGCGAGCGCGAGGATGAAGACGAGGACGTCGAAGAGTCTGATCTCGAGCCTGATTTGCTCCGCGCTGCTTTACTCAAGTTTGGTCAAGTTTTTACCCCTGGTGCAGTGGTTCGTAAAGTTGAGAAGCTTGATGATAATGTGTGGAGTGTTTACTTGACTGAGCGAGATCCTCAAAACGAGTGTCCGCAGTGTAATCGAGTTCATCATGACAATCACTACTTTATCCTTCGACTTGCGCGAGCAACTGTAACTTTGGATGTTTATTGTGGTCATCATGGAGGAGGTTTGAGTTACCCGATCAAGTTTTATTACGGGCTGGAACCTGATCAAACTTCTGCGCTTCTTTTGGAGGCATTGCCTGCAGCGGCTTTAGATGCTTATTTCTTTGTGGAGGATTTCGAGCAAGCCGGTCTTGAGCCGCCTCCGTGGGCTTCTGATCACCATCGAGGTTGTGTCTGTATTTCCTCTGACACTTATCGTCAGCTTTGTTTGATTGGCGATGATGACATTCTTATTAGATATTTGAACTTTGCCATTGGCATGAGCAGCGATGGAAGCATTTGGGTGCGCAGTGGCAACGGGAAGATTTCAAGTTTGAAGACAACTGACGTTAGCAGGTTTCTGAAACCGTTTTTTTATGTCAAGGAAGTTATTCAAAATGACAAAACGAAGAAGATCAAGGTGGATCTTTACCCGATGTGGATGCAGAGTGAGAATCGCGCGATGTTTAACACTGTTAATTGGCTTCGTTATCGGGAACCTCCGAGAATGGCAGAGTTGAATTTGCTTATTCCGCGGCGAGTTGCGCCTGTGCTTGCGATGCCCGATGAGCGAGCAGTGGAGACTGTTAGGGTTTGGCTGGATATTTATACTCGGTGTTTGGTTGATTTATCTATCCCGACGGTGACGAGTGACGACCGACCAGTGGAAGTTTTTAAGTTGGAGAGTGCACAGTTTATTCGCGATTGGTTGAGCGAAGTTGTGTGTGGCTACTCCAAGGTCAAGTTTTTATTTTCCCTTTTTGAACCCATTGGTGGGGCAGGTAAGTCTCTTGTGGTGGCGCTGGTTCAGGCACAGCTTGGAGTGCACCAAGTCAAGGAGCATGTGAACTTAACTGCCTGGCTCCAGAAGGAATTTGGCGTAGAGACTGTGAATGGTGTTCGTCTTGATGTTTGTGATGAAGGAATCATGGCTAACGACGAGCATATCATGGGAATGTACCGCCAGCTGATCACCAAGGAAACTGGCAACAAGGATAAGAAGCACGGTGAAAATGGTGTTTCTGTCAACTACAAGAACGCGACCTTTGCCGCGAGCAATCTCGGCCATCCCAAGGTGAATCCTGCGGGTTTCAATCGGCGCCTTTTCGGGCAAAACCCAAGCAGGCGATCGGAGGACATCATCGACGTCATCCGAGGCGAAGAGGTTGAAACTGATTATGAGCGTTATCCCCATTTCGAAGAGATTGTGCAGGCTTCGTATTTCCCTAATCGCGATCAATGGTGGGAAGATAATCATGAGCAGTTTTTGCGCTTTGGTTGGGACATTTTGGCCAACATGCAGAGTGTAAACATTTACCAGCGGGCACTTGGGTTTATTTTGCAAGAGCAGTGGACACCCGAGTTGAATCGCAGTTTGATGGAGAGATTGGAATCACAAGAATTCAACACGGTGGGTGTTTGTGGTGCTGATTCTACTCTTGACAATCCTTTGCGGGCGTGGATTTATGATAGGCTTATTTTGAGCGAGAGCGGCGAGTGGTTTACTCATGAGAATGCTGGCGTGACTCAAAACGATTTGATTTATTCACCGAGGCTTGCCAATCTTTGGCCTGATTATGTTCATCTACCAACTTTGCGTTATTTTTACAACGCTAGTCAGCAAATACCAACTGCGCGTTTTCAGTCTGATGGAAAGTTCCGAGACGCCTTTCAAGCGCAGTTTAATGCTATTGCTTTGACGTTGGAACCTATTAACCCTACTTTGATTGATTTGAAGAGCAAAGATAATCATCACAAGATTACTTGCGACATTCACGAGTGGTCTCCCGGTCTTGGGTGGCAGCCAAGAGGCCCCGTGCAAGGAGCCCAACTTTTTTGTTATCAAGTGCCGCGAGATGATTTCCGGGTGGCACATGCGGCGCAGCACAACGAAGATAACTAACAAAATATTTAATGATTAAAAAGATTACTCTACATTTGCAAAGTAGTCCCAAATTTCCTGCCATTGTTCCTCGGTCCGCATTCCTCCGCGGTAACCATATTGCTGGCCAAAAAGTTGTGGTCCCTGTTGTTGAGCCAGTCGTTGCCACTCAGGTGGCTGCCAGTCCAGTGGGGCTGGTGGTGGTGCGAGAGGAATCAAAAAGTCTTCGAATGCAGGGAACGCGATTTCCGCTATTCGTTCGGGCGGTAAAGGACGTGGATAGTCAATACCACCCCGAATTAACGCAGCCAGTGTTGCTTGATCACCTGCATCAGCAAGAACTATTTCTTCCTCGGTAATAGCACCTCTGTCCAGTAACTGTTGGATATACATGTCCCGGAAATCTTCATCGTTAGCCCATCTGTTTACGTCTTCCTCCTCGTCGTATACTTCAACAAAACCTCGTTCCAAAACACGCTCGTGCCATCGAGAATGTGCTTCAAGGCGCTGCATCCGTCGAAACGACTCAGTCAGAGCGTCTCGATATTGCTGTGTCGTGGCGGGGTCGTTGATGAGCTGCATCAGTTGATTCATGTATTGTCTTGCATCTATACGCTGTTGAGCTTGTCGTGCACCTTTACCGCCTCTGCGGCGAGCCAGGTCCATTGCTTCGTTCCAGGCAGCATCTCTTTGAGCCGCCCATTGGCCCGCGATATTCATTGCTTCTGCCACCTCTGGGTCTTGAGTTGAAACGTCTTCTTCCTCTTCTTCCATTTTCTTTTTTTTAGTTGACAAACAATCAGAAAAATCATGGATTACGCTCGTGGCAAAAGCCGGGCGGGCATAACTCACTTTTCAGACTACAAGATCAACCACGAAGTCGCAGAGAACTACACTCCTTCTATTCGTCGGCGAGAAGCACTTCGAGTTCCACGTGCGCGTTTCGGACGGACACCACCTTCGGGCAGAGCAATCGACTACAAGTTTATCTTTGCCGCAGTTGCAGTGGGGCTAGTGATGATTTACGTTTCACGACGATGAACAGTTTTTTTTCTTTTTATAGTTTCAACACACTATAAATAAATCATGCCTCACGGACCGGTACAAATGCAAGCTGCTGTTTCGTCAGTTGTCACTGCCGATGCTTGGGCAAAGCTCGCAGCTGCTGCAACTACTACTATTGCCACCAAACTGATGACTGGTCAGAATCTTGGTGATCAACTACTGGGATCCTTTATTCAGTATGGTGGAATGGCCGTACTCAGTGAAGAGCTCAGCGACCTAATAGCTCCACGAGTTGAGGCGCTGTTGGAGCCGATCCTGGGACCCAAGGACGCTGCTTGGCAGTGTTATGTGGTTCGAGCGGGACTCGCTGGCGGCTACGTGAGCGGAGTTTCGATGCTTGCTGGACAGCCGTTTGATCTCCGCATCTTTGGTGCTGCCGCACTTGGTGCCGTGGTCGCCAACTACGTGTGGAGCATGCAGATGGCTAAGTTCAGTGGTAGCGGAGCTAGCTATTAAAGCTGATTCATCTTTTTTACTTGTCTTCACAAGATTTGCAGCACGGCTTGTCTGTGCCACTGCCACTATCACTGCCACCTGCATTCCACAAACGACCGCTGCTGATGATGAGACCCATGCGGCGAGTCGCGTCGTAGAAGGCTGCTTGACTGGCGCCAAAGGCAAAAGCAAAGTATGCTCCCTCAGTAGGATCATCGCGACGAGTGTTGACATTTCGCATCAAACGTTCGGCCAGTAAATATCCCATCACTGAGATTCCACCCCGAATGACAACAGTGGCAAAGAGAGCCGGTATCTCGGCGTCAGACCTTCCAGTGGGTTTGGTGTCAAGTTGAAGTGCTTCAAGAACCAAATCAGCCACTGCTTCTGTTAGACCTCCAGCTGCAGTGCCAACAGCCATCCCAAGTGTCGCAAACTTGAGGGAATCCGCCGCCACGCCAACAGAGAGACCATCCATATTTTTCCCTTGAATTATTTTTTTGAATTACAAAAGAAAAATGCGTCACGTCTTGGCGATGCTTTTGGGACCTATTCAGTGGCGATCGTTGCTGCTTGACCTGGAACCAGAAGTTGACTTTCTGCGCCGAGATGTTCACGGAGATATAAGTTGTCCTCGTTGTCCACAGTGGATACGGGGTTGGCGAATACTTCGACTCGTTCCCGTCAGTGATGAGTTGATTGTTGCGTACGTCTGGCATAATTAGAAGTCGCCACGCATGTAGGCATCTTGGCGATCGTACTCTTCATCAAGTATTTGGCGCCAACGTTCCCAATCCCGACTGCCAGGCTGGGGCTCAAAGTTGATGCCGAAAACCGGTGTCGGTCGTGGATTTTCGTTCCAAGGATCATCCATATGAAAATCCGGGGGGAATAGATTAGGATTTGCCTGCCAGTCCTCGAATTTGCGCCTTCTCAGCAACCACAGATCATAGTCGAGTTGTCGCTCTCGTCTTTCTTCGAACAATCGTTGCAGAGCGCGATTATATGGGGTGTGTCTTGCCCGAGCCGCTTCCTGGCCTCGTTCCAAATGGTATTCCCACATCCACTGTCGGTGTCGGGGCTCTGGTGGAGGTGGCGGTATCTGTCGCGCTTGTTCAGCCAACTGGCGTAGATATTCTTCTGCTGGTGTGTCCAATTTTATTCGTTTAGGCGGATCGTTGTCTGCCATATGTTTTTTTTTGTGTATGAATAGAAATCTTTTACTTTTCGCGAAACAGTGAGCTCACTTCTTCGATCGTGTCTGCTAGTGCCTTGTAATGTTTGACTCCTTGAGTCTTGGCAATATCTTCGGGTCGCTCTTTCCAGTAAGCTGGGTGACAAAGCTTATAGGGTGGCAGCTCATCACTGTGAACGGGCTCCCACCACTTGAATTTCAGATTACAGTCCCGCGTCTGGCGCCAGTCTTGAACCACCATGATTCGCATCTTGAGCTTTGGATCGCTTGCTGTGTTTCCCGGCAGCTCGATGACTTGCACAATCTCATCCATGAGACCATGAAAAATCTTTTTTGGCAAAAAGCCTCCAAAGAGTTCGTGTAGGACATCCCGCTCGTTGAGATTATAAATTGGCTGAATAAAAACAATGTCCATATTTCCGCGGATCATCGGCCCGATTCCCTTCATGTTCTGGGTCGTGATCAGAACTGTAATGTTGATGTGGCGACCTTCGACAAAGAAGCTGTTGATGTTCTTACTCCACCGGATCGCCCTCTGATCTGCAATGACGTCGTCCAAGATGATAAAGGCAAAAGTTCGCGGATCCTTTTTGCCGTGTTTGGCAATCATCCGCTTTTGGCGCTCAATCAGCGACAACAAGATATCTTCCCGCCATCCCTGAAACACAAGCCGTGGCGGAACCCGCTTCTGCCAAAACCCGTTGTAGCTTGTTTCAGTCATGACCATCCCAAAGGGGATGTGCTGCATCGTCTTCTCCATCAAATTGTCCAGCGACGTGCTCTTTCCGGTTCGCCTCTTCCCGGCCGCCAGAATCGCAGGGTGTCTCGGAATGTTCTCCTCTGTCGCTTGAAATTCATCGATAGGACCGCATATCGTAGCGATGGCGCTACTCGTGTCCGCTGCGCTGTTGACAACTGGTCCTTCTGCGGCGATGGGCGGGTTTCGCATGCGGTATTCGGCGGGTGTTTCGTCGTCTTCTGCTTTGCCTTTATCATCCGCCATTACTTTTTAATTTACTTGAACATCATGGAAAAAGTCGTAGGGTCCCGCTGTTTTCATCCCGATTTATTGCAGGGATCTCTTGACTGGCACGCGTGTCGGACGACTTGTGATCTGACTGCCAGTGAGGTGGGCACGGCGATTGGAATTGGCTATGCTAGCAGAGCAAGCTTAATTCGAGTCAAACTGGGCGTTGACGAACCGGAGCCTGAAAACGAGTACATGCAATTTGGAAGAGATTACGAGTCTCTTGTGGCAGAAGCGTACGAAGGTGCGCTCCACGTCAAAACAGATACCTTTGGGTTTGCGACGCTGGAACTCCCATGTGGACTCAAACTCGGCGCAAGTCCTGACCGGCTATACACCCAGCGATTAGTAGAGATCAAGTGCAGCAAAAAGGAACGCATGGAACCACATCCTGCGCACCTGGCCCAGATGTTGATTCAAAGTGTTATCTTTGACATTCCCGAGGTTGATTATGTGTGCTGGTCTCCGAGCCAAGTTGATCCTGAAGACAACTGCATGATTTTAAAGATTGCCCGCGTCAGGTTTGATCCGCGACTATGGACTGACCATGTGCTGCCTGCGCTGCAGTACTACAAGCGGCTCGTTGCCAACCAGACTACCGCCATGGTCAAGACTCACGAAAAAAAGCAAATGCTTGCCGCTTTTGCCAAGTACACAATAATAACTCCTCTTTATTAAAAATGGCCACTGAAGAAGAGGCTCCGTTGTCCGCCACTGATCCGCCGCCCATTTACTACTACCGGCTGTGGATAACCGCTGGCCTAGAGCCACTGAGTCTTGACCCAAACACCACCAACATGACCAATTTTTTCAAGGCCGAGCAGCCCGACTATGTGATCGACGACACGACGATTGTGATGAACTACCCGACTCCACACTTTAATGTTATTCATCTCATCAACGACACGACTTCCAAATACAATGAAACTTGGGAGCGCATCGTGCGACCTGTCGGCCGCTACGTCCCCGCTCTCAGAGGGTGCGTCTTGGTGGTCACACGGCAGGACCCAGTCAACTGGCAAATGCTCGCACACGAGATTGCAGACTTTTTCGAAGACCGGATTAATCCGTTACAAGAAATAAAGGATCTGCATGTCGAGTAGTGAAAGCATTAGTTTGAGTGCCCAAACAGAGGCCATGGTTGAGCTGATTACCATTCTGTACGCGCACAGGTGGCGGCCCCGCTTTGACGAGCGCAGTGATGTGGAGTGGGACAAGTTCTACTTGGCGCTTGCTGGTCTCGTCGCTGCTTTTTTTGATCCTCCAACAAGTGACGGCGAGGACGCTGATGAGGAAGATGATAGCGACTTTATCGATTGATATCATTCAGTTCGTCCACAAGACTCTGATCAGCGGGTTGCTGAGCCTGCCGATGGACGGCTTCTGGCGTCGTGTTGGCATTGTGAATCTGCATGATCAGGCTCACTGTAAAAAATAAAAGTCGTTTCTCTGGTCCAACGGCAAAGTAGCGCTCGTACTTGATTGCCAGCTCTTGCACAATGGGGACCCAGACGGAACGTTGAGCAGCTACGCTGCCTTTGACGTCGGCGACTGGACCACTGAGCGCGAGCTTGAGAGGATTCCAGCGCTTGCTGACATCTTGGAGCCCACCAAGCAACTGTTCGTATCCGGCACACACAAAGTCGAAACCTCCGGCGCTGCACAGATCAAGTTCAACGTTGCTCACCACATGTTGAATCTCCTCAAGGGTCATCTTGATTCCGAATCCCTTGGGCAGCTGAAAGGTGATTTGCTTTGGGAAGCGCTCATAGTACTTGTGGACCCGGCGCACAAGATCACTCTTCAGGTCGAGTTCTTGTTGGTGCTTGACCTCGGCACTGAGATCAGCAACGGCCTCGATCTGGGCCTTGGTCGGAGGTTTCGGTGCGGGCGCTGCCTTTTTTTTGGCTGCAGCCGTGGCGCTTGGCTCCACTGGAGCACTGGACGGGAAAGAGCCAAAATCGGCATCAACCTGTGCCATCATATCACCATCCATGTTTTTTTTTACTCGGCAGCAGCCCCTTCCTTTATTTTTTTGGATAATCGTAGAAAGAATCTCATCAAACGAGCCAGCTTGTTCTGGCCCTCAGGGCCTAAAGCACGAAGAAACTCAACTGTCCGCAAGTCAGCGCCGATCAGCTGACGCACCACTCCCATCAGCCCCTCAAGGTCGAGGTCTTCAATCAGGTCCGCCTGAGCACCGGCAGCAGCGTCAAAGAGCGTGAGTCCTGTAGCCATGTCTGCAAACATTCGAGCTTGAGTCTGGACTTCTGGGATTTGCGACTCATCGATGTGTGCATAAATAAGGCTCAAGGTCATACGCAGAGCTTGCAGGTAGAGTTGTTCATTCGTTTGAACTACCTCCACTTCCTCTTCCTTTCCCTTGGGTGAGTTTGACGGAGCCTCTTGTTCTGTGGACATTTTTTAATTATCTCGATTTACGATGCCACCATAAAGATAATCATAATCATCTTCAGCCATATCTTGTGCTGCACCTTGACCCGGAACGTTTCGAGGGTAAACTCCTTGCACTGGATTAGCAGCGTCCCCAGCGCGCTCCACATCCTGCGTTGCGGCAACGTGACCAGCGGGCAAGAGCCCCCGGTTCGTCTGCATGGCGTGAGCAAATCCCGCCATATTTTCGCCCTGTGCGGCAGTTGGAGCCGCGGGTGGCAGAGGGACTCCCTGCTTCAACAAATAGTGCAAGATAAAGTTCTTGTCTTCATCTTCAGCGGGGTCAACAAACTTGATGTCAATGTTGACTCCTGCTCGCTCGCCATCAGTAAAACCCCAGAGTCCAGCGCGGATCGCTGCCTTCATCGCAGTATAGTTCAAAAAAATGTTGGTAGTATGGCAGATCTCCATGTAGATATGCATGTGCGGCTGGGCGTTTCGAGGTCCGTCGCTTTCGAGAGCAGTCCGTGCTCGAACCCACTTGACAAGCGGACGCTCGCCGACGGCAAAGGCTCGCTGTGCTCCAGCAGAGTCTCTGACATGAAGCCAGGTCCACAAATGAGGAGCACTCAGAATGTGCCGCAACGACTCAATCATGGCTGTCGCACAAGCATCACGGTTCGCAGGAGAGTTGGTAAAGTTACTTGAAATGGTGACCAAGTAGTTACTCCAGATGGTGCCGTTGAGTCCTCCGCCAGTGACAGTCCGATCAGTAGCTGGAGCAGCCATGGATTTATTTTTTTCAGTTTTGTTGCATTAAACCAGAAAATTGGCCACTCATGTTGCCTTCGTTCCAGCCGCGTTCTTGGAAGAGTGCATAGTGTGAACTAGCTGCCAACGGGTAGCGAGGAATCGGAGGCATCTCTTGAAACTGACGTGTTATGGGGCGTAAAGGATGATTGCCAAGAGGACCTTCGCCAAACAGAGTCTGATTGTCACTTGGTTGATTAGCTTTGCTGTCGTCGTCGTCGCTGGCACTAGGCGCAGCAGAGGATTTTGCCAGTGGCCTCATGCCCATTCGACTGCCCACAGTGTGCGCCGCTCCCGCTCCCAAGTAGGTCCATGCGATTTGCATATTCCGCGTGCCACTGTTGCGCGCCAAGGCATAGGCTGTGACTCCCCCGACGACAGGGTAAAACAACTCGACCAAATTCATCGTCCATAGCGACTGAAATGCATCTGCAGGCCAAAACAAGATGGATTCAAGATAACTCTTCATTTTTTCAGAGCCACTAAATATATGATAACAAAGGTTATCGCTAGAAAACCACCGAGAATAAACCCTTGACTGAAAAAGTGTTGGCATTTGTCGCAATAGGAAGGTGTTTCACGCACAAGTTGTGGAATCAATGTGGTGGTTTCTTGTGCAGTTGCTGGTTTGCATGGCGCTAAAGGCCGCAAAAGACTACTGCGAGTAAACTGCTCGGTCTGGCGGTTGGCCTCCTCGATGCCCGCATAGGCCACATAATCCTTGGTGGCTCCGTGATCGATAAAGATACCTGGATGGTAGTTGTCATCCACAGCAGTGAGCACCTCTGGCGGGGTTGACATCTTTTATTTTTGAGTTGAAGCTAGATATTTCATTTCGAGCACAAAGGTCGCACCGCCAGCTGCATAACCCAGCGCCAAGGCCAGTGGAAGACCACGTGAATCTCTGAAGTAGTAGACTGCTACTCCAGCGGCCACATATGGCAAAATGCCATACAACTTGCCCTGATCTGTCTTGAGAAAGACCAACGAATAAACAGGCCACTTGAGAAACGCATCCAACGCATCGTCGCCCATTTTTATTTTTCATCAAAACGTCATTTAGAATTTTCAAAACGAATGAAACGCAAACGACACTCCAGCCGCAATCGCGTAACCCAGCACCAAGTCAGCCATACGCCACGGCTCCTTTTTTGCTGGGAAGCCAATCAGTGGTAGTCCGACTGTGATACTGAGGCCGATGATGCCAGGTAGAGCGGGTTCAAAACCGCGTGTTGAAATCTCAAAGATGCGAGGTACATCGTAAATTGGCCAAGCCAAGGCTTGTAAAACTTTTTGTTCCATTTTTTTTTTAAACTTTTGATGTTGTGCAGAAAAATGCACTACTTGGCAGGGAAAGGCAGTCCAGCCGCAGTGGGTTGGTCGGGAAGACCCGCTGGCACACGTGACCAACCATAACGTGGGGGATCCGTGACACCGCCTGGCAACAGTTCAATAGGAGCCAAAGCACCCTTGCGATTTGCAGCCTTGGCGTAGGCTTGGTCGTCGCTCTTTGGAATGGCCCACTTGGGACGGTCAGATTCGAGTGGTTGTAAACTGTTGCTTGTGACGATTGGGGTGCTTTCACCCAGTGGACCACAGTCTCCTGCAGGTGCGCATACTGTCCGACCTCCCCATGCAGCGTCAAGGCGGGGATTTTGACCACCTGTCGGAGCTGCACCGATCACAAATTTTTGATAATTGAACTGCGCTGGCTTAGGCGGAAAAGGGCCTTGGATATTCCACTGATTGAATACTACATTGGCAGTGCGAGGAGGCCACCATCCACACACTTGGCCCTGCTGAACAACATAGATTCCCGGTGGCATGACACTCGTTACGTTACTCGTGCCTGCTCTTTCAGGATTATTGGGGGTGAGCCAATTGGCGGCCGCCCCAAGCGTGTAAGTGGACCGGCAGATATAGATTCCGGGATTGCCCGTGTATTCCACTGGCGAGTTATCATCATTTGCAAAGTAGTTCCATGCTGGCTGGCCAACGAGCGGCGTAAAGGCAGTTGAGTTAGTGTTAGGATCACATTGCCATAGCCACGCAGGTCCTCCGGATTCTGTCTGGCCAGGGTAAAGAATCGGATAGGCCAAGACAGCGGCCCCGGTGTTAATGTAGTAGTCAATGAGGCCAGGCGCCCCCCCAGGGCCAAATCCATAACTGCCATAGTTTACGCATTCGGGCGAAGGCGCGGCCGAACACTTGTTGATGTTGGGCTTGTTGGGTTCGATACCTGCACCCACGCGCGGACAGATACGTAGCCACTTTTCTTCAGCTTTGCAGTAGTCGCCCCAACCAAGCTGCTGACATTCAGGTTGACTCTTCAAAGCGTCCGCCTTTGCTGCCTGCACTGACAAGCTGCACTCGGGGACATCGATAATCTTCAGACCTCGATAAAAGTTGACAAGTCCATTCCACAAATATTTTTGCCCGAGCCATGCTCCAAGGGCAGCACCCAGTGTGCCGACCAAAATATTTTGGCCGGAGGCAGTGTAGGCGACTCCCATGGCAAGCCCACCAGCCATTAATTGCGAGGTACCCTTAAGAGACAACACCAAGGCAGCTGCGTCGATGGGATCCTGGGAAAGAGGCTCCAAGGCTGCTTGGATTGCAGGGAAAGCAAAGGCAACCGTCGCTACTGAGCCTCCAAGTCCCATAATCGGGTTGACGTTTTTGAGTATCATATACGTTAACCCACCCAAGTGCACTGAGCCGTAATAAGGGATGGCCCACCACAACTTTCTCCATGCCGCATAGGCCAATCCGACGAGTGCCACCACGCTGACACTAATTGCGACATACTTGACTGCACTGGCAACTGCCAAGGCAACTTCTGCCATGGTGTTTTATTTTTTATCCTTGAGCGCAGAAAATTTCGCGGCGCCCAAAGCGTGCACGCGATTCAGGTCTTTGATTTCCAGAGCGCCGCAGTGACGAAACAACACAATGGTCCCACAAAAGAGCCGCAGGTCATCGCGGGGGTGGTTCTTGCGCCAATACTCGTTGACAGGCATTGCCGAGCGGCCGTCCCACGCCACGGCGCAGTAAGGGTCAATGACACACCAGTTGTATCCCCAACCCAAAAAGACTTCTGGTGGTGCCTCTGTGATCTCCCATGAGCCATCGCAGTTAATCACAAGTTTGGGATAAGTGGTCGATTCAAACGGGAACCGGAGTCGAGGGTCCATACGATTGTTTCTTTTTGGGAATTTGTGGACTTGGAACAAAAACTCCGATGCAGAATGCGATAATTGTCTTGAGCCAGTCGGCGCCAGGCGAGCTGAAACCGAAAACCCACAGCATGACCAAACACGTCGCCAACACGGTGCACAACATTCCAGTCATAACTGCAAAATTGAAAATCGGACGAGTGCAGCAGCGAGTCTGTACTTGACGACCATTGGCATAAATGAAATCTCCATCAAAGGTCTGAACTGCCATGTCGGGAGTTCGCTCGCGTGACTGGACACTAACCCTATAAGGACTTGTGGCGCTCACCGTGGTGTTGACTGAAGGAGTGTCAGCCTGCAGCTCGACGTCGTCGTCGTCATCGTCTTCGACTTTCGGATCCATATTTTTAAGTTTTTTTAGATGCAGAAAATTTAACAGAATGGTTGGATAGGATGGCTAGTAATATTATTCTTAAAAATATTTTATTAAGGATTGAAATTCACACCGTCACTGTTAATATAGGGCCAGTTGAGTTTTGTGCAGACCACCTGCCACATCTCAATCAGGCGTTCTTGTTTCGTAGTTGTTTTTAGAGGTGGGAAATCCTTGGCCATCCAGGAGCACATGTTAAGATCAAGGAGTCGTCGGATTATAAAGTTGTAGTTGAGGAAGTTGTGTCGACCAACTTGTTCACGCACGTAGGTGTCAAAAGGTTGTTGGATGAGATTGAACATGTACTTGAGGGTGGCGGCAAGGTCGGGAGAGCAATAGCGTCCCGTGCTAAAATCTCCTGTAAGGTACTCTCGGATCGAGAGCCACTTTTCAAGGTACTTTCTAATGAATCGAGGTCGCTGTCCAGAACTGACGAGCTCTGTGTCAATGTCGGCAAGGATGGCTCGGATTTCTTGCTTGGTGCAAGTGCGCTTTGATCCTTTGGGCCATCGTCGGAGCCAAATGGGTTTAAGATCGTGGTTGGGGATGACTGGCTCCGTACCGATCCACTGGCTGATGCGTTCTGCAAAGTAGGTGGCTCTCTTGTAGGGAAGATTTTTTGCCCGATGAACCGCAGCAAAAGTTTCGCGGCTAATGTGGGACTTAATCGGGCGATCCGGTACAAAAGCTTGAGCCGGGATATGTTCATCTCCGAATGCAAGAAGTTTGCGATCATCGATAAACAAAGACTCGGCACAACAGCCACAATTACCGCATATGCTATCTCCGCGGGCGAAATCTTCGACAAAATCAACAGAGCGACAACTGCGACAAGGAAGAATACCATAATGCTCGAGACACTCTGCGTCGGTTAAATTTTCTGGTGCAAAATTAGTAAAAGTATCGGCACCTCTTATCATGACTAGTTTTTATGACCGAAAAGTTGGCGCCCTCCAGGGTCGAACAGTGCTACATGTGAATGATATGACCCTGCAGACAGGATTCACCAACGATGAGTGGAACAGAGTCGTTTTTGACAGTCGTGATCACGAGGCGCCCAGCCAGAGTCGGCAAATGCCTCGGATCCACCCTGAAATCTACGGCGATGACGGCAAACGAGGACCCTTTGCGACAATTCACCCGGGAAAGTACGGCCTGATGCACTTGCCTCCAGCTCGAGTCGCCGGTCCGCCAGATACTCGCGCTCACGCACCACTGCTGGCTAACCGGGAATTTGGGCTATATCGAGTTCCGGTTGAACAAGTCATTTTGAGTGAAATAGCTCCCAACCAGAGCTTGTACCGCCATCCACGTCTTGGCGACATTGGCCGCATGATGTTTTGATTTCTAAAACGTAAATAAATAAAAAAATCATGGTTCACAGCAGCTATTTGTTGTTATTGTTTCAGGTCTTCCTGATGGTGCTGACCTTTTGGTTTGCACGTGCGGCTGATTTCCATGACATGACGTTCTTGTTGACACTGGGCTGGGCATTTTTGAGCAGCATCGTCGCATTGGCGATGCTCTCTGTGCAGCGTGTTGCTCATTGAGAATGCACTTTTACTTTGGGCTTGTTTCAAGCGCCTCTTGCTGTCGGAGAGCCTTTGAGGCTTTACCTTTGACTTCGAGATACAAGTCATAATCGCTCTTCATGGCGCTTATCTTCTGTCGAATATCGTCTTCCGATCTGGAGGGATCCCATTGAAACTGCGTCTGAATGGTTTCAACGGGGAGTCTTGCGCGAAGCGCTGCGATGAGGTGTGGTTCAGCTGCAGGACCATACATAGCCATCGCAGGATCAAGAGCATTGGCGGTAAGTTGCACGGATTCCAGTGATCCTTCGATAGCTTCTTTGAGGTCTGCGCCGTGTACTGTTGCTAGTTCCTGTTCTAGTCTTTCTGCTTGATGCGCTGCCCGCGCCTCCGCCTGTGTTTCACCACCTAGGAGTTCCGCCAGCTTCCTTTCAGCCGCAAGCAGCTCAGGTGTTGAGGCCACCCTAGCTCCTTCTTCCTCTTTACCTTTGGGGCTGGAAGGAGTCGCCGGAAACAATTCTTTGGCAATAGAAGATGCCGACGGCGAGAGGGGAGTTCCCGTTTTAGAGGCGAAAGACGAGGGTTCCCCTTCAATCGGCGATTCTGACGGGCTAGATGATGACAGTCCCAACGCTGTCATTTGTGCTTGAAGAGCATCAATGCGTCGAAATAGCTCCTCCCTTTTGGGTGTCCGTACTGGCACTTTGTCCTCTTTGACAGCTGGTGGGGGTTCCAGGTTTTTACCCGCGATATCTCCACGCGAGCCACCGGGATAACCATCGTCGTCATCGTCGCTGTCATCGTCGTCGCCACCATCCGGAGGCTGCCTCCTTCTCCTAGTGCGTGGATTTGGATCATTAGGGCCTCTGCCGTAGACTGCAAATTGGTTGGGTACACGGTCCTTCCAATACGGCTTGGGCACCCACGGGTTGTCGGGATCCAACGGGTGGTAGTCAGTTTCAGGGGCCATGTCAAAGGCCTTGTAAAATTTGTCCCAGTCCTCCAAAAAGGCCAGCGTATCAGGAAACTCGTCGTCGGCGCTCTTGCCCAGCACAATGTACTTGTAATAAAGATAACACTGAACCAACCCCTTGGGCACGCGCGTCTTAAGGAGCTGCATGCACACTTTGTAGTGTTGTCGCTTTGTCATAAACATATCGAGGTAACTGCGAACCTCAGGATCCCTGTAGAGTGGCTGGTTGCCCCACGAAGTCTTTTTGGCCAGTGCGTCGGATTGTTTACCCAGGAGGAATTGCCAAAACCCTCGCAAAAAGGTCTGACCGATGTCACTGCGAAACTTTTGCTCTTTGATGTGGCTAATCATCATCGCCGCAGCCGTGGTGCGCAGTTGATTGTCTGTAACTGCTCCAGAGGGATCAGCTCTGGCGTACTCCACTGCAAACTTGATCATATGGTCATCCATGTAGTCTGTGGGAGGTTCAAGCTTCTCATTCTTCATCTCCTCCTCTAGCGGATTCGGAGGCAGCGCAAATTTGGCGCTACGCCGCATCATTTTTCTTTTTTAAGAACCACTCTACAAAAAGAAAAAACAATGATTAGCAACGCTATTCAGCAGGGAGACCTGCGACACGTTGCTAAACAGGCACTCAATCTGAAAGAGTACCAAGAGAGTGCAGTCAATGTGCGCCAGATGTTTGACGATATGCTCCCATGGACTGGAGTTCGCGCCCAAGTGGCGCCACAACTGATCAATCAGTTCTACTTTAGCACCAGTCGTCCAGGGATGGGACAGAATACACTAATACCTGTTGGCATGGAGCATCCTTCAAACCGAATCGATCTTCATGATCCCACACGAGACCCAATGCAAACAGCATGGGCATGGACCAAGCAGCTGATTGATGACCAAAGTGTGCGTGGAGATCAAGCGTTTATCCAGCAACAACCCATGATCCCTGTTGTTGTGAATCGCGCCTTTGCAAACTCTATCACACGTGAACTCCATCACCCACTTACTGGTGAAAGTACCAACTTTATCAACTTTGCCTATATGCCGCAGTATGCTACTGTGAAGCAGCAGCAGATTGCGCTGCACAATGCTCAAGCGCAGGGCGCAGTGGCTCACAGGCGAAATCTCGGCGGCGACAAGTACTGGCGTAACCCCAATCAGTCATTCCGCTACCAAGTGAGGCAACAATAAAAACATGTTTTTATTTGTGTTTATACGGGGTTAGCGCCAGGAGCAATATTCAAGCCAGCGGCAGGAGCAAGACCCATATTAATAGCTGTAGATCTCACAGGGTTGAAACCGTCGCTCGTGCGAACTGCGTTAAAGTAGTCGACGTTGTCCGGACCACCGAAAGGTTGCTGGCCAAAGGGCGTCAACCCAGGTGCATCCTGCTGGCGCTGGGCAAGTGGAATAAACAGCCGGCTCTTCGTACGCAGCTGATAAGGAAGTGCCCCTGCATCGTCAGGAGCAAGGCCCTCGCCTCCGATCCGATCCCAATCTTTACCAAGACGAATGTCACCCGTCTGCATACCAAACAAAATCTGAAGATCCTCCTCGTCCTTGGGTCCACGTAGTTTGATCAAATTGATTCGCAAAGCCATCTTAGCTCGTTCAACCATGGCGCGTTCTCGAGCATTGTAGTACTCGGGATGTAACTGCTCAGCCAGCCGGCGAGTAGCCAGATCATTCTTGTGAAACTCTGTTCCAAACCAGGCATCAAAAGCAGCGTTCTTGGCAGTCTCCTCATACTTGAGGAGTGCACGAGCATCACGATCGCTAAATTGAACTTGGCCAAACGGAGTATCGCCAGTTTGTCGATTTGTCATCAACGACCGCTTGAGCTCCGTCTCGCGCTCCCATTGATCATTGCCACTACTGAAGTAGCGTGGTAACTGAGCAGCGCCGGCTCCACCTGACCGAGTAGCGACATTCGCATCTTCTACGGCGGTCCGCATTGGTGCTGCGGTGGCCTTGGTCACTGCATCTTCAGTACGTTGAATCTGCGCTCCTTTGGCGGATGCGTTTGACATACGTATATGCTTTGTTTTTTGACCAGAAACAAATAGAAAGAAAATACTCGTTTATTGTGGGAATCGAAGTGGATTTCCAAACGCAGCAGGGGCGGCCGCGGCGACGGGTAGCGGAACAGCGGGTGCGTTGGGCCACATGCCCAATCCGCGGATCGAGGCAGCATTTGTGCTCAATCCACCAAAACCGCCGGCAGTTGTACTGCCTGTGATTCCAGGTAAAAATGGACTGGCATAGGCAGGATTGTTATACTGTCCAGTGTAGATATTTGCATCAACTGAAGTACCCATGTTGATGCTCGCATCTGGGTTCAGTAGTCCGCGCTGAAAACGCACCGGCCCCTCAGTTGCGAGTACGCGCTCAGGATGCAAGATGTTTGTCAGTGGTGTCATGTCAATCATACCATTTTCGGCCGCATACTTGAGTGCAAGATCTCTCGGACTGCGGGTACCGTAGAGACGCAGCATCGCCAGCTGCTCCAGAGTGTCCAGATTCTCTTTGATCATCTCGGCGCGTTCTTCGTAATACCGGGGGTACAGTTCACGCGCAACGGCTTTGCGCCCTTCATCGAGCTTGTCAAAGTTCTTGGCAAACCAGTCCTGAAACGCTGCCTTTTTGGCTGCTTGCTGTTTACGCAGAAGCCACTTGGCAATTTCGTCAGACCATGTCATCTTGCCGTATGGCGTTTCACCGCGCGCATTGGCCAGTTGGGACTTGATGATGTTGATACGATCTTGTTCCTCTTGCTGGCGAAGATGGCCGGTCGGATACTGCTCGGCTTGAGTAGCCGTGTCAGTCGCTCCTGCCGCGCGCGCAGCGGAATCCGCTGCTGAACTCTGCAATACGACCTGTTCTGGAATCGATTGCTCGGCTTTTGCCTCGGCAGCAGCTACGAACCGACCAGTGGCAGAATCACGATCAGCCATGATTTTTAATTTTTTTGATGATCATAGTCTAGAAAACTTTTTACTCCAACAGTTTTGCGAGATCCGCTGCTTGTTGTTTCTCCTGAGGCGAATAGTCCCAGCGATCATAGTAGTCACTCGCAAAGTTGGTCGGCTTAAAGTACTGAGCAGCTCGAACTTTGTCGGCTTCCCACCCGATCTTGGCACTGCGAAACACAAACCAAAAGCTGATCCCATCGTGAACCAAGGCGGCGCCACTGACATTACTAAGCCTCACTCGAAATGAAACCACGGCACTGCGATAGAACTCTGCCACTTTGATTGGTGGATTCAGCTGGAATGCGCCTACTCGTGTGGCACCCGCGGCTTCAACCGTGCCGGGCTGCAAAAATACAGGGAACCCAGACTCACCCTCGGAGATGCAGTTGGCCAAACCATTCTCGATGTCTAGTAATAGATGAGGCGCCTGTGCAATCGGGACCTTGTAGCTCACTGCCACTAGATAGATTTCCCGCACCTCGGCTAGTGCACTCGAGTTGAGCCGTACTGTGCGATCAACTTGATTTGCATCAAAATGACAGACAACAAACTTATCCATTTTTTGTTTCAAATAAGTGCAATAGATAAAAAAGATACTCTTTTTTAGTGCATCGACTTGACACTGTCACCACGCCGGGACTGGTTGGTGTTGTGACTGTGGCACCACACATCGACAAACTTTTGCTGGTCGGCAGGAAAGTTGGGCATTGTGATCACGAGGGTCAAATTGCCCAAGTTGGCAGCATTCTGAAAACCGCTCACGTGCTTGGTCGCTTCGGGGATCAAGCTGAAGCTCTTAAAGTAGATGGGATCACGAGGCTGTGAATCGGGGTGGTACATGCGACGAACCCACGTCCTGCCCAGCAGCTCTGTCTGGTCATCGTAGAGTCGCTTGTTACCCGCCTGCAAGCGAAAACTGACAATGTCATCAAACATTGTGTCCACAAAAGGCGCCGTCGCGAGAATACCCAACTGGCTGGTCACGCGCACAGGGTTGCCCTCAGTCGCGAAATTGTAGACGGGTGCCTGGAGGGCATCTCCAGACCAATCGTCATCAATGGCCGGCTCGTTGACGGCGATGGTCGGAGTGTGCGCCCGACGAACAACAAAAAAGAGTTCTTGCATGTCCATGCGAATGTTATCCAGTTTGATGACATACTCCCTGTTACCAGCACCGCCTGCACCCGTGATTACCTGACGCTGGTACTCTCGATCCAAAAAGTGAGTGAGCACACCGCGGTCAGACTCATACGCACTCAACCGTGCCGTTTTCTCGGGCACAGTCAAAATGACATCACGAGTGAAGAGTCGCGTGCTCAAAATAGTAGGCGGCGCACCACCAAGAAACGGCGAGGGAAGTGCTGCGCCAGGTGCACCCCGCGCGACAGCGTGATACACAAGACGCTCAAGTCTTTGAAACTTGATGGCGATTTCGCCCTGAGTCGAAAAAGCCTCGGGCATCCACGCCTCGTCGACGTGCTGAGTACACCACAAACGATTGAGCGGCACAAAGATTGTGATCCCCTTGACCAATGCCTGACGGCGCTGAGCTTCGTTGGTGATGGTTGTGCTCAATGGAAGACCACCAAGAGTCATGGCATTGCGATACTGCTCGTTGACCTCGTTGACAGTCAGGCGCTGGTAGAGCTGCTGATACTCGCCGTCGTACTCGTGAAGAATCGTGGACCCGTAGCGATGACTGACTTGAGCCAGCAGCTGATCGCCAAGGTTGTTGACATAGGCGGCAGGTGTGTTTCCGGGAGCCCATGGAACAAAACCCGGAGCAGGCGGGAGTGGCACAGGTTGAGATGTCAGCGTGCTGGGGCTGAGCACCACTTCGAGCACATACTCAGTGGTCAGCGTCGCAGTGCGTGGCTGGACATAGCTGGCTGTCTGGTTAAACTGTGTCCCAGCACGCGTCGGATCGATGAATGAAGTCTCATCAGTGAGTTGAAGATTCGCCTTGTCCCAGAACCGATGAGTGAAATGGCTCTCCAAGCCAATCAGCAGACCTCCCAACTGAGAGAAGTTGGTACTCAGTATAGCCGCATCACGTCCTCCGCTCATGATGATGGTCGAGCAATAAAAAAAGATATACTTGTTTGGAAACTAGAAATTAAAAAGAAAAAAACAGAGTTTGTTTTTCTTTGGGTTTTAAACTTGACAAAAAAGAAAAATACGCCATGGACCCTATCTATGATCTATTTACTCGGCTGGGCATGGGAACACCCACGATGCGCTTTGTAGGTGTCAGTCTGATCACTGGCGCTGTACTGTGGATTGCGAAGCCGAAACTGATGTTTGATCCCAAGACTGGGCAACCGCGTTCGTGGAGTCTTCTCGACAGCAAAGATCCATCCACTGTCACTACTCCGTTGCCTTGGTATGTGGCAAGTGCAGGAGTTGGAGGCATTGCAGCAGTGGTGCTGTAAAATAAACTCAAGGTTTACTCGTTGTAGGTAACGGTCACTATTTCGGTCGGTGCGTCGGCAGTGACAGAGAATCCCTTTTGCGCCAACTCATCTGTAAAAGTATCCAAGAAAACCTGGTGATACTCGACGGGTAGACTCAAGATCAAGGCCCGGCCAAATCCTCGCTCGATCCATGATGCGATGCGGTATGCATAAGCACGCATCACGGTTTCCAGTTGAAACGTAGGGTCAGGAACGTCGGTACGATCATCTGGAAATCCATCGGGGATGATTGCATCAGCAATAATGCAACACATGTTGATTTTTGTGGCCTCGTCAATCTCGTCAATCGCCACAGCCGCAGCACCCTCTTCTGCCATTTTTTTTTATTTTTATACTTCTGCGTAAAGTGGAATAACGTAGTTGACTTCACCGATACGAACTCGCCAGTAATTCGAGGGCATGGTGGGAGGCGATGCCGCAAGACCGCCCAGTCCAACAGTCAGCTGTGTCGCCGCTGGGTTCATGGAAAACTGGCCGGCGACAGTAGTGGTCGCTGAACGCCCAATCGCTACCGTGTCTGCCAGTGATGCAACACACAAGTTACCAATTGCAGTCGAGTTTGTAGCCGAAGCATTGTTGCGCTGGCCGATGGTAATCGAACTTGACCCTGACGCGGAAAACGCCGCCGAAGACTGAGCAGCGATAGAGATGGACTGAGCACCCGTGGCGACGCTGTTGGCACCAATGGCAGTGGCATTACTGTTGCCCGCGTTGGACAATGATCCAAAGGCGACGGCGTTGAGTGCCGACGCAGTGGAGAAAGCACCAATAGCGTTGGCTTGAGTAGCACTTGCGAAAGATAAACTCCCTAGTGCAGAGGAGCTACTACCGCTTGCGGTTGCTGTAGGTCCAATCGCGACGGCGTTGGTGGCGTTGGCAACTGAAACACGACCGATGGCAACCGCGCCAGCGGCTGATGCTAAAGATACCGGGCCAAGGGCAATTGTGTTATTAGCCGACGCTATAGATCCGACCCCGGCTGGCGCGCCCGGGGAATCTGCTCCAATTGCGATACTCCTAGTACCCGTGGCCAAAGAAAACCGTCCGATGGCAATCGACGCTGCGCTTACGATCCCTCCGGCAAAGGAATTACGCCCGATTGCGATAGAGTTCTGTGACGGAGCTTCTGCACCGTCGCCGGCTCCGGTGCCCGAGCCAATCGCGAGCGCGTGGTCTTGAGTCGCACTTGCGAACGTGCCAATCGCGATACTTCCACCCAAACTACTTGTCGTTTCACCGCCAAGCGCTATACCACTTCCTGCATTCACAGTTGCTCTTGGTCCGATTGCGATCCCTCCTGAAAAGATTCCCGTTCTTGCTGTTCGGCCGATTGCGACAGACTCAAACGCTCCAGTAGCAGCGGCATTGGCTAATGAATTCCCTCCGCCGATCGCAACAGAGTAGCTACCTGCGGCACTCGTGAACCTACCGACTGCGATAGAACCTTCACTAACACTTGTGGTATTTTGACCACACGAAATGGCGCTTAAACCGCTCGCAACGGACGCATTTCCAATGGATACCGAGGTACTGCCGGCCACGAAACCGAAGTTTGCACCGTTGCCGAGGGCCACCGAACTTGTTCCCTGTGCGCGCGATGCCACTCCGATCGAGAGCGCCAGACTTCCTGTCGCTTGAGCATCAAGCCCCATGGCGATGGCAGAAGGCCCCGTTGTTGCCTGAGCATCCCTCCCAATCGCAATCGAGTCGGTGGAGGTTGCGTCAGGTGAGTTGCCGATTGCAATGGCGTTAGTGTTACTCGCAACAGCACTTGAGCCAACTGCAATGGACTGGCCTGCAGTTGCGTCTGAATTCCGGCCTATCGCTATTGCTTCAGTGGCTGTCGCTCGAGCGCCATTGTTTACTGCGTTTCCGCCACCGATCGCAGTTGCGAAATCAAACGTCGTGGACGCGTTGCGACCAATCGCAATCGACGACTCTCCAAACGCAATCGTATCGCGACCGACGGCGATTGGACCCGAAATACCTGCGGCGGCCTGAGCAAGTGATTGCGGTCCGATAGCGACGGACTGCAGCGCAGTAGCCTGAGCTTCGTGTCCGACGGCAACGGCTCCAACTTCAATCGCCTCGGACGCGTGTCCAACCGCAATCGCATCGGCAGCAGTCGCTTCGGCGCCGTCGCCAGACGCGGAACCTCCACCAATCGCGACAGTAAAATCTGCGCTACTGGCAGTGTGTGACCCAATCGCTATTGCGCGCTGGGCAACTGCATCAGCTCCGATACCGACCGCGAGTGCTTCGACTCCATTCGTGATTCCGTGAATCGCGATTGCACGGTCTCCAGTCGAGTTGGCCTGTGCACCGATCGTTATTCCTTGAGCACCGCCGCCATACTGCCCAAGAAGCCCAACAGTGCCAACAACAGCATTGTTGGCTCCTCCGATGCGCACCAACGTAACAAGATCAGCTGCTGTTTGCCAATTAAAGGGCCCTGCCAAGAGTGAGGCAATGGTTGTGAGTCCCCAGCCGGCTGCACTCCTCACTATCATCAGTGCTGATGTAAGGACTGGCGGAGTCACAGGGTCGGGAAGTAGATCAAGCCCTTGACTAATAGTGGCACTATCCAACCCAATGGCGTTGGTCATTGTCACCGTTCCTCGCTGACCAATGGCACGATTGAAAATATCCGACATTTTTCTTTTGATGATCACAAAAAAAGAAAAATATGAATGAGACAGCCTTGGTGCTTGCTACTGCTGCAGCAGGTATTGGTGTGTTTTGGTACTTGAAACGTCAGACAAAGAAGAAGCGCCCGATACTCCCACCACTTAACCCGCAGCCTCCGCTGCAGGGTTGCACATTTAACAGACATGGAGGCACAGACGGACTCGGTAATGTGTTTCAATGTTCGTCAAGTGTTCTGCCTCAACCTTCGCGGCCGATCATCCAAATATCGCAGTTTCCCTATCAACAAATCAGTGATTTTCCTGCACCTGGAAATCCCGTCAAGCCCGACTGGACTATCAATGGAAAAGACTACTGGTGGCAAGAAGGGTTAAACTAAAGTATCATCTTTTTACTCTCTTCAAATAAATGCCACAACCAACGCAGCCACTGCCAAGATTGCGTAAACCACTGGTTTCACTGTTTCCGATGTCTGTGATGGCGGCTGCTGAGGACCCGTGATGGGATGACCATTACCGACTGCAGGTGGTTGCTGCGTCACGGGTCCGGGATTCTGAAGTCCCGGATTTTGTGACAGCTGTGTAGTTGGATCGCGCATAGTGAAGCCGTCAGTGATTGCCGGATGCACTGAAGGCGGAGCATTCGACACGCTCAGCGGATTATTGTCCAAGTCGGCAAACACGTTACCCATGCGTTTAAACCCCTCCACCTTCTTCATTTTTTTTGTCTTTTTTTGGCACATAGAAAGCAGCCGCAGCCAGCACAGCCGCGTCACAGCATGCTGTCACCGCTAGCCGCTGGAACTTATGGTCGTATGCTTCGAGGCTGCCCAAAAGTTGACCCGTCGCAAAACAAAAATGATAGGCCGTCTTGACACGCTTGGTGTAGTCGTCATCGCCTTCGGCAACCGGACCTCCCAAGGCCGTGATTTTCTCGGCCAATTTTTGCAAATCAGGATAAACTCGGCCAGCCATGTATCGACTCGATAATAGTACCGACAAGAACCCCTTGATGAAAAAAGACAAATCTCCGCTGGGTCATTCAAATCGAGGCGATGGCCCGAGGGATTTCAGCAACTTGGGGTTGGTCAGCTCGTTTATGATTAACCAGAAACCGCTGGGACAACGCAAAGTGGCTGGCGACGACACTACGGGAGCTCTTGTGGGTTTCCCCAACCCACTGTGGGCTCGAGGGATCAACACTGACTTTCACAACAATGCAGCCTATCGCAATCACTTTCGCGCACTGCAGGAACAACTACTTTGGTGGGACACGAACATTTTGCTCACGAACCAACTCAAGACACGAACACCTTTTCCAAGCCCAAACATCATCCCAGTAAACATAAGATTTTACTAACCCCAGATAATTATACATCCTTCCTTGGGTGGTGATTCATCCCTTAACTGATATCCCAGCCATCTGAAGTATCCACACTCACGCGAGTAGGGAAAAAAAAGTAATGTGGTTGACACGGTAGTGTTGCCTTGCTCCGCAGCTGATTGGATTAAGACATTTATCGCTTCGATTCGCGCCCACTCCTCGTTAGTATAGGACTTACGATACTCTTCTAGAGTTAACATCTGGTGTTTACGCAGTGCAATGTCATGCGCCTCTTTAGCAGTCAACATTTTTTAATCATCTGAATTATCACTTTCGACTTCATCACTGACTCCATTATCCTCGTCCTGTGACCTACCTTCGATCAAATCAGCCACCATATGAGGTACAGTAAAGAGTCCGTCTGCGGCACTCTTTGCTGCTCGTGAAGCCAAATGAGTAGCCAGTTTCTTGACACACTTTTGAGGTGTCACACACCACGGCACATTGGGTTTTGTGATTCCTTGGTGTAGACAACGATATACAAAGATGGCCTTCCAGCGTGCACAAGTGGCCTGTATTGCGAGAGCAGTCGGATCCGTGAGCAAAAAGTAGTAAGGTCGATGACACAGTGGACAGTAATCGTCTGGCTCGTCAGTGCTGAGCACCGCCATGAGCATAATCTTGGCGATGATCTCGGCCGGTAGTTTTTCCATACATCTTTTTTTGAAATTTAAACGTAAAACAAGAAAAATGCTGCTTATTCCGGCTGCTGTGCTAGGGTACGGTATTTACAATGCCGCGTCAGATTTTGACGAGCAAAAGCAGGAACTGGCACAAAAGGTGGCAGAAATCAACAAGCAGATTCCTGTCACGCGGCGCTATAACTCGACCGCCGATACATGGCAAATCGCCATGCCCCAGCCTACTCGAATCATTCCCGATGTGGATCTTCGTGGTGTGCCTCACTTCTGGGTCGACTATGGCAATGGCGCGCTCACTCGAGAGTACTCACAACCGTTGTATTTGGCCAATCAGGGTACACTAAGTTATCCGAGTAACCCATTGAATGAAATGCCAATGCCGGCCGCGGGTCGCGCAAGTGGAGCTGTTGTGCGGAACTCACATTCATTGAGCAAGAATGTCAATAAAGAGTTTTATTGAGCAACAGCGTCGTGGTGCTGCAGTTTGAGACTGCGGGCAGTAGTGACGAGCACAGACCCGTAGGTACCGGGAAAGAAGGGGTTGGGCTTGCTCTTCTCACTGTGAGCCAGGCTGCGCTCAATGAGGACACTGCCTTCGAGTTCGTGAGTGTAGTCTCCCTGCTTGGCGAGGCGGGCTCGAGCCTTGGCTTGCTGCTCAAAGCCAGCGAGCTTGACGATTGCCTTTTCCAGATTGTGAGTGGGCTTCACAATGACGCTCGTACCAGCCTCGATGTTGATGCTGGATTTGCGAGCAGCTGTGGCCTTGGCTGCCTTCTTGCCAGCGGCCTTGGGGACCTCCTTGAGCTCAGCGGCGGGATCCGCTGGTTTCGCTGCCTTGGTGGCCTTCTTGTCGGCCAGTTTGGCCTTGTACTCTTCCCAGCTCTCGGTGCCAGGGATCATGCTCCAGTGGAGAGCAGCCTCCTCATTCATGAGGCGTGGGTTCGGAACGTTGGGTTGATTGTAGCTCTTGAGGTTGAACTGGCTCACGAGCTCAAAGGCACCATCAGACATGAAGCGGTGCAAAAAGTCGAGCATCACGGGTAAATTGACAAAAGATCCAACTGTGGAGAACCCGTCTTTTTTCGGCAGCCGCAGCTGGGTGCGTCGCTGAAGATCAACCGCTCCAGTTGACTGGCACACGAATCCTTTGCGACCAATCGCCTTGATTCCAGCGATTCCCTCTCGAGCTTCCTTGACGGCGGCAGCCCACGATCCCTTCAAGGCTTTCGCCTCTTCGCGCTCAGCCTTGGCAGCGGCCTTGGCTTCAGCCTTGGCGGCTTTCTCTTCTGCTGACAACTTGACCATCTTAAATAAAATAAGTTAAACTGCACCCTTTGATGTGTTATTATTTTATGAATAAAAAAAGAAAATAGTTTAAATGGCAGAGTCTCCTACGCCTGATGGCGAGCAACAACCATACACTGTTGTCGCTGTTGACCCTGGGTACAGAAATCTCGCTATTTGCGTCGCAACTATTCGTCAAAGCGCCGACTCGACAGAAGTCCGCTTCAACGTTCAACTTGTTGATGTGATTCCAAACAAGGCCAACCCAACGAGTGACGACTTATTTATCGCTTACCGATCCTTTTGCATTGAAAATGCACCCATCTTTAGGGCTGCACGGCGGATAGTGGTCGAAACACAGATGCACTCCAAGTTCATCATGCTGGGCACTATTTTGCGAACTCTTTATTTTGACACTGTTGTGATGCTTCATCCACGTACTTTGATTGCTACTTTTCGCCTTCCTACCAAAAGAGCACCGAAAAAAAAGGCGACGCATCAACTGGTCGAGCAACTCTACCCAGGACTGGTTCCTCGTGGCGGCACCAAGGTGGATGATATATGTGACAGTGTTCTCATGGCTCACTGGGCGGCGTTCGTGCAAAAATAAAATATTTTTCCAGTGTAATATTACTATCCATCCTATCCAACCGTTTTTGGATATTAGTTTAAAAATATAAAATATAATCTAGATCATTTTAAACTTAATAAAGATGCTCTCTGCTGATGATGTCCGTGCTCTGCGGCCTCGCCCAGTCATTGATCGAATCGTTCCGTTCGTGGAGGCGCGGTTTCAAGAGGCTGTGGACACTGACAAGGGAGCTATTGGGTTTGAAACTGATGCTGCTGAGGATGACTTAACTGCAGTCACGGCTCATTATCAACAACGAGGCTTTGATGTCTCAGTAGAGCCCACTCAGTGCCCCACCGGGGAGTGCGAAAACCCTAACTGTGCGTTTCGCCGACGACATATGCTTACCATAAGATGGCGGCAAGAAGAAAAGAAATAAAATATTTATTTTTCCCAGAATAATATTACTATCCATCCTATCCATCCACTTTTGGACATTAGTCAAAAAATAAATAAAATGTAATCTAGATCACATTTTACTCTCTGAAGGAATGATCTAGATCACTTTTTATATTTTTTTATTAATATCCAAATTCGATTGGATAGGATGGATAGTGGAAAAATTAAAATATTTTTTAATGCGTTCGCGTCTCCAACGAACTGTGTCGCTAGTAGGCGCCGAGTTGGTCAAGTAGATATCTAGTTTTTATTTTTATTGTTGAGAGTCGCTCACATGCAGTTTGTTAAAAGCAACGTCCAGTACTCGTCCCGCCAACAAGTCCCCCCGCCCGTTGCAGCAGCGCCGACCGAGACCCTCACTTGTCCGCAGTGTGGTGACGGTGAGCTGCTGATCCGCAAGAGTACCACTGAAAAGAATCCTGGCCGGGACTTTTACACTTGCAGCGCCAAGTGCAAGTTCTTTGCATGGGTGGACGACGGAATCCCCAAGAAGCGCAAGGGCAAGTTCGCATCTGCTGCGCCGGCAAAAACTGCGCGCACCGACGAAGACAATGCGCGACTGGATGCCCTGGAACAGCATGGGCATCAAACTGATTCGACGTTGGCTATCCACGCAAACGCCATCAAGGAGATTGAGGCGTTTTTGACTCAACGGTTTGGTGGCGGTGGCAACAGCGATCAGGAATAAAGCAAATGAATCGTTGCTCAAAGTGCTTACGATTTATCTGTCCTGACAATGATTGCAACTGCCACTTAGTGGAATTTTACTGCTCACTTGGCCCCAATGATTGGCGCACCTTGTTCCCAATCTATAGCTATAGACTTTGTCATACTAATTGTGGTACTACCTACAGTGAATACTGGCAGCGCCGCTACCACGAAATCATCTGGTCGGCGTATCGAAAAGCTCGCGCAGAGCACTACCGCCCACCAGGAACTTTGTATGCGTTGCCAGAGTTTGCAATAATGTGGATTCTACATTTTGTTTACGCATTTATTCTTCGAGGATCATGCAGAGCCTGAAACTTGCCAAACTGTAGATGACTGACATTGTTGATGTGCGGATGCACGCCATTCCGCAAATCATTCACATGAGGAGTCTTCTTGGGGTATGTCTTATACGCCTCGGGGTCTTCGTCAAAAGCAGAAGGCATTCGAAAGAACTTGAGGTAGGGAGGCGCCCATAATGGTTGTTCCCACACTGCAGGACGAGGTAGATTGTGCTGAAATCGTGGTACTTCAAAAGGAGGCTGTCGCGGCCAGTCCACTGCAGGTGGTGCTTGAGCCAACAAAGGATTCCATAACAAAAGTGGAACCGACATCTTTTTTTCCTTTGTCAAGGGGAAGAAAAATCAAAAAATGTTACGGCTTCTTGATCGTCGTCGAGTGGGTGAGCCTGCTTCTACCATTGCCGAACGCGAAGCTATACTTGCACTGAACACAGATCATGTCAGAGCAGTGAAAGCTGCTCTCGCGGAAAGCGAGGCTTTTCACGCTTTTTATCTGGAAGCTGTGCGTTCGTATGTAGCTTGGAAGCGCACTCGTGCGGCTAAACTACGAAGACTTCAACAGGAGGAACCTCAGTGGGCTTTTTTGCATAGTGCGGCGCAGAACGAAGTCCTCAGGGCCAGACGCGAGAGGCTGGAAGAATACTACCAAAGATCAAGGGAATTGGATCAACTGCTAGAACAGGCACTATATGAAGAAGCTCTTCCTCGTCAACGTCAGTACCAGTTGGAACGGCAGCGGATTGCGGATTTGAATGCCAGGAAAGCTCCCAACGCACCACGGATACGAATACCTCCTCATCGAAACGTCGAAGATTTTTATCTAGTTGACATTTAAAAAAAAACAGTATGAGTTTTATTCATCAACGACAACTAGGTATCAAGCCATGGCCCAAAAAGGAGCTACTGGGTGCAGGGGGTGCATCTGTTAAACTAACAGACAGGGAACTATTGGAGATGGAAAAGAAGATCAAACTCGAGGAAAACAGCCCAGCTGTGCAAGCTATTGTTGCTGCCAAGACTAAAACCGAGGAAATGGGAGACTTATACGATGAGGTATTGAAGGAATTCGAGGGGTGGATTAAATCCCGGAGGAAACAATTAGTGGCAGACATTCATCGGGAACCGCACCTTGCACTTGAGTTTCAGCGGGATTTTGAAGTTGAAAAGCAGCTCAAAACGGATCTAATTGAATCGGCACGCGACAACTTGCAGAGGACTCGAGAGACTTACGTAGCCTTGGCAGACGAGGAAGCAATAACATCTGGACGACTAGAGCGGTACAAGCATAATTTCTTGCTTCGTTTTTATTTGCGGTTACTTTTTTAGTAAAAAAACTATGAGTTATATTCATGAACGAAAACTTGGACTAAAATTATGGCCCAAGAGAGAAGCGTATGGCCCAGGGGGTGCGGAGGTCACGGTCCCCAGTGAAAAAATATTTGAGATGGAAAAGGCGAAACGCTACGAGGAAAATACGTCGGTTGTACAGGCAATCGGTGATGCATTAAGAGCCAAAGAAGACGCGGAAGAAAGCTACATGCTGATTCTCCGCCGTTACGAAAAGTGGATCGAAAATCGTACCCGCAGATTAGCCAAAGAGAGTCAAGAAACACCTCATTCAGCTGAGTATCTCAAAACAAACTATCAGCGTGAAAAAGAGAAACTAGGTGTTGAAGTCGACCGTGCGCGAAGTGAGTTCTCCAGTGCAAATGCTAATTACAGGAAACTCGCAGACGCAGAGGCAAAATCATCTGGGCGTTATGAGCGAAACCGTGCTACTACTGGACCAGGTCCACAAGATCCACTATACTGGTTGACATATAAATAAAATATGATCTAGATCATATTTTGAAATTTCGTTGTTTTTTATTAATGTACAAAAGTGGATGGATAGGATGGATAGTAATATTATATTGGAAAAGTTTTTTTATTTCCTGTTCCCTGGCATTGGAGTCGTCGAGACGGCAAAGAGATTCGGATGTTGAGAAGTGTCAATGGCGACTGTATCTATGCCTACCCGCATAGGCGTTGCCGAAGGAGCCGAAATATTTTTGGGGCCTTGATAAGGAATCTGAAACGGTGACCCTTGACTGATGGGCTCGATGGGAAAGTGCAGTGCACTTTGACGCCAGCTTGTCGTATGTTTAGAGTGTTCACCCCACAATAACCCCGTGTCGGGGAATCGACTGCGGTCAGTTTGACGTTGCTGCATCTCAATTTGCCATGCAAGACTCGGAATCACAGGAGGTAAGGCGTAGTAAAAGGCATTACGAAACGCCTCACTCTCGGGTGTTCGCCGATAATACTGCATATTTTTGGTATTTATTTTTGCCAAGAAAATGCACAAGAACTATTCTCCTTCCATCATCTCTTCGATTTCAGCAATCACCTTGTTTTCCCGCTTTGATCTTTTTGTCGACACAGTAATGGGTGGTGGTGGTTGGTTGGTCGACTCTGGCACTGGGCGGATGTTTGTTAAGCGATAAAGATCCCACTCGGATGGTTGTTCCACGTGCTTTTTTGCTGCTGGAATATGTAGTCGTTTTGTGCCCGGTCTCTCCATGTATGGTTTTTTCCCCAAATCGTGCGGCACCAATTCCTCAGCCTTTTGACCTGTGACCCAAGGGATGTCAAATCTGGCAGCGGTCTCCTTGAGAGACTTTGTTTTTTTGCGACCGCGTCTCATCAGTAGTTTTTCTTTTTGTTTCAGTTGATAAGACAAAATTCACAGAAATTATGTCATTTCGATCTCCCACTACTTATGCCATTGTGAATGGTATTGGTTCTGAGACCGCTTCTACGGTTGGCTCTGGGACCTCTTCGACTGAGATTGGTCCTGATGCAGTAGCATCGGGCACCAATGCTATTGCGATCGGTACCTCGCCAGACGCAACCACCACCAGCTCGATTGCGATTGGGACAACTGCGCAGGCAACGGTGGGGACTGCTGCCACAGCCATAGGGCTTTCTGCGGCAGCGTTGGGTGATAATTCGATTGCGATCGGTAACGGGCCCGACGCAGCCACATCTGACTCCATCGCGATCGGACGTGACGCACAAGCGTCAGGTCTTGCAAATTCAATCGCCATAGGAAACCAAGCTCAATCGACTGGCGATCAATCGATTGTGCTTGGGACATCTTCGCGTGCACAGGGAACAAGCTCAGTGGCCATTGGCGCTGGTGTGAATTCCACTGTTGTAGCCGGCAACTCCTCGGTGACTATCGGACCTGCAGCTCGTGGCGAGGGCATTAGCTCGGTTTCGATCGGGGTTGGCGCTCAGGGACAAGCACTCAGGGCGATTGTGATTGGAAATCTCGCAAATACTACTCCCTTAGGCGACGAAGGAATAGCCATCGGGTTTGGTGCCCAGGTAACCGGAGCAAATGGTATTGCCCTTGGCAGTAGCGCCACCGCCGCCGCTAATGAACTGGCGATTGGGTCGGCTGCAAATTTTATCACCACTTCCGCTGTGGTCGGTGCCTTTGGGGCAGCTGCCCCGCTTCCTGCATTGCCCCTTGGGTACCTGGTTGTGAATCTTAACAGTACTCTTGTTAAGCTTCCTTTTTACAGCAACGTGTAAAAGTTGTTCACATGAAAAAAGTACACAGAATAAAAAGATGGAAGAATGTCAGAAGTCCATTCCAGTATTACTCTAGAATTCATTTACTTTTTGAACTCTTTTTCTTTTTTTTTAGATGATAAGACAAAATTTACAGAAATTATGTCGTTTCGATCTCCTACTTCGTACGGTATTCTGAATGGGGTTGGCCTTGAGAGCTCCTCGGTTGTTGCTGGGTCGGGACCCTCTTCGACTGAGATTGGTGACTTCGCTGTAGCGACAGGGCCTAATGCTGTTGCGATCGGCGCGTCGCCAGTTGCAAGCGGCGCGAACTCTATCGCCGTTGGTCTCGACGCGGTGGCAACTCAACTCAACAACATTGCCATTGGAACCAGCGCCATCTCCACAGGTGTCGATGGCTCAATTGCGATCGGCTGGGGCTCAAACGCTACCGCCAACAACGCAATCGCGGTCGGCGAGTTTAGCGTCCCTACAGAGGGTGCTCTTGCCATTAACTCTATTGCGATTGGAGTGAAGGCAAAAGTTCCGGCGGCCGCGTCAGATGGCATCGCAATCGGTACACGTCCAGTTGCCACTGGAATCGATTCGATAAACTTGGGACGCAACACCAGCAACGTGGTTGTTACCACTGGTGCAATGGCCGACCGTGCCATCGCGATCGGGGCTGATGCTCGCGCCTCTGGAGCTGACAGCATTCACATTGGTGGTGGCTCCGCGGTCACAGGAGCTTCCGCTGTCGACGCTATTGCCATCGGTCGAGTTGCCGTCGCGAACTCGATCAGTGCGATCGCCATCGGCAGCACCGCGTCGGCGACCGGACCGGGGGCTCCGATCGCAGTTGGAGTCAGTGCATCGGCAACAGGCGTTGGAACCGGAAACGCGATCGCGATAGGTAATCTTGCGCGTGCGACTGCGGACAACTCCATCGCGATCGGAAATAATGCTACTCCCTCCATGACAAGCGGTCAAAACGCTGTGGCCATTGGGGCGAATGCTGATGCTCTTGGCACTAGCTCGGTTGCTATTGGTTTTGGCGCCAACGTGTTTGCCCCTGGTGCTTCAGCGATCTCCATTGGAAACAGCGCATCGGTGACTGGTTTGGCCGGCGTCGCAATTGGGGGTACCGCAGCAGATGCTGGTATCGCACTTGGTGTTGGCTCCAACGCCCCTGCAAATACTCTCGCGCTTGGTTCAGTTGCACAGCCCCTACTCGGCTCTCTCGTGGTCGGTGCTGCTGGTCCTGCTGCCGCGCTTCCCGCGACACCGCTCGCGTACTTGATTGTGCATATCAATGGTTCACCCAACAAGATTCCCCTTTACAACAACT
>Ga0247727_10002973_pt1 | contig 38135 bp, 33 predicted proteins | sample WisWelCaveWW1625_FD_202498 | JGI IMG/M metagenome (GOLD analysis project Ga0247727, IMG submission 202498) | Biofilm microbial communities from Wishing Well Cave, Virginia, United States - WW16-25 | ecosystem: Environmental > Aquatic > Deep subsurface > Groundwater > Cave microbial mat | place...
GGAAACCGTTGGCGGCGGTCTGTCGTCCGCCGTCAATCATTTTGAACGGAGGCAACAATGAATACTCTATTTTCCCACACCCCGCGCGCGCGCCGCGCAGGGCTGAATATCCAAGAAGCAGGCGAGGAGCTGTTGGTGTTTGACACCGCGAATGACGAGGCGCATGTCTTGAATCGCCCTGCCGCGTTTGTCTGGCAGCACGCGGACGGGACGCGCACGGTGGCGGAAATCGCGCAAGACATGACGCGCGAATTTGGCGCGCCTGCCGATACTCAAGTGGTGTGGTATGCGCTCGCGCAATTGCACAAAAAGCATTTGCTCGAAACTGATGCGCGCGCCCCGTTGACCGCGCAGACGCTGACGCGGCGGCAATTTCTCCAACGCGCGGCGGCGGGCGCAGTCCTGCTGGCCGTCGTGACAAGTATCGTCGCGCCAACACCCGCGCACGCGCAAAGCGGTTGTGTGGGAAATGGAGGACCTTACTGTTAGCCCATTGACCCGCGCGCCGAATTTTGTTAAGGTTGTAATCGTATTGTAATCTAGCGCGCATGGGCAAGGGGGAAGGATTGCGGCTCTGCAAGCGCCCACACACGCGAAACCGTTTGGCGATAGCTAAACCTATACCCAGCTGACTTTCATCGAGGCCTCACTATGCACAAGTCGTCCCTCCATCGCCCAGGCAGGAAACCCTTTTGGTTTGCATTGAAAAGCTTGGCAATGTTATGCGGTGTTTTGTTCTGTCTGGTTGCGCTCGCTCAAACCGCGTATGCCGCCGCGCCGGACAACCTCACGCTCACTCTCGTCCCCACTACCACAAGCACACAAACGGGCGGCGTCGTGAATTTGAGTGGGTCTTTTACCGATTCCGACAGTGGGCAGAGTTATCTTGCCGTTATCAACTGGGGGGATGGCAGCACGAACGAAACTGTGTCTTTGGGCACAGCCCAGTCCTTTGGACCCCTTCCACACACCTATCCTGCCGGTCTCGCGCTTGGCGCCATTACCGTCAGCGTCACCATCATTGATTCGGGGCTTGAATTAACCACCGGCGATACTACGTTGACAGTTGCCAATGCCACAAATACGCCGACGAATACGCCGACAATTACACCCACCAATACGCCTACCAATACGCCTACGAGTACGGACACGCCCACCAATACGCCTACCAATACGCCTACGAGTACGGACACGCCCACCAGCACATCCACCAATACGCCCACCAATACCTCCACTAGCACGCCAACGCCCACCGACACGCCCACCAATACGCCTACCAATACGCCAACTCCCTCTGATACACCGACAAACACGCCTACCAACACGCCAACGAATACACCCACCAATACATCCACACCGTCGAACACGCCGACGGCATCTAATACGCCAACACCATCCAATACACCAACCAACACACCTACCGACACACCAACGCCAACACCATCCAATACGCCAACACCATCCAATACGCCAACACCATCCAATACACCAACACCATCCAATACACCAACGAAAACGCCAACTAGCACGCAGACAAACACACCGACGAACATACCAACGAACACACCGACCTATACACCTACGAATACGCCGATGCACACGCCGACAAGCACGCCAACGAGTACGCCGACAATCACACCAACGCATACGCCCACCGCAACGGCGACGGTAACGCCATGTCTCGTGACCGCGCCTGCCCCGCTTACGCCCGAAGATAGCGCGCTCGTCACGGAGCCAACAATCACATTCAGCTGGACGGCAGTGACATGCGCGACACGCTACGTTTTGCGGATTCGCCGCGATTCACCGACAGGCGCCGTGGTCTATCGCAAAAAAGTATTTGCGACGGAAAAAGAGCTGAACACCGCGCTGTTTGGCAATGGCAAATTTTATTGGCGCGTGAAAGCGTGCAATGCGTTGAATTGTTCCAAACGCAGTGCGCGTTGGCAAGTGTTCACGATTCAGCAGTAGGGAGCTGTGCAAGCCGCGATCTGAAATTGAAAAGTGAGCATTCCCAAATGCGGGTGCGCCGATCCAAGCTGTGCTGTGAACCAACAAAAAATCTCCGGGCGATGCGCTCGGAGATTTTTTGTTTTCCATTTACTCGCCCTTTGACTAGGGCGTTCGCAAAGTCAATTGACGGCCAAATGTCATTTCGAATGGAATGAGAAATCTCGCTTTGCACAGCTGGAGATTTCTCGCAAGTGCGCTCGAAATGACAATTGCGCCGACTTTGCAAAAGCCCTGCCCTTTGACGACGAATGAGTGGGGAGATAAGAGCTGAAAAGAAATTTTTTGACCCCTTACAAAGCCCCCATTTGTTGTACAATTTTCACAGTACAGACAAGGAGGATGCCATGAAACGGATTCGCACGATTCTGATCCTCGCCGCGCTGTCAGTTCTCCTCCTCTTTCCTCTCTCGAACTTGGGCGCGCGAACGGTTCGCCTTGTGGACGCGTTGACGGGTCCCGCTTCCCCCGACAGCAGCGGCATATTCACCAACACAGGTCAGCAATTGAGCAGCGACGCGAATGATGTCGCGTTGGGCGATATAGATGGCGATGGCGATCTCGATGTGTTCATTGCCACCAACTCGGGCTATCGCGTTTGGATCAATCAAGGCAACGCGCAAGCGGGGACGCTCGGCGTGTTTCTCAACAGCGGACAAATTTTAGGCAGCAGCTTGAGTTTGGGCATCGCGCTGGGCGATCTCGATGGCGATGGTGATCTCGACGCGTTTGGGATTGAGGATGACGCGACGGGCAACGCGATTTGGATCAATCAAGGCAACGCGCAAAGCGGCACGAGTGGTGTGTTTGCGAGCAACGGTCAAAGCAACGGCAATGATCTGAGCAGCAATGTCGCGCTCGGCGACGTAGATGGCGACAATGATCTCGATGCGTTCGTCGCGCGCCACATTGGGCGTCCTGACAAAGTGTGGTTAAACAACGGCGCGGGTCAATTTTCAGACAGTGGGCAATCCTTGGGCAGCGGCAGCAGCATTGATGTCGCGCTCGGCGATCTCGACGGCGATGCCGATCTCGATGCGTTCATCGCCGATGCGTCCATCAACACCGTTTGGATCAATCAAGGCGGCGCGCAAGCGGGCAGCGCGGGCACGTTTCTCGATTCAGGGCAATCGCTTTCCGATGCGTTGAGCGTCGCGGTTGCAGTGGGCGACATTGATCGCGATGGCGATCTCGATGCGGTGACAGCGAGCGTCAACAGCGGCGCTCACGTTTGGATCAATCAAGGCGGCGCGCAAAGCGGCACGGAAGGAAATTTTAGCGCGAGTGGTTCTCTGTTGGGCAGCTCGGGCAATCGGCATGTCGCGTTGAGCGATGTAGATGGCGATGGCGATCTCGATCTCTTTATCGCGCGCAACGGTCCGAATACCGTTTGGATGAATCAAGATGGTGTTCAAGGCGGCACGCCTGGCGCGTTTGTTGACAGCGGACAAACGCTCGGCAATGTTTTTTCGTCCGCCGCCGCGTTGGGGGATATTGACGCGGATAACGATCCCGATGCGCTTGTCGCCAATACAAACCCGAGCGCGACAGAGGTTTGGCAGAATGAGGGTCTTTCGGGATTGCAGGTGTTGTATAAAATGCGCGATGAGGTTTTCGCACCCACGCCGCAAGGGCAGCACTATACCAATCTCTATTTGACGCACAACGCGGAACTCCTCTCGATCCTCCTCGCTGATCCCGCGTTGTTCGATCAAACGTACAACGGTTTGACCTTGTGGCTTCCCAATTTCGAAGCGTTGGTCATGGGCAATGGCGATTCGGTTGCCATCACCTCACAGCAGACGCAAGCGGTTGACGATTTTTTGAACGATGTTTCCGCCGCCGCGAGTCCGACACTGCAACAGGTGATTAGCGATGAACGCGCCGCCGTTCCGCCCCTTGCCAATTTTGTGGGAAAAAATATGAACGAAGCGCGCGTGATGGTGTTGGGCAGCTATCGCGTCGGCTTGCCAATTATTCTGCGTCAAGCGGACGTGGGCAACGTTTCAGCCAATTCATCCCCCAATGCTTCCGCGCCCACCCACGCTTCAACTGTCCCTCGCGCGCCACTGGGGGGGCAATGCGTCTTGTATTGTCTCTTGACGGGAGATTGTGATTGAGGAGGCAGCGATGCAAAAAATTTTTCATTGGCGCGTGTTTCTGCTGTTTGCCATCGCGTGCATTTTCCCCGTCATGGCACAGCCAAGCATGGGACAGCGCGCGCCTGCCGATTCGCCGGGCGCAATGACTTCGATGGTGTTGGTTGCGAATTTGGAAAATGGCGACGCGACGGTGACGCTGCATATTTATAATGCCAGCGGGACAGAAGTTCACTCCACAACGAAAGTGATCGCGGGCAAAGGCGCGGCAACCTTCAACGTGCCATCCAGCGTCGGCGCGGGCTTTAGCGGTTCCGCCATCGTGGACGCGGATCGAAAAATTCACGCGCTCGTGTTGGACGCGAACGCGAATAATGCCGCGCGCGAATTGTATGAAGGTACACTGGAACCGAATACCATTGTGAGTTTTCCCGTCTTTCGGCATCTCGGCTCGGATGCACAAAAGAGTGTCATCACGATTCAAAACATGAATCCCTCCGCGAACGCCGCGCTCACGTTTCACTATTACAACAGCAATGGGACGGAAGCCGCTGGCTCACCCCTCGCGCCGGTGAATGTCGCGCCGTTTAGCTCCGCGCAATTCGATTCGCAAACATTGTTCGGCGCAAATATCTTTACCTATAGCGCGCGTGTCGAAAGCGATCAAAACATCGCGGGCGCGGCGCAAGTGTTGTTCGAGCAAGATACTGCCGCGCTGCGCGGCTTGACCGCGAACGATGAAGGGACAGCGCATGTTTTGAATTGGATCGAGCGCAAAGTCAAGCAAACATCGGGCAAAATCAAAAGTTGGTCCGAAATTTTTGTCCACAATCGCGGCGACGAAACGACGCATGTGACGCTGACCTATTTCAAAACGGATGGCAGCGTCAAAACGAGTCACGCGGCGGACATTGCGCCGAATGGCTTTCAGACGTTCAGCACGAAAAACCTCGGCGGCTTGAGCAATAAATTCGCGGGCTATGCGCGCGTCACCCAGACCAAGCAAGAGCCGCTCGTCGTCGAATGGCTGGAGGTTAACGGCGTCGGCAAACAATTTTTTGGATTCAATGGCATCCCTGTCAATGCCGCAGCAAGTGCTTGGGTGTGCGCGGATGCGCGCCGCGTCACGAACGCGCCAACCCAATACACGAAATTCAAAGTTGCGAATATGGGGAACGGCGCGGCAAATGTGCGCGTCGAGCTGCGGAAAGCGAGCAATGGCAATGTTCTCGCCACCGCGAATTACGCGCTCGACGCGGGCATGCAATTGACGGTGGATTTGAGCAACACCGCTTTCAGCGCGGCGGGCGGTAACTATAAAGGGTTGGCGATCATCAAAGCGACGAACGGCAAAGCGCTCGTCGTGAACGCGCGCACAAGTTTTGGCAAGGACGGCGCGACAGGATACAGCTGCGCCGCGCTGCCGTAGGAATGAATGTGTGAAACCAAAAAATCTCCGAGCGTTTCGCTCGGAGATTTTTTGGTTTAGCCCACGCGTTCGTTGTTCCGCGCGCGTTCCAAGCTTAGCGTTCCAAATTCAACGCCAACAATTTTTCCAAAATTTCCGCGTTCGATACATTGACATTCCATCCATACGCCGCCAACACCGCGTCATCCAATTGCCGATGCGCGTTTTGCAGCCATTGGGGATTTTGATTGTACAAATTCGTCAATGTCCGTCTTTTCAGTTCCGCGTCTGACACATCAGGCGGATTCAACCAATTGTCGCGCAACTCGACCAACGCGCGCGCCGCGTTCGCAATCGCCAACACGCGCGCATCCGTTTGATCTTCTTGCCCGGGCGGAAAGGGAAAGGGGAACGTTTCAAACGTGGTGGTGGGTGTGTAGCGCGGACGATCCGTTAATGCGGTTCCCATTTTCAACGCCCAAACTTCGTGAACGCGCGAATGGAGGACGCCAAAGAAATAGTCGTCGGCGCGCGCGAAAACAATCAGCGCATGATCAGGCAAAACATTTTTGTCGTACCACACGAACAAGCGATGCTTTGCGGTTGTTGCGGTTGCAACATAACGGCTGTGTTGTGAAATAGCATTACGCATGTCAGGACGCGGGCGTTGATGCAACCACCACGAAACTCCAGTTGCATCGCCAGACCTAGCAGAAGCGCGAAATGGTTTCACATGCTTGCGGATGAACTCAAATGGCAATTCGTATTGAGCCGCTGCTTCTTCAGATGTATCTACTCCAAAATCAATTATCCATATATTTCGGGGACGGCGTGTCACGTCAAGTCCATTAACCCAAGGACGAACAACATCGCGATTCGAGCGGCGGTTCGGATTTCCTTTTGCATTTAACATTGTTTGCGCTGTTATATCATCTATTTCAAAAGGTCCGACTTTCGTATCGCCCATGAACGCGATGCCTACATTCTCTTTTAATGATTTTGCCAACGTCAGATTCAGCGCGCTGCTTAAATTGGAATTGATTTCCGCAACACTCGCCCCATCGAGCGCGCGTTCCTTTTCACCGCCATCATCGAATCCAATCATCGAGACGCGCACCGCCGCGCCATCGAGAATCCAAGCGCGATCCGCGTGCGCCCAAAAAATCCCGCCCGTCGCTTTGAGGCGTTCCAAAATTTTGCGATTCGCGCCGCCGCGGATTCCTTGTGTTGCCAACAAGCCCGCGCGTTTTGTCTTGCCGTTTTCAACCATCGCGCGCGCTTTTTCAAACCAATAACAGACCAAATCACATTCATGCGGCACGCGTCCTTTATACAACTTGAATAACGCGTTCACATATTCATCGCCCAACTCGGCGCGCAATTTCTTGCCCCCCAAAAACGGCGGATTGCCCACGATCACATCCGCTTTTTGCCATTCGGGTTCAAGCGGGTTCCCCGCGTCGTCAAACGCGAGAATCGCATCCCGATTGGAAAAGTTGTGTAACTGTTGCAAAATGGGTGGCGTTGGAAAACCGTAGCCGTTTTCGTGGAGCCACTGAATATACCCAATCCACACCGTCGCTTGCGCGAGTTCGTACGCATACGCGTTAATTTCAATGCCGTGTAATTGCGCGGGATGAACCGTCGGAAACGCGGGCTGCACGCGCAATTCGCGCATGAACGCAATCACACTCTTTTCCAAATCCAACAACGCTTTGAGCGCGACATACAAAAAGTTGCCGCTGCCGCACGCGGGGTCGAGAACTTGGACGCGCGCAATTTCGGCGGTAAAGCCCATCAGCAGCGATTGCAACTGCTTGTCCTTTTCGGCGCGTTGTTTAAGGATGGACGCGGTGTTGCCTTTTAATTCCTCGCGCTGCGCGGCAAGGGCGCGCGCCGCGTTTTGAATTTCATGCCAACGTCGGCGTAACGGCTGCATCAACACGGGTTCAATGATCAATTCAATATCGGCGCGGCTCGTGTAATGCGCGCCGATTTGCGAACGTTTGGCGGGATCGAGCGAACGTTCAAAGAGTGTGCCAAAAATGGACGGTTCGATAGAAGCCCAATCGAGTTCGCTCACGCGCCGCAAAATTTTCAACGCGTCGCTGTCGAGCATTGGGCTGAGGGACAATGGGTCGTACGTGGCATCCTCGTTAAACAGACCGCCATTGAATTTTTTAATTTCCTCAACCCCAAAACTTCCACCCCTCGCCATCTGGCGAAACAATTCGTGTAACTGTTGTGCGAGTTGACTCGTCGCGCCCCATTTGCGCTTGACGAGCGCGCTAAAAATTTGATTGGGCAAGAGCCCCACATCTTCGGCGAACAAACAAAACAAAATGCGAATGAGAAAATGCGCGGCGGCGGGCGCGTCCAAACCGTACGCGCGTACAAGTTCCGCGAGTTTGCCAAACTCGCGCGCCGCTTCTTCCGTCACCTGCGCGGTAGTTTGCGGCGATTCGAAATCGTAAGGCGTGTTGAAAATTGCGGCGAGTTGTGCGCGTCCGCGCGGCGTCAAGAGATCGTCAAGCGCGATTTCCGTGATCTGTTTTGCCGTGTTGGTGAAATTGGTGTGAGCGACAATGCGCTCCAGATCGCACACTACGAGCAGCGGCGGGTTCCACAACGCTTCGCGATATTGCAAGAGTTGTTGGTATGCCTTGTCGAGATTCCCGTGCTTGCCTTTGTATTCCCACGCGAAAACACCTTTCTTCCAAACATCCGCGAACCCTGTGCCGCCGTGTGTTTTGTCGGCGAACGCTTCAAACGTGAATGTCGCGCCCGTCTTGTCTGCTTCAACGGGCGTGGGATGCTCGATGAGGTGACACAGATCAATAAAATGTTCCTGGTACGACGATTTTTCCTTCAACTGCGCGTCGCGCCATTTTTCAACAAATTGGTGAGGAGTCATGGCGCATGAATTATAGCTGTGACAACGCGAATTGCAAGAGCAAGTCGAACGCGCTCAGGGCGCTGTCAAAGTCGCGAGTTGAAATTGAAAAGTGAGCATTCCCAAATGCGGGGCGTGTCGATCCTGCCGCATGGTTCGGCGGAGTTTACCCTGAGCATAGCCGAAGGGCTCACCACAGACAGTGGGCGTGCTGACTCGACAGTGATTATGAATTTGACACAGTAGATCACAATTTGCCGCGCCGCTCATCGCATTGTAATTCGTTGCGAACAAGGTTCGCGAGCTGAAACAAAGATTGAAAAAAAACAACGCGCGCCCAACAATGTTCGCTTTTTGCGTTGTTTTTTAGAACGCCGTGTTGAGACGTCGAATTCGATTCGATGGGTGCCGCGCGGTGGATCGCAGATCTGCGATGTACTGTGACAGCACCCTATGAACGCGCTCAGGGCTGGCACAAAAATCTCCGAGCGCTGCGCTCGGAGATTTTTTGAATTTCAGAGGACTTACGCATGTCATTTCGAGAGTAACGAGAAATCTCGGTTTTACCAGCGAGATTTCTCGCAAAGGCGGCTCGAAATGACAACTGTGCGTAAGTCCTATTTCAATTATTCAGATTTTCGCGGCGCAAGCGTTCCAATTCGGCGCGCAAACGTTCATTCTCTTGCTCGGCGCGCGCAGCGCGTTCGGCTTCGGCCTGCGCGCGTTCAGCTTCCGCCTGCGCGCGTTCCGTTTCGATACGCGCGCGTTCGACTTGGATTTGGGCAAGCTTCGTTTGGAGCCGCGCGCGTTTGGCTTCCGTTTGGGCGCGCTTGACTGCTTTCAACGCGCGTTGCTCCATTTCGCTGTAGGTGAGCAAATATCTTTTGGTTTTCGGATCCGCCAAGCGCAATAGCGTTGCTTGGGGTTTCAAGAGTAAATTCAATTCGCTGCTCAAGATCGCGCCATCCTTTTGAAGCGCGATCGGGCGATAAGTTCCGTCGTGCCGCCGATAGCCCTGTAAGCGCGGCTCTAGATATTCGTCGAGCGGATCAAACACAAAATACTCGCGCACGCCCAACGATTCATAAATCGTTCGTTTCATGCCCCAATCCGAGAGCCAGGTACTCTTGGAGGAAATCTCAAAGACGACGCAGGGCACAACTTGTTCTTCTAACAACCGATAGGTGCGCCGCTGATGTTTGCTCACGCCTTTGACGACGAATACATCAAGCACGATGAACTGGGCAGGATTTTCCACATCATAACAAAAGAGCAAATCTGCGCCCACGTACACCTTTTCCTCTTGACGGAAAAAGTGATCGAGGAGCTGGAACAAATGCAAAATGGCGCGAATGTGAAAATCGGTTTCACCCATAGGTTTACCATCCGCTTCTGGAAATTGAGAGTACGGCGGCGCGACATTAATGTCGGCGGGCGCAGTCGTAAAAACACCAGGCAAAACCTCACGGATCATATTGATAACTCCTTGAACCGCCCCATTATAACGCCAAATTTTTTCAATGCCCATTGACGCGATTTTTCCGCATCGCATATAATTCCCTTCATCCCACCATGAGGTTTCACCAATGATTTCTCCCGTCCAAAATTTATCCGACGACACCGTACAGGTTTTGCAAAACATTGTCGGTTCCGAATTTGTTTCCATCAAAAACGCGGACCGCGAACATCACGCGCGCGATCAATCGTTTCACGACGCGCATTTGCCCGCCGCCGTAGTCTTTCCCGAAAGCGCGCAGGAGGTCAGCGCGATTTTGAAATACGCGAACGCGAATTTAATCCCGATCACGCCGTGGGGAACAGGCACGAGCATCGAGGGCAATTCGATTCCCGTCGCGGGCGGCATCGTGATGGATTTTTTGCGGATGCAAAAAATTCTGCGCGTGTACGACGATGATTTTCAAGTGGATGTGCAGCCGGGGATTCCGTACAAGGACATGAACGCGAAACTCGCGCCGCACGGATTATTTTTTGGACCTGACCCCGGCGCGAACGCCAGCATCGGCGGGATGATTGCGAATAACGCGGCGGGGACGCGCACGCCGGGCTATGGCGCGACAAAAGACAATGTGCTGCGCCTCGAAGTGGTGTTGGCGAACGGGGAGATTATTCGCACAGGGACGCGTTCCAAAAAAACTTCCAGCGGTTACGATCTCGTGCATCTCTTTATCGGCTCGGAAGGCACGCTCGGCATCGTCACCGAAGCGACGTTGAAATTGCATCCGATTCCCGAACATTTCAGCGCGGTGGTGGCGGCATTTGAAACGGTGGAGGGCGCGACGCGTACTGTTTCCGCCATCATGGGCGCGGGCTTGAAACCCGTTGCGTTGGAATTTATGGATACCGCGACGACGCGCGAACTCAACACGACGAACGAATTTCACCTGCACGAAAAACCGACGCTGCTGATTGAATTTCACAGCGCGACGCCGCACGCCATCGAACATGAACTCGCGCTCACGCAAGAATTGTGCAATGACAATGGCTGCCTCAATTTTGAAACGGGTGTGGGGCGCACGGAACGCGACAGATTGTGGAAGATGCGTCACTCGACGTACGAAGTGATGGTGCGAAACAATCCGGGGATTTCGTTTTTGACGGGCGATGTTGCCGCACCCGTGTCCCGCTATTCGGAACTCGTCGCGGCGTGCGAACGCGAATTGGAGGCGCTGCATTTGCGCGGTGGTTCAATGGTGGGACACGCGGCGGACGGCAATTTGCATCCGGGGATTCCGTACTTGCCCAACGACGCGGCGAGTCACGCGCGCGCGCGTCAAGCATTGGCGAATATGGTGCGCGTCGCCTTGTCGCTCGATGGCACGTCAACGGGCGAACACGGCATCGGCATCGGCAAAATTGAATTTATGGCGGAGGAACATGGCGCGAGTTGGGATGTGATGCGCGGGTTAAAAAAGATGTTTGACCCGAATGGGATTCTCAACCCGGGGAAAATGTTTTGACGGGATGGAGATGCCACGGGAATGAGATGCCACGCACTTTCGGAAGTGCGTGGCATCTCATTCCCGTTTGAAAAATCTCTGGACACGCGTTTTACATCGTGGTATCATAGCGTCACTCCGTTGTCACGTTCCGCGATTCCGCTTCAATCACTCTAAGCCAGTGAGGTGTTCGAATGAAAAATTTCAATTCCAATCTCATGTTGTCCCGCACGCGAATTTTTTGCGGCGTGCTGCTGTTCATGCTCCTCGCGCTCGGCTTGTTCGCGCGTCCCGCATTGGCGCAGCAATGGGAACGCGGGCAATGGAGCGCGCCGCCTGATTTGCGCGGTTTGAATGATTCCGTTTTGACGATGGCGTTCGACAAGCAGGGGAATATGTACGCGGGTGGTTATTTCACAGACGCGGGCGGCGACGGCAATGGCGATCACATCGCGCAGTGGAACGGCAAGCAATGGGTCGCACTCGGCGGCGGATTCAACAAGATGGTCCAAGCGCTCGTGGTGGACAGTCGCGGCAATGTGTACGCGGGCGGTTTGTTCAAGACATCCAGCGACGGCAGGACAAAATTTTCAAACATTGCGCGCTGGAATGGAACGCGGTGGGATGAACTCGTGTACGGTTTGGATGGCAGCGTGTTGACGTTGGCAATAGACGCACAAGACCGGTTGTACGTTGGCGGCGATTTCAAAAACGCGTGCCGTGATGCGGCGTGCAGTCAATCGCTGCCCGTGATGCACGTCGCGCGTTGGACGGGAACGCAGTGGGAGTCGCTCGGCGGCGGGGTGGACAAAAGTGTGAATGCGGTGGCGGTGGACGCGCGCGGCAATGTTTTTGTCGGCGGTGATTTTTCGCACACGGGTTACGGCACGGGCAATTTGCCGCACATAGCAAAATGGGATGGCAAGGAATGGAGCACGCTTGGGGGCGGAGTCAGTGGCAGCATCATGCCAACCGTTCACGCGCTCGCGGTGGATGGGATTGGAAATGTGTACGTGGCGGGGCGTTTCGCGTTGGCGGGAAAGGTTTTTGCAAGCCGCATTGCGAAATGGGATGGCGTGGAATGGACACCGCTGCGGCAGGGGATGAATTACGGGATTTACTCACTTGTGACGGATGCGGCGGGCGCGTTGTACGCGGGCGGAGTTTTTACACAGGCAGGACTTGTTCCCGCCTCGCATGTTGCCAAGTGGAATCCGCGCTCGGAAGAGTGGCTCTCGCTCGGCGGCGGTTTGGACAATACCGTTTTCGCGTTTGCGTTTTCGCCCAAATTTGAATTGTTTGCGGGCGGCGATTTTCTAGACGCGGACGGCAACCCCAATGCGGATCGCATCGCCCAGTGGATTGTGGCGCGGACGGCAAGGAATGAGCCGTGAGAGCATAAAAAACCTTCGAGGATGCTCGAAGGTTTTTTTGTGCGTCTGCCCGCGTGATTTTTGCGTAATCATAAAGACAGAGAATCCTTTTAACCTTCCTTTCATCTTGGCATGGCATCGTATTCGCCAAGTGCAATAATCTCAATATAATCGCTGGTATGACAATTTTGTAAATTGTCAACAATATACGAGTACGACAATTTACAAAATTGTTGTACGTGAGGAATTAATGACTGCCACAGTAACTCAGCCCCCAACTCAAACCGAATATCGCGTGCGCGTCCAAGTCGAACCAATTCGCGCCCTCGCCAATCAAGTCATCACAAATGTCGAACACGTCATCATCGGCAAACATCGCGAAGTGGAACTCGCGCTGATCGCGTTATTGTGTCAAGGGCATGTCTTGATCGAAGATGTGCCGGGGACGGGCAAAACGATGCTCGCGCGCGCGCTCGCTAAATCGCTCGGCTGCACCTTTCGGCGAATTCAATTCACGCCCGACATGCTGCCAAGTGATGTGACTGGCACAAGCATTTTTAATCAACAAACGCGCGAATTTGAATTTCGCCCCGGTCCGATCATCGCGCAAGTGGTTCTCACCGATGAAATCAATCGCGCCACACCGAAAACGCAAAGCGCGCTGCTTGAAGCGATGGAAGAACGACAGGTGACGGTGGATGGGGTCACATACCCGATGCCGTTACCGTTTCTTGTGCTGGCTACGCAAAATCCGATTGAATATGAGGGAACGTTTCCACTCCCCGAAGCACAATTGGATCGTTTCATGATGCGCCTGCATCTCGGTTATCCGAACGCCTACGAAGAAGTGCAGATGTTGGAATCGCAGCAGCGCGCGCATCCCATCGAGCAAGTGCGTCAAGTGATCAACGCCCAAGAATTGATCGCCGCACAGCAAGCGGTCAGAGAAATTTATGTGGATCGGTTGATTAAAGAATACATCGTTTCGCTTGTCGAGGCGACACGGCGGCATCCCGACGTGTACTTGGGCGCGTCTCCGCGCGGTTCGCTCGCGCTCGTGAAAACGACACAAGCCAAAGCCGCGATGCGCGGGCGCGATTTTGTTTCCCCCGATGATGTCAAAGACCTCGCTGATGCAACCCTCGCGCATCGCCTCATCCTCTCCCCCGCCGCGCGCTTGAAGCACATTGACGCGCGCGTGATCGTTAACGAGATTGTCAATTCGATTCCCGTGCCGGGCGCGCGTGTGAGATAACTCATGAAATTCTTGTCCCAACTCCGCGCCCGCCTCCGCGCCCTCTACGAACGCTCGGGTTTCATCCTCAACCTCCGCCGCGTGTGGCTGCTCATTATCATTTGGGCAATCCTCGCCAATCTCGCCGTCGCGACGAATCGCGATATTTTCTTTCGACTCTCGTACTTGATCATTCTTGTTGTCGCAGCTGCATTCTTGTGGGCGCTGTACAGTATTCAATCCTTCAAACTGGATCGCGATATTGTGACGCCGCGCGCACAAGTGGGCAATCTCGCGGAAGAAAAATTTAGCGCGACGAGCACCGGACGCATTCCGAAATTGTGGATCGAGCTCACCGATGGCGGCAACATGCCCGGGCATCTCGTCGCGCGCGTGCTTTCCGCCATGACGCCGCGCCTGAAATATAGTTGGAGTGTGAAAACATTATGCCGCATGCGCGGACGTTTTCGCATCGGACCGATCACGGCATCGAGCGGCGATCCATTCGGTTTGTTCATTTTCAATCGCACACTGCCCAACACGGAAAAAACACTTGTGGTGTATCCGATGACGGTTGACCTCCCCGTCTTTGCGCCAAGCATTGGCAGTTTGCGCGGCGGCGAGACGCGCTATCAGCGCACGCATCATGTCACGACGAATGTTTCAGGCACGCGCGAATACGCGCCGGGCGATTCGTACAATCGGATTCATTGGCGTTCCACCGCGCGTTATGATCGGCTCATCGTCAAAGAATTTGAACTCGATCCGACGGCGGACGTTTGGATTTTGTTGGATTTGGAACGCGGGATTCACGCGGGCGCGTGGTGGGAACAAGCGTGGTACGAACGCGACTTGGACGAATTGTGGATGGAAAATCGCGTGACGAAACTCGCGCCCAACACCGAAGAGTACGCGGTGACGTGCGCGGCGACGCTGGCGAAATATTTTTTGGACAAACAGCGCGCGGTGGGTCTTTCCGCGTCGAATCACGAACACGCCTACGCGCAGCCCGATCGCGGCGAACGTCAACTCGCGCGTTTGTTGGAAATGCTGGCAGTGGTGGAATCGAACGGCAGTGAACCGTTCGCTTCGCTTATTGCGCGCGAAACGGCGGTGATGAATCGTAGCATCACGCTCGTCCTCATCACTGCGTCGCCCGAAACCGCGTGGATTCATTACGCGCAAGATTTACGGCGGCGCGGCTTTCATCTTATCGCGATCATGGTGGACGCGAGTTCATTCGGCATGGGCGTTGATTTCGCGCCCGTAATCGGAGAATTGGAAGCGAGTGGGATTTTGACCTACGTGGTGCGGCAAGGTGACGATTTGCGCGCGGTGTTGAGTGGGGGCTTGAGCGCGGGGCGTTAGAGAAAATTGATGATATACTTTTGTTGTGGTACGACAAAGGCGATGAACTACATCGCAGAAATTTGGCGTACCCTTTCAGGCGAGGTGCTACAATGCTAAAACGCTTACCGACAACCCATTTCACAGTCCAAGAATATCTGGCGTTTGAAGATGCGTCAGAGACAAAGCACGAATACTATGACGGCAAAATTTACGACATGGCAGGCAGTATGCCTGAACATGCCTTGATTCAAATGAATCTTGGCGGAGAACTTCGCCAACAGCTGAAAACCACCCCTTGCCGTGTCTATAGCAGTGAATTGCGGATTGGCGTCAGAGAAATTGATCTCTATACCTATCCTGACCTTACTATCGTTTGCGGAGAGTTGGAACATGATCCGTTAAGTGAAATGACCGTATTGAATCCGATTGTCCTCGTCGAAGTTCTTTCGCGCTCCACGCGCGCGTACGATCGCGGCGACAAATTCAAGTTTTACAAAAAGATTCCCACGTTACAAGAATATGTGTTGGTGGATTCGGAACGCGTGCATGTCGAGGTGTTGTCGCGTGTGGGACGACGCTGGGAAATTGAAATTCACAATGACGCGGACGCGGTGATGGTTTTGGAAGCTATCAAATGCAAGGTTTCCTTGCGGGATGTGTACGACAAAGTGACGTGGTTCAAAGGATAAAAATCAGCAAGAGAACTCGCCGTTTTGCTCGTGAGCCAATTACGCATTTCCCTCTTTGGCAATCTACGGCTGCAATGGAATACTCAGCCGCATAAATTCGCGGGCTTGCCCAAAACACCCTCGCTTCTCGCGTATCTCCTCCTCCACCGCGCGCAGTCCCTCGAACGCGAACAAGTTGCATTTTACCCTCTGGGCGGACGACGCCGAATCCGATGCGCGCGCGAATCTGCGCCGCCATCTCCACGATCTAAAACACGCACTGCCCCCAAAAATTTCTTGGCTCCTCTCTGACGCCGAAACAATTCAATGGAATCCCGACGCGCCGTTTTATCTGGATGTCGCGGAATTTGAAAATTTCGCGCGCAAGGCGGAAACGCTCGCAGATGCCGTCGCATTGTATCAAGGCGACCTCTGCGCGAATTTATACGACGATTGGCTCTCTCCCGAACGCGAACGACTGCGCGAAAAATACATTTCCGTCCTCGAACGTTTGATCGAAACAACCGAACGCACACAAAATCCGCGCGCCGCGCTGGAATACACACAACAACTCGCGCGCTATGATCCACTGCGCGAAGAAACGTACCGCGCGTGGATGCGTCTGCTCGCGCAGTCGGGCGATCGCGCGGGGTTGGTGCGCGCCTACAACTTGTGCGTCACGGTTCTCGCGCGCGAATTGAACGTCGAACCCGATGTCGAAACGAAACGGTTGTACGAGCAATTGCTTAGCGTCCGCGTCGCGCGTGCGCCGCAAACCATTCCCCCGCTAACTCTCGCGCGTCCCCAACACAATTTGCCGCATGTTCTCACGCCGTTGATTGGACGTGAAAATGAAACGAACGAAATCTACAAAGAATTGCGCGCGACGCGTTTGATGACTTTGACGGGCGTAGGCGTGTGGGCAAAACGCGTTTGGCGTTGGACGCCGCGCAAACCCTGTTACCAGAATTTTCCGACGGCGCGTGGTTTTTTGATCTCGCCGCCGTGAATCAAACTGAGCAGCTGGTTTCCTATCTCGCGCAAACTCTGGAAATTGTAGAGACGAGCAATCATCCACTGCGCGCCGTGCTGCTGTCAAGCTTGCGCGAACGTCAAACGTTGTTCGTGTTTGATAATTGCGAACACATCATTGACGCGGCGGCGCGATTGGCGCACGAAATTTTGACGCAATGCCCGCGCATAAAAATTTTGGCAACCTCACGCGAACCTCTGCGGGTTTTGGGAGACCGCGTGATAGGCATCGCGCCCTTGCCGCTGCCTGAAATGAATGGCGCGCACGATCCACGCGTCGCGCTCTCCTCACCGAGCGCGCAGTTGTTGATTGCGCGCGCGCAAGCGGCATTGCCGACATTCCACGTCACCGTCAAAAACGCGCCCGCGTTGGCGCGCCTCTGTCATATTCTGGAAGGCATTCCGCTCGCGCTCGAACTTGCCGCCGCGCGTTTGAATGTGTTGAGCGCGTCTGAACTTGCCGCGCGCTTGGAAACACAAATCCAATTTTTAGGCGGAAGCAACCACGTTGCAAGCAACCGCCTCGCGCCCGCGCGCCAACAAACCTTGCGCGCAATGTTCGATTGGAGTTTTTCGCTGCTCGACGAATCACAGCAAATTTTATTGGCGCGGCTGGCGGTGTTTGACACCCGCTTTACCTTGACAGCGGCAGAAACGGTGTGCGGTTACGCGCCCCTCGCGGCGACGGAAATACTCGCCCTCGTTTCCGCGCTCCTTTCCAAGTCACTTGTGGACTTGGATCCCGACACGGACGGCAAAACGCGGTATCGGCTTTTGAAAGTGACGCGTCAATTTGCATTGGAACACTTGGGGGCAGAGTACGATACCGTCCGCGCCTATCATTTGAATTATTATCTCGCGCGCATCGAAAGCGTTGCGCGGCAATTTCAAGCGCCCGATCAAGCGGACGCGTTCGCGCAAGTCCACCTCAGTTATGGCAATCTTCGCACGGCGTTGGAATCGGCGTGGGCGTTGGAAAAAAATCGCGAGTTGGCACGGCTGTGCATTGCGCTCTGGCATTATTGGTGGACGCGCGGACACTTGACGGAAGGACGTTTCTGGTTAGACCGCGCCTTGTCGCGTAGCCGCGAGGTCGCGGAGGAGGAACGCGCCGCGCTTTTGAATGGCACGGCGCGCCTCGCCATGCTGCAAGGCGATTACGCGCGCGCGCGTCCCTTGTTGGAGGAACATTTGGCATTGCGCCGCGCGCGTGGCGCGCCCGAAGGGATTGGCGAGGCGTTAAATTCGTTGGGCGCGTTGTATTATCACACGGGCGATACATCTGCCGCGCGCGCGCCATGGCAAGAAGGGTTAACGCTTTTTCGGGCGTTGGACCATGTGAGTTACACCGCGCGCGCCTTGAACAATTTGGGCGACATGGCGGTGACACAAGGCGATGTGGCGCGCGGACAGCAGCTCCTCAAAGAGAGTTACGCGCTGCTCAAAAGAGTTCGCTCGCCGCGCGCGGAATCTATCGTCTTGATCAATTTGGGCACCGCCGCGCTCCAAGTCAACGATGTGCCGCGCGCACACACTGCATTTCGCGACAGTTTAGAAATCAAACGCGCCATCGAGGATCGCGACGGCATTGCCTGGACGCTCGAAGGATTAGCTGTTGTCGCCGCGCGTGAAAATGATTACGCGCGCGCGCTGCTTTTGACGGGCGCGGCGCAAGAACTACGCGCGCGACTCGGCACTCCCGCGCCCGCGTTTTTTCTCCCCCGTTTGCAACAGATTCAGCAAGACGCCTTCTCGGAACTCTCCGCAGTTGAAATCAACGCGCGGCTCGAACAAGGACGCGCGTTTTCCCTCGAACAAACCATTCACCTCGCCTTGGGTACGACAAATTTGTAATTTGTCCCCTTCACCGTTGCGACAAATTACAAATTTGTCGTACGTGGACGCGTTTCGGACGTTTTTCGGACGCCGTTCTTGTATATTGGTTTTGCAAGTCAAGTGGCGATACCAATGTGGGACAAATTTGTCCTACCATTCACAAGAACGAGGTAGGACAAATTTCAAATTTGTCCTACGGTTCAAGGAGAAAAAATGAACGCACGCATGATCAAAATGATTTTGGGCTGGAATGTTGTTTTGACATTCCTCTTGTTGGCCGCGGTTGCGGCAAACGCGAACTTGGCGCAAGCGGCGAATGATCCGCCGGTCAAAATGTTTTCTGCCTCGAACGATTTGGTCGGTGGCGCTCTCGGTACAGGTTCAGACCTCATTATTGACGGAACTTTCCCTACCGAGTTAGCCTACATCGAGGTCGCTCTCCCGGAAGACAAACCCCATTTGTGTATCGCTTTCGCCACTGCGGAAGTGGAACATCAATCCGGCAATGGTGTCTATGAATTTGGGATTGGGAAGGGCGCAAGCACACACATCCCGTCGTTTCGGCGCATTGAAATGATAAATAATGAGGGCATTCAAGACCCCAAGTACAAGGAAGTTTCCACGACGACAGCGTGGGGTAACTTGACAGGCGACATTAGGATCTTTTTCAACGGACGCAAAGATCATGCCAGCGCTTCCGACACCAAGGTGACAAAAGCATCGCTCTCGGTCATCTGCGTGAAAAAAGTGCTGAATAAATAGAGAATCAAACCCTCACGCTGCGGACACTGTTACAAACAGCGTCCGCAGTTTTTATTTGTTTGTAAGCATGTTGAACCGATATGATGTTATAATTTTTCCCATGAAACTCTACAACACCCTTTCGCGCGAACTAGAAACTTTCGATCCGCAAAACAAAATCATTCGTCTGTATGTGTGCGGTATCACGCCGTATGACACGACGCATCTCGGACACGCGGCGACATATTGCGCGTTCGATGTGTTGGTGCGTTATTTGGAATCACGCGGCGCGATGGTGGATTACGCGGAAAATGTCACGGATATTGATGATGACACAATCCGCGAAGCGCGGAAACGCGGCACGAATTGGCGCGACTTGGGAAATTTTTGGACGGCGCATTTCATGCGCGACATGATTGCGTTGAATGTGCGCCCACCCGATCATTATCCGCGCGCGACAGAGACGATTGCGGAAATTATTGAATTTGATAAGACGTTGATTGAAAAGGGATGCGCGTACGAGTCACAAGGCAGCGTTTATTTCCATGTGAACGCGTATGAAAAATTTGGGCAGCTCTCACACATTCCGCGCGAGGAAATGTTGGCGGTGGCGAACGAGCGCGGCAATTTTCCTGACGACCCGAAAAAACGCGATCCGCTCGATTTTGTTTTGTGGCAAGCGCAAGCGCCGGGCGAACCCGCGTGGGATTCGCCGTGGGGACCCGGACGCCCCGGTTGGCATATCGAGTGTTCGGCAATGAATTACAAGACGTTCGGACCGACGATTGATATTCATGGCGGCGGCGCGGATTTAATTTTTCCGCATCACGAATGTGAAATCGCGCAGACGGTGAATTTCACGGGTAAAGATTATTTTTCCAAAATTTGGATGCATGCGGCGATGGTGGGGTTCGCGGGCGAAAAAATGAGCAAGTCACTGGGGAATTTGGTGATGGTTTCGGATTTGTTGAAAACGTACACGCCCGACGCGCTGCGGCTCTATCTCGCGCGGCATCACTATCGTTTCCCTTGGGAATTTACCTACGCGGAATTTGAAGCGAGTGTGGATGATTGCGCGCAAATGAAGCAAGCGGTTCAAGCGCCGAGTGGTGATGGGCGTGAGATGGATGTGACGAACGCGCGCGAACGTTTTGAAAATGCGTTGAACAATGATCTCGATTCACCCGCCGCGGCGGCGGTGTTGTGCGAACTCGCGGATACAATCCTTGAACATGCCGACGCGCGGCGCGATGTGCGTGAGGCGCAAACATGGTTTCGCCGCACGGCAGGCATTTTAGGTTTGCGGCTCAATGCGGATGGCCCTGAAGCGCGCGTGCGGACGGGGTGGGAGCAACATTTGGCGCGGTTTCCGACGGGATAGCAAATCGCGTATCGCGTATCGTAAGTCGGGCGATAACGCGTAGCGAGTGCTCTCTAGCGCGGATGTTTATGCGTGCAACAAAAACGACGGCTCATTTCGAGCCGTCGTTTGTGTTTTCGTCTGTCTTTCGCAATTGAAAAAAATAAAACAAGAGTTGCATGCTCACCGCGAATCCAAACACAATCGCATCCACGATCAATTGGGCATCGCCGCGCCCTATTTCCAAAAAGTGAATTGCAGTGGCGAATGAAATACTGCTCAACAAGATCACCATCGCCGAAAGAATAAAGGTGATTGTCCACGCTTTGCCGAGAGATGGAATCGTTTTCGTTTTCCAGATCAACGCGGTATCCAGTTCTGGGAACGTTTCTAAATAGTATGCTTTGATCACGTTCATGGCGCGCGCGCTGTCGAACCACGCTTGACGCAGCCGAATCAATTTGAACAAAGTCAAAACGCCGAGCAATCCCAACACGGCAAACAACAGGGTCAATGCTTGTGAAGGGATGTCTAGTTTGCCAAGAGGCGCGAGTGAATTTGCCGCAAGCAAAAGCGAACCGACGCCGCCGACCAACAGCAAATACAAATTTACGATGACGGTGCGGTCATTCTGCGCTTGATATGCCGTCTCGCGCGCGTATTCAAATTCGAGTTTGAGAATTTCTTCGGAATGTAAGTCGGTTCGCATGGATGAAAGACCTGACAGGTTTCTAAATCGCTGTCGCACTTGGCGCGGGCGCGGTGTTTGGCGCGGTTGTTTTACGTGATGCGCGCGCGGCAAAAACCTGTCACAGTACATCACAGATCCGCGATCCACCGTGCAGCTCCCATCGAATTAAATTCGACGTCTCAATAAGGCGTTCTAAAAAACAACGCAAAGAGTGAACATTGTTTGGCACGCGTTGTTTTTTTCCAATCTTTGTTTCAGCTCGCGAACAGTGTTCGCAACGAATTATAATTCGATGGACGGCGCGACAAATTGTGATGTACTGTGTCAGGTCTCGGACCTTACAAATACTCATTCGCTTTCCGCGCTTTTAATTCCTCCACAATTTTTTTCACGTCCTGTGCGCGGTCCTTCGGGCAAATCAATAACGCGTCCTCCGTGTCAATCACGATCATGTTTTCCAAACCAATTGTCGCAATCAAACGTTTGGTGGTGTAAATGAGCGAAGCGTTTGTGTCAACCCCGATATGATCGCCTTGCACCGCGTTATTGGATTCATCGCGTTTCATCAAATCAAACAAAGCTGCCCAACTTCCGACATCGCTCCAGCCCGCATTGAGCGGAATCACCGCGACGCGTTCCGCTTTTTCCATGATGCCGTAATCGAGCGTCTCATTCGGCAGGGCGTTCCATCCCTCCGAGAACGAGGGGGTGTTCAAGCCCACGCGCACGATAGCTTCCATTTGTGCGTACAGGCGCGGCATGTGTTGTGAAAATTCGGCAAGAATCGTGTCGCCGCGCCAAACAAAAATCCCACTGTTCCAAAAATAATTGCCGTTTTGCAAAAAGGTTTGCGCAGTTTCCAACGTTGGCTTTTCAAGAAAGCGGCGCACGCGAAAAACGCGTATGCCCTGCGCGTCGTTCAACGGCTCGCCCGCTTCGATGTATCCGTACCCGGTTTCGGCAAAAGTGGGCGTGATACCGAGGGTGACGAGATAATTTTCGTTTGCGATTTTCGCAGCTGCGATGAGCGTGTTACGAAATGCTTTTACGTTGGGGATCACATGATCAGCGGGCAAGATAAAAGTGATCGCGTCCGGATCACGTTCGCGCAAAAGCAGCGCGGCGAGCGCGGCGGGTGGGGCAGTGCCGCGTCCTTCCGATTCGCCGATGATTTGTGCTTTAGCCAGATACGGCAATTGCGCGCACACATCGTCCACATACCGCCAACTCGTTGTCACAAAAACATTTTGCGCGGGCACAAGCGGCGCGATGCGATCATATGTTTCTTGAAGCATCGTTCGTTCCGAAACGAGATCGAGAAATTGTTTGGGATGCTCCGCGCGGCTGCGGGGCCACAAGCGTGTGCCCGAGCCGCCCGCGAGGATGATGGCATAGAGATGGGAGATCGAGGTTGACATGAATGAGGTTGACATGCCACGCACTTGGGGAGTGCGTGGCACGTCAACATCCGCTAATTTTTTGGACACGCCCCGCTGATGGTTTGCCAATTTGCCGCTGTGATTTGCCACGCCGTTGTACGACTCAAATTGAACGTGCGCCAATCATACGACGCGGGTTGAGTCCATGTCCAACCTTTTGGCGGCGCGAGGACTCCAAATTCTTGCGGTGGCGTGCGGTTGGCGATGATTTGATGTGTGATCGTGCAAACGTCTTTTTGATTCAATGTTGGCAACGCGGTAATCAACGTTGGAATCGCATCCGCGCTTAAGGATGCAATATAGCGCGCATCAAACGGTTCTGCTGCGTTTGGACGATTCAGATTGGTGCGCGCGATCACTTCATCAGGATTGAGCGCGTTCAATATCAACAAAACACCAAAGCCGAGCGTCAACGCGCCAAAGGCAAAACGTTCGCGCGCGCCGCGCGAAACGGTGAACATAAACCAAATGAAAACGAGCGCGAGCCACGCCATGAACGCGGTTGTGTACAAACGCAATTCCGTCAGACCAAAGACCTCGACGTAAAGCGACATGCGCTGCACAGCCGAGACCATGATGACAAAGAGCATCGCGATCAGCACGACAGCTAACGCGTTGAAAAGTTTTCGCGTGCGAGCGGCGTTCGGTTTGGACAACCAATGCGTGATGAGGAAAACGGGAAGGGCTAATGCCGCGACTGTGACCAATTCCAAAAAACCGCGCCGCGCGTATTCCGCGTAGGTTAAACCCGTCGTCGTTTGCACCAAGTCCGCGCCGCCGAAAAAATAACGCACCTGCACGATGACGAACGCGATAAAGAGCGCGTTCAACAAGCCGAGGACGATGCCAATTTCAATCGAACCCAACGCGAGCCATGCAGGACGCAAGCCCTCGAGAAGGGACGGCGCGCGATAAATCAACAGCGCGTACAAGAATCCCGCAACCAGCCAACTCCAAAAAAGTGTCCAGCCGATTGTGTCAAAGATAGTGCGTGTGTCGAGGTTAAAAACTTGGCGCAAGAGACCTTGAAACACCGCGTCCGCTGCGGCGAACAACCCACCAAAAATTAACAACAGGGGCAGTGCAATCACCAAGCCGCGTATCACCGCCGCCGCGGAACCCGCGCGTTTGCCAAACGAAACCTCGCGCCAGGATGTTCCAATCAATAGCAGCGCGCCGCCAAGAAGGGCGATAAAGCCCGATTGACTCCAATCCAACACGTACTCGACAATGCCCGCGACGCGTAACCGTCCGCGTTGCGTTCGCAACACCGCGAGTCCGAGACACATCAATAGCGCCAACACATTCGCCGTCAAAAGCGTGCGTGAATCGCGCCACGCGATCAGCGCGGCAAAAAGGAGGATGGGAAAAACAAGCCAACGTCCGCCGCCTGTCAGGACGAGTTGATTGCGCCGTGTCAAAAATAAAATCGCGCCGAGCAGCGCCGCAGTGAAAATAAAAACGTTGATGCCCCACGGCGACGCGGGCAGTAACAACGCGCCGATGAAGCCGAGTCCCAGCGCGGCGACCATCACACTCACGCGCAACGCGGTAGATTTGTTTTCCGCAAAAAGATTTGTAGACTCGCTCATGCTTGGCTCCTTGAGAGGTGGGACAAATTTACAAATTTGTCCTACTTTGAAATAGAGTGGTGGTTGCCAGCATACCGAATCAAGGTGCGCGAATCCACGCTGTAAGATGCGTTAGGTTCGCACGCAGGTGCTTGACTGTTAAAGGGCTGTGATTCATGCAAAGAGAACGCTTGCATGAAAAGGAGAGTTCCAGACAAGTTTGCGTAGTGAGGCGTTCTCTGACGCCGACGGGCTACGCGATGATCAACACGCCGCGTTAGAGAACGCGGGCTACGCGCGATATTCTTCGCCTCTCTCGCGCGCCAACACATAATTCATCCCGCCCATCTGCTTGACCATGCCCTTTAATTCCATGAGCGCGAGCGTCGAACTCACTTGCGCGATGGGCAAGCCACTTTGCTGGCGAATGTCGTCAACATGCGCGGGATCGGCGGAAAGATATTTTAGCAGCACCGCTTCCGTTTCATTCGAGGGAACAATCGCGCGCGCTTCCTGTTTTTCGGCGATCATCGTCAAATTCAACTCTTCCAAAATATCTTGGACACTCGTCACCAACTTTGCGCGACTCTCGCGAATCAATTTGTTCGGTCCGCGCGATTCGCGGCGAAAAATGTTGCCGGGGATCGCAAACACCTCGCGGTCTTGCTCCAACGCGAAATCGCACGTGATCATCGCGCCGCTAATATGATCGCCTTCAACAATTAAAACGCCGAGCGACAAACCGCTAATGATGCGATTGCGCGCGGGAAAATTTGCGCCGTCGGGTTTCATGCCAACGGGATAATCGCTAATCAGCGCGCCGTGTTCGGTGATCATGCGCGCGAGTTTGGAATGTTCGGGAGGATAAATCGCGTCAATCCCGTTGCCCAACACCGCGATGGTGCGTCCGCCTGCGTCGAGCGCGGAGACATGTGCGGCGGCATCAATCCCGCGCGCGAGACCGCTCACGATCGTCATCTTGTTGCGCGCGAGTTCACTAACGAGCGCGCGCGTTGTTTCTTTGCCATACGCGCTCGCGCTGCGCGTGCCGACGACGGCGAGGGCCCAATCGTCTTCAGGAACGAGTGTGCCTTTGATGTAGAGAATGGGTGGGGGCTGGGGAATTTCTTTGAGCAAACGCGGATACGCGGGATCATCCCACGTCAAAATCAAATCGCACGCGCGCTGCGCTTTTTCTACTTCGGCGTCGAGGTCCAGTTCTTTGCGCGCGACGAGAAAATTTTCGAGTGCGCGTTTGTCGAGACCTGCTTCGGCAAGTTCAAATGCCCCTGCCGTCCACGCGGTTGGCAGATCGCCAAAAAAATCGAGGAGCCGTTGCAATTTCGCGGGTCCTACGCCGCTGACGCGATTGAACCCGACAAAGTACCGCAAATCTGTCACGCCGCGAGGATACCATAAAGCAAAAGGGGGCGCAACCGCGTTGACGCAAAAAAAAAGTGCCACGCATCCTTCATCAAATTCAGGATACGTGGCACGTTTTTTCTTCTTTAGTTTATTTCACCGCAACATCATCCACAAAGTACGAGCTTGTGAGCGATGAATCGGTGGTCGAGACAAACTGCAAGCGCACAGTTTGCCCCGCATAACTTGCTACGCTGATTGTGTCCAGCGTCCACACGTTGCGCGTGTTCTTGTTGCTCCACGTTCGCAGTGTGGTCAACAATGTGCCGCTGGTGGAATAGAGGCGCACATACAGATAATCGTACGCGGTGGTTGTGCCTTCGCTGCTGGTTTGATACCAATAATAGGTGAGCGTGCCATTGCTTGGCACGGTAATCTGTTGATAGAGCTGGTCGGTGCAATAGTTGTATCCGCAAAAGTATGCGCTGTATGCGCCAGTGCGCGGGCGGGTGGTGTCAATGACTTCATAGCCGCCGCTCGAAGTGTCCGTCCAACTCACGTTTGGACCGCTCTCAAAGCCGGGATTGGCAACGACATTATTGCCGGGCGGAGGCGGGGGGGGGGGGCGGTGGAGGCGCGCCGCCAAAGATTGAATACAACAGCAGATTCGGTGAGCCGGTGCCGGGACTCGTCACTTTGTTCGCAGTGCCATTGTTGACGATAGCGTTGCGGACTGTACTGGGCGATGCGCCCGTATTGTTTTGCAAATACAACGCGGCGACGCCTGCCACATGTGGAGCTGCCATCGAAGTGCCGCTGATGGTGTTCGTCGCGGAGTTGCTCGTGTGCCACGCCGAAGTGATGTTGGAACCCGGCGCGAAAAGGTCGAGACAGGTTCCGTAATTCGAGAACGAGGAACGCGCGTCGGTGTTCGTGGTCGAACCCACTGTAATCGCGGCAGCAGTACGCGCGGGCGAATAGTTGCAGGCGATGGCGTTGCTGTTGCCTGCCGCAATCGCATAGGTCACGCCCGCGTTGATCGAATTGTTGACGGAGGTATCCAGCGCGGTGGAGACGCTGCCGCCGAGTGACATGTTTGCAACCGATGGCAATACGCGATTTGCCGTTACCCAATCCACGCCCGCAATGACGCCTGAATTGGAACCCGAGCCGCTGCAGTTGAGCACGCGCACGGCATACAATGTCACATTCTTAGCAACACCGTAGGTTGTGCCGCCGACAGTGCCCGCGACATGCGTGCCGTGACCGTTGCAGTCATTCGTGCCGTTGCCGTCGCTGATGGCGGTATAGCCGCTCAACGCGCGTCCGCCAAATTCATTGTGCGTGAGACGGATGCCGGTGTCAATGATGTAGACGCGCACACCCGAGCCGGTCGGCGTGTAATTGTAATTGCCGTCGAGGGGCAAGTTGCGTTGGTCAATGCGATCCAAGCCCCACGTCGCGCCGGGCTGCGTGGTATTGAATAAAGGACGCGCGGTTTGTGGCTTGACGCTGTCGTCAAGCGAAACCTCTCTGTCCTGTTCGATAAAAGCGATACGCGGATTTTTGCGTAATTGCTTGACCGCTTTTTTGGAAAGTTGCGCGGCAAAGCCATTTAACGCAGTTCGATATTCAAACAGGATCGTTCCGCCAAAATCGCGCATGACGCTTTCCGAAGCTTCGCGCATCGCCTTGTCTTGAGTGTCCGCTTTGAAAACGACAATGTATTGTCCGGGAATCTTTTTTGTTTTTTCCGCGCGCAAGAGGGGCGCGCGAGATTGGTGTGGCACTGTTTCTGCGACGAGGGAGCGCGATGGCAAGAGCGCCAACGTGAGCAGTGCAATGATCACGAGCGCAAGCTGGATGGCATGTCGGGACATGGGAGCCTCCATACGAAAAAGGGAAAGGTGACGGGTGACGGGGATAGCCCGCGCGCGTCACATGTGCCAAAGGGTAGATGGGGAAAGGGGATGTGTATGTTCTGCTCTTGTGCTCCTTCATTCGATCAAGCCGGGGATCAATTCGACGTTAATGGTTTTGTGATCGAGGTCAATTTTTTTGATGACGCTTTTGATAGCGGGCAGCAATATCTCTTTGCCTTCCGCCGTCCGCACCAGATATACGTCATTCGCGCCCGTTTCCAAAATTTCGGCGAGTGTGCCGAGCGTGTCACCGTTTTGGGTAATGACGTTCAGCCCAATGATTTGATGATGATAGTACTGATTTTTTTTCAGCGGCGCGGCTTCACTCGCTGGAATTTGTACCAGTTCGCCGCGCAGTTTTGCAACGGACGCGTCCGTGTCGAACCCAACAAATTTCATCAACACATAACCGGAATGTAAACGCGCGCGTTCGACTTGAAACGCGCGCGCTTGCGGTCCGATATAAACGGTGGTGTGTTTGACCAGACGATTGGGGTAATCGGTAATGACCTTGATTTTCACCTCGCCGAGAAAACCCCAGGGTTTCAGAATCTCACCTACGACGAGGAATTTTTGATTGTCGTCGGACATCAACTAGCTCAAGACCTGACGCAGTACATCACAGCTCGGGTCGACTCGCTCGTGAGGGATTTGTAATCCCGATGGAAATCGGCGGATTGCAAATCCGCACCGCGCAGATGAATGATCTGCTTGTGATGTACTGATCAGGTCTCGGAGGCCTTACGCATGATGGTACGTTTCGCCGTTCGGATGGCTCACTTTGCCGTTCGCGTCGAGAATTTCGAGCGTGGCGCGTTTGCCTTGCCGAATCGCGGCAATGCGAACGAGGGTGCGTAGTGAATTGACGACGCGTCCGCCTTTGCCAATGATGCGCCCCATGTCTTCGGGCGCGACTTGGAGCTCGACGTTGACGGCGTGCGCGTTCTCGGACATTTTCACATGCACTTGGTTCGGATCATCCACCAGCGCTTTGGTGATGTATTCGACGAGTTCTTGAATGTTCACAATTGGTTCTCTCTTACTTGCTATCTGACAGTCGCAAAGCGCCAATGCCACAAGTGGCTTGGTGACGTTACTCTGATTTGGTTTCTTCCGTCGCGGCAGCGGTATTGGTTTGTTTGCGTTGGCGATAGTATTTGTCGGTGATGCCTGCCATTTTCAACAGGCGTCCCACCGAATCAGTCGGGGTTGCACCCGCTTTGAGCCAATAGTTCACGCGCTCGGCTTTGAATTGTACCAGCGGCGGATTCTGTCGCGGATCGTATACGCCGATATTTTCAATAAATTTGCCGTCGCGCTTGCTGCGTTCTTCTTGGATCACGACGCGATAGGTTGGTTGTTTTTTCATGCCCATTCGCGTCAACTTTATTTTTGTAGCCATGGCTTGTAGTTGCTCTCCTTGATGTCATGACGATTTGCAACTCGTCATGCGTTTTGATTTTCAATTTTACTGTGCGCGCCGCGTGGATTACAAATCCACGCGCGCAGGATCCTTAACGCGGACGATCACTAAAGACAAAAATTTCTTCTTCCACATGCGTATCGCCGCGCATCCGTCGGGCAAGCACACCGCGTAGCAGCCACGTAATCGAACCATGACGCGTGCGCGCCGTGATTGGCGATCCCGTCGAGAGGGAAAGTTGGAACGGATATTTCAACTCTTGCCCTGCGGCGAGTTTCACGCCGCCCGCGAGCTTGACCGCTTTGTTTTCGTTATGCTCGTTCCCCTCATCTTGCGGCACGCGTTCCTGCCGCGCGGTTTCGACGCGAATTTCCGTCACATCAAATTCTTTTTTGGGACGAATGATCAATTCACCTGTGATCGTTTCGCCCAACGCAAATTCTTTGTTCGACAACACAAGTTGCATTTCCGCATCAACCGGCTCGTTAGAATAACCATACGTGCCCGCGCCACCCATGCGCCCTGTCGGCAAGTGAAACACAAACGTTTCGCGTTTGTCTTCCACATCGCCCGCGAGTTTGCGATCCAGTGTCGTTTTGACGAGCCATTGCCCGCGCAAAATTTTTCCACCTTCAAGCGTTGGCGGCGCATTTTGTGGAAGCGGCATCGCAAATTCAAAGGTCTGATTCGATCCGCCGCGAATGGTCGTCTCCTCCAAAAATTGATGCTGCCAAACCGCTTGTTCGTCGGTCTCCCAATCTTTGCGCGAAGTGTGCGTAGTGTGTCCCTGCGAATCCGTATCGCGGTCTTGATACCGTCTTTCGTACTCTTCACGATAGACCAGCGCGACGCGCCCGTTCTGGATTTTCAAATCCTTTTCACCTTGCACGATCACTTTGGCATGGATCGTTTCGCCCGGCACATACGGCGCGCTGGGGCGATCCAACTCGACACTGACTCTTGCTTTACCGCCTTTGAGAAAATCAAACATAGTCTTTTAAGGGTGTTGTGTGATTTTCAGAGTCCCGGGATTCCTGGGATACGCGGCATCCCGCGTCCGCCTTTGCCGCCGCGTCCAAGTTGCTGCATCATTTTTTGCATCTGCTTGAACTCGCGCATTAGCTCATTCACATCTTGAACTGTTGTGCCGCTGCCTTTCGCGATCCGTTGACGACGGCGCGCGTTCAACACATCGGGATCGTTGCGTTCTTTCGGCGTCATCGAATTGATGATCGCTTCGATGCGCGAAAATTGTTTTTCCGTCTGCTCTTCGGGAATTTGTTTTGCGGCTTGCGCGAACCCGGGGATCATGCCCATCAATTGCGTCAACGGTCCCAACTTTTTGATCTGCTGCATCTGCGTCAAAAAGTCCTGGAGCGTGAACTGATTTTTGAGCATCTTTTCAGCGGCGACGCGCGCTTGATCTTGATCCAGATTTTGCTGCGCGCGTTCAATGAGCGTGAGGACATCGCCCATGCCGAGAATACGCGACGCGAGCCGATCGGGGTAAAAGGGTTCCAATGCGTCCGCTTTTTCGCCGACGCCGAGGAATTTGATTGGAACGCCCGTCACGGAACGCACCGACAATGCCGCGCCGCCGCGCGCATCGCCATCCACTTTTGTCAGAATCAATCCCGTAATGCCAACCCGTTTGTTAAACTCGTCCGCGACGCGCACCGCTTCCTGCCCCGTCATCGAATCTACGATCAGAAGCGATTCTTGCGGTGACGTGCGCTGCTTGACCTGTTCCAGTTCTTTCATCAAGTCGTCGTCAATTTGCAAACGTCCAGCTGTATCCAACAAAACGATGCTGTAATTATTTTGCGTCGCATGTTTCACCGCGTCCGCGCAAATTTGCGGCGGCGCAATTTTTACATCTTCCGCGAAAACCGAAATATCCAGCTGCTTGCCCAACGTTTGCAATTGTTGAATGGCAGCCGGGCGGCGAGTGTCAGCGGCGACGAGGAGGGGACGCTGTCCTTGTTTGCGAAGATGCAGCGCGAGTTTCGCCGCTGTCGTCGTCTTGCCTGAACCTTGCAAGCCAATCAGCATGATCACGCGCGGCGCAGGACCCGAAATATCCAGTTTCGCAGGTTCGCCCAACGTCGCAATCAGTTCTTCATTGACAATTTTGATCACGCCTTGCGCGGGCGTGAGCGATTGCATCACTTCTGCGCCAATGGCGCGCGCGCGGACGCGATCCAAAAATTGGCGCACAACTTTCAAGTTGACATCCGCTTCGAGGAGCGCCATGCGAACTTCGCGCAATGCTACATCCACATCCGCTTCGGTCAACTTGCCTTTGCCCGAAAGACGCTTGAAAACGCCTTCTAATTTATCGCTTAAACTCTCAAACATAGTCGAGTCATTATAAGCATAAAAACCTTTATCTCAAAGATATTTGCGTGGCAATTTCATTACAATCGCGCGGAACAAAAACAAACCCGTTTTTGCGTCCAAAACGGGTTTGTGCTTTAACAATTTGAAGGTGGCGGCTTGCCCTGCAAGAGTTCCTGCATCCACGACAGCGTATCCGCCGTTGCATATTTCGGCAAATCAATGTGTCCCGCGTTTTCATAAAATTTAAAAAAAACGGGCGTCCCATTTTCGCACACACTTTTGGCGAACGCCTGCACGGTTGGCGGATAAACCACTTGATCCTTTGCCCCCTGACCAATGAACATCGGCACGCGCAATAATTTTGGATCGGGCGTATTTTCGGCAATGCGCGCCGTCCACGCGGGACTCGTCAACGGGCTCGCCGTGAAATAATCGGTGGGCGATTTGAACGTCGAGAGGATCGCGCCCAAGACACAATCCTCCAAAACGGAACTGACATTCGCGTTCGGTTTCAACAACGGCGCGTCCTGCAATTCGGGATACGCTTGCGTCCACGCTTCAACCACCATCAGCATCAAGCCCGTTGTCACCGCGCGTTTTGGATCGTCAAACGCATGTTCCACTAACGCTTTCAATTCCACTGCGGGCGCGAGCGTGACAACACCCGTCAACGGAATTTCAGGCGCGTAGCTCGCGGCGAGTTGTGAAGTGAACGCCGCTGCCTGTCCGCCTTGCGAATGACCCCACACAAAAATTTGCAGAGACGTTTTGATTTCGGAAAAATTTTTCAGCGCGCGAATACTGTCGAGCGTATTCTTGCCTTCGAGTTCGCCAATCAGATACGATAAAGTCCCCGGCGCGCCCATGCCTTGATAATCGGGCAGTGTGACCGCGTACCCCGCGTCCAGAAACGGCTCGACATGTTCATCATAAAAGCTCACGCCCGTCAAACCGACTTTGAACGGTTGTATCGTCGGCGCGCAGCCGCGCGCAATCCCCGTTGTGCCGTGCGCTTGCGCGAGGATCGGAAAACCATTCGCGGGCGCGGGTTTATCGGGCGCGAAAAACGCGGCGGATACCGCAATGTCCTGTCCATCCAACGTCGTCGAGTGGTACAACACGCGCCAAGCTTTGATCCCGCGCGGCGCGCCTTTCATCACTTCCGTTTTGATAATGTCCCCGGGTTTGCCCGCAGGCAAGGGCGACGGTGGATCATAAAACGCGGGAACAGCTGGCGCTTGAAAAATGTTGCAGCCGCTGAGGATAGCGAGTAACACGAGCAAGTACGCGATTCGTTTGAACATTTTTTCTCCAATGCGAAAAGTTTGGTGGTCTGTCATTCTGAGCGGAGCGAAGAATCTCTGACTGTCAATAAGAGATTCTTCGCTCCGCTCAGAATGACAAAAGTGTGGCGAGCCGCGCCTCAATCTCCGCGCGCGCCTCCGCGAACGATGGACGCGCGCGAATTTCTTGCAACGCCTTGTCCCACGCGCGTTCCAACAACGGCGCGTATTTCGCATCCAATTCCGCGCGCAGCGTCACGCGTTTTTCAATCGCAATCATTTGCGCGAGCGCGCGTGCTTTTTCAATTTCCAATTCTTTCTCGCCGCGCGTGAGGATAAACCACAGGTCGAACACATCCCGCGCGCGCGGATTTCTTGAATACAAAACGATGCGTTCCGCCGCGAGTTCGTCCAATGAAACCGCGCGCACGATTGCATCACACGCGTCGTTAAAGGGGTGAAGCAACGCGCGAGGGGATGGCTCAATGCGCGGCGGGGTTGAAACAAAACGCGTGACGATCAACGGCTGCGCGGCAGAACGTCGCCCCAACGGACCCGTAAATTCGATGCGCGCTTCGGACGATTGAAAAGTGTTGACGCGAAATTGCAGACTCGACGCGCGCGCCGCGTCACTCACCGCGTTTTCGATTTCGCGTTCCAGAGTTTCATCGTCCAATGAAACCCCGCGCGCAAAATCAACGTCCTCAACACGCGGATAATCCGAAAAATACGCGCTCGCCAACGCGGACGCGCCGCGCAAACTCAACGCATTACGCAGCTCGTCGCGGTCAAACATTCCCTTGAGCAGCCAATCGCGCGCGTAAATTTTTTCCACTGCGCTAATTTCCATTTGCCACGCGACCGATTTTTTGCGGAGTTCGCCGAATGAAATCATCGAATCTCCAACCTCCAACCTCCAACCTCCAACCTCCAATTTCCATTATCCTTTATGTTATAATTTTTGCAATCCCGCATGGAAACTTTTTTTATTCAGCTTGCAGCTGTCGTCCTCTTTGCCGCGTGTTTCCTTCATTCCTTTCGAGTTGAAGGGCAACGCGCCGCGCAGCAGTGGTTTCTCATTGGCTTTATCTATGCCGTCCTGCTCATCAGTCTGCTCATTGTGCTTGGCGACAAGGGACAGATTGCCTACAACCGCAGCATGATTGTTTTTGGCGCAGCCCCTTCTTTGACCGTCATGCTCTTTCCTGCAATCTTTTATGTTGCCTACACAATCGCCAAACAATTTGTCGAACCGACCGATTTACGCGCAATGGCGTCTCTCATTTTTTTGATCGTCCCATGGCTCATGCTCCCTCTTGACGCGCTCGCGATTTTCACGGGCTGGTGGTTTTTTCCTTCCGAATCGCTCGCGTTTCTCAACGGCATCCCGTTCTATATTCCCTTTGCGTGGGGCATCGCGGGCGCGGCATATTTTTTCATGATCGGACGGATTCGCAAAATTCGTTTTCGCGGCAATGGTCAATTTTTTGCCATGATCATCGCCTCCCCATTGTTTGCCATCCTTGCGCTCATCCTGATCGCGCTCCTCCAAGTGATCCTCAACACCCTCGCCGTTTTTGGCGGCGTCACCATTCTCTATCTTGCGCTCGCCGTTCTTTATCTCTCGCTCCCCCTCGCGCTGTTTCGCGAATGGCGGATAGCGAATCGCTAATCGCGTATCGCAAATCGCAAATCGCAACCACCGAACCACCCAACCACCTAATCAAAAATCAAAAATTCCCATGAAACCCATCACCGAAGAAATCTCTCTCGAAGGTCACATCATTGATTCGTACATTCTCCCGCGCGTGTGGGATCGCATCATGGACAGCGGCGGCGAATTTGACCTGCTGGAAATTCGAGTGGGCAAAACGAAACAAGAGACGAGTTTTGCGCGCATGAAAATTTTTGCCGACACGCCCGCGCAAATGGACGCGTTGATGGAAGCGCTCACTGAACTCGGCGCGGTGGTCACATCGCCGCACGACGCGCAAACGGAAGCTGCGCCGCGCGATGGCGCGCTGCCTGACGATTTTTATTCCACCACGAATCTGCCGACCCAAATTCGTCTCGCGGGACAATGGCTCGATGTGGCGAACACGGAAATGGATTTGGCGATTGTGGTAGATCGCGAAAAAAATTCCGCCGCGATGATTCCAATGACGGAAGTAAAACAGGGCGACGCAGTGTTGGTGGGACATGATGGCGTTCGCGTGCAGCCGATGGCGCGTTCGCGCGACAAAGAAATTTTTTCGTTCATGAACGCGGATGTTTCCAGTGAACGTCCCAAGCGGTTGATGATTTCGCAAATTGCAGGCGAGATGCGCGAAACGAAAAGGCGCGGCGGAAAAATTTTGTTCGTTGCGGGCCCCGCCATCGTTCACAGCGGTGCAGCTCCCGCGCTGGCGAAATTGATTCGCGATGGCTATGTGAATGTCTTGTTTGGCGGCAACGCGATTGCGGTTCACGATTGCGAAGCGGCGATTTTTGGCACATCGCTCGGCGTCGCGCTCACGACAGGGCAGCCCGTCGAAGGCGGACATCGCCACCACATGCGCGCGATAAACCGCATCCGCCGCGCGGGCAGTTTGCGCGATGCTGTCGAACAGGGCATTTTGAAAAGCGGCATCATGTACGAGGCGGTACAGGCCAACATCGAAATGGTTCTCGCGGGTTCGGTTCGCGATGATGGACCGTTGCCCGATGTGGTGACGGACATGATGGAGGTTCAGAAAAAAATGCGCGCGGCGGTGCGCGGCGTCGAACTCGCGTTGATGGTTTCGACGATGCTTCATTCGATTGCGACAGGCAACATGCTGCCCGCGTGGGTGAAAACAGTAGCGGTTGACATCAACCCCGCCGTCGTGACGAAACTCGCGGATCGGGGAACGTTTCAGGCGGTGGGGTTGGTGACAGATGCGGAATTGTTTTTGCGGGAGTTGGTGGAGGAGTTGGAACTATCGTAGAAAAGGAATCAAGGAAACAAGGAGATTGGGAAACAAGTAGTTTCTTGCCTCCTTGTTTCCCTGTTTTCCTGTCTCCCCCTATGTCTTTAATTGCCAAACTCCGCGCAACCCTCCACGAACATCAACTCATCGCGCGCGGTGACACCCTCGTCATCGGCGTTTCAGGCGGACCCGATTCGTTGACGCTTTTGCACGCGCTCAAAATGCTCGCGCCCGAACTGGAATTGAAATTGCATGTCGCGCATTTGAATCATCAATTGCGCGGCGACGCGTCAGACGCGGACGAAGAATTTGTGGTGTGGCTTGCACGCGAATGGGGTTTGCCAATTGCGAATGCAAGTTGGGATGTGCGCGGGTACGCGCATGAAAATCATTTTTCGATTGAGGAAGCGGCGCGCAATTTGCGTTATCAATTTCTGATCGGCGTCGCGAATCAAGTCCACGCGAACGCGATTGCCGTCGCGCACAACGCGGATGATCAAGTAGAGACGATTCTGTTACATTTCTTGCGCGGCGCGGGGTTAACGGGGCTGCGGGGGATGGAATACAAGTCGTCAGTAATCAATAGTCAGTCGTCAGTGAACGGTAATCAGTTTTCAGTGGGCAGTAAGCAGGTCAATCTGATTCGTCCGCTGCTGAATGTGACGCGCGCGGAAATTGAAAATTATTGCGTCGAAAATAATTTGCAGCCGCGTTTGGATGAATCGAATTTGGACACGACAATTTTGCGGAATCGGTTGCGGCATGAGGTGATTCCGTATCTGGAAATGATCAATCCGAATTTGCGCGCGGTGATTCGGCATAGCGCGTTATCCTTGTCCGACGATTACGCGTACATTCACCAAAACGTTCTTGGCATTTTTGAACGCATGACGCGGGCGCTCGACGGCGGATTCGTATTCGATAAAAAATGGTTTCGCGCGCTGCCCGTGAATCTCCAACGCGGCGTCCTGCGTGAAGCGGTAACGCGTTTGCGGCGCGTGAAAAATGTTGGCTATCAGCATATCGAAAACGCGCGGCGCGTCGCGGCGGAAAAGGACGCGGGCGCGGAAGCGACACTGCCGCAAGGTTTGCTGCTTGTCGTCGGCTACGATGATTTTACGATTGGCGAACATCTTGCCTTGCCCGATGCGCCGCTGCTGCTGCATGGAGAGGAAATTGTTTTGAGGGTGGGGGATGAGGTGATGTTGGAAGAGAGTGATTGGGGCGTAAGAGTTTTGGAAGTTGGAAGTTGGAAGTTGGAAGTTGAAAAGTGGAGCGCGCTATTCGACGCGAATAAAATTCGCGGGCAACTTGTTTTGCGAACGCGTCGGGCGGGGGAACGTTTCGCGCCGCTGGGGATGAAGGGGAAACATAAATCGCTGCACGAATTTATGATTGACGAAAAGATTCCGCGTCATCTGCGCGAGTTCATTCCGATTCTCGCGGACGACGAAAAAATTTTGTGGGTGGTGGGGTATCGAGCAGATGAACGCGGGGGGTTAGTACGTCAAACGTCAAACGTCATACTGGAAACGTCAAACCTGATGCGTGTAGAATTTTTCAAGAGTTGAGGGGCATCGCCTGATTTTTCTTTCGTTATGTTCCTTCGTTCCTTCGTTTGCCGTAGGTGGCGATGTATGGCATCGCATTAACCTACGGCGCGCTGAATCCCAACAACTCCAACAATGGCATATCGGGCGATTCGGGATTCGGGGTCAGTTGGCGCGACTTGGGATTTACGATCAAGTCAAGTTGTTCCAACACCGTTTGCCCAATGAGGGGTTGACTTCCCCTTTCCTCACCCAGCACATCGAAATCTCCCGCGCGATTTTGGATCTCAACCGTGACGACGCGATAGATGCCTTTTTGCGCGGTTGCGCCGTTGGCATAACGCACGTTCACTTGTCTAAATTTTTCGAGACCCAACTGTTCGATCACATCGAGCGGCAACACCAACATCGTCGCGCCTGTGTCCACGACCGCATCCACCTCGGTTTGTTTGGACGGCTCGCGCAAGTTTTGGAGTTTGATGCGTTCCACAATTTTGCCCATTTTTTTCTCCTTAATTTCTTACAACGGTAAATATCCTAACTCACGTTACGCACAAAATGTAAAAACGGGTGTAAAGTGGGGTCATGAATGACCAACTCCTCGACCTCTACACGGATTACTTGATCAGTTCGTTCAGTCTGGTC
>Ga0247727_10002974_pt1 | contig 38119 bp, 34 predicted proteins | sample WisWelCaveWW1625_FD_202498 | JGI IMG/M metagenome (GOLD analysis project Ga0247727, IMG submission 202498) | Biofilm microbial communities from Wishing Well Cave, Virginia, United States - WW16-25 | ecosystem: Environmental > Aquatic > Deep subsurface > Groundwater > Cave microbial mat | place...
TTACTGCCATCTCTCACCGTTGTCTGACCTTCAACTGAAAATTCTCATCCTGCTGGGACTGCCAGCCAGCATTTACACTCGATTGGCCAATTTCCAAAATTCGTCATGAAATTGAGCGAACCGAAAGTTAAACTTTCAACCTTCAACCTGAAACATCGGTTCTCCAACCAAATACCCAAACGTCTTCCCAAACTCCGCCATCCCCTCCTCCGACAGCACCCGCTCCAACGGCCACTCTTCCAGGCAGTCCCAAAAATGTTGGATGTGCCAGGGGAAGGGTTGGGGGTATTCGAAGAAGAAACGGTAGGCGTAGATCCAGGCACGGGTGACAGCGGCCTGATCGGGGCGGTACGCGTCCGGGTTGAGCAGTGCCCCGCGCAGGGTCTCGGTGTACTGCTCCCAGGTTTCGGGGTCAAGGGTGAAGCCTTTTCCACGGTAATGTGTCTGCCCGGTGATGATGACGGGTTTGCCGATCATCGCCATCTCCATCCCCATCGTGGTCGTGTATACCAATCCGACGCGGGCGGCGTCCACGAGGTCGTAGGAGTTGATTTTGTAATCGGCGGGGAGGACGCGGACGTTTTCAGGGAGGGTGGGGAAGGTTTCGGTGAGAAGGTCGAAGGTGGAAGGCCCCCAGCCAATTTGTTCGCCGGGGTGGACGCGGACGACGAGTTGGTATTCGGGGTGATCACCAAACCAGGCGATGTTTTTACGAATCCACTCAGTCATGCCCATAAATAGCTGGCGGCCCAGCGTGAGGCTGTCACCGAGGACGTTGGTGGGCAGGAAGGCGAGTGGGCGTTCGTCCAGCCCTAACTCGGCGCGGATTTGCTGTGCGCCTTTGCTGTCGGCGGTTTGCCACTGGCGCTCGAACGTTTGCCAGACGCGGGCACCCTGCCGGGCCTCGAACATGGTGCGGATGCGCGTCCATTCGTCTTCGGTGAGCGGACGGTTGCGGGCATTCCAGAGGGAGGTGGTATCCTGATACATCACATCGTCGTTTTGCGCCATCCACATCCGGTAATTCTGCTCGCCGAACTCGAACGTGCTAACCGGGATGCCTAGATGCCGGGCGACCTGGTACAGCACGCCAAATTCGAGGATGCTCCCGTTGGGGGTCACGACCGCGTCCGGGCGGGCGGCGGTCAGGTGCGCGAGCGCGGCTTGCGCCATTTCCGTGTCGCGAGCGAGGCGGAGGTTATAGAGGTCACTGCCAACTTCGACTTCTTCGGTGAGGAGGGAATATTGGGTGTCGCGGAAGGCGCGGGATTGGAGATTGAGTGATTGAGTGATTGAGTGATTGGGTGATTGTTGATTCGTTGACGCGCTGAATCTTTGAATCGCTGAATCATCCCCTTTTCCCCTTTTCTCCTTTTCTCCAAAAAGCGATTTGATATTGATCAGGGCTTCTGCGGGTTTGAGCGTTTCGCGGATGTAGAGATTTTGGCGGCGGAGGTCGAAACGATTTTCCGGTTTGCGCCAGTGGGAATAGGGCAGGTACGCCAGCGTGACCTCATGCCCCATCCCGGCGAGGGCAAGGGCCAGGAGGGTGGTGTGTTCGATCCAGTAGTGGATCATACCGAAGACGAGGACTTTTTTGCCGGGTTGGGAACGGTAGGGGGAATTCTCGGCGGTGCGAATCCAGCCGGGCAACGCATCGCGCAAGCGCGTGAGGTTCATCCCCACGGTGGTCGGGCTGTCTTTCTGCCGGAACTGCCAGTAGAGTTCGGCGGTGTAGGGGAGGTCACCCAGTAGTTGTTTAATAGAAAGGTTCATGCTTCTGTTGAGTATTCGCTCCCGGATTCATGGAGCAGTCTCAATTGCCGCGTTTCATTGTCTAAGCGTGCCTGAGCAACCCGATAATAGGTTTCATTGATTTCAAAGCCAATAAATCGTCGGTTGAGATTTTTCGCGGCCACTGCTGTTGTACCGCTACCCATAAAAGGATCAAGGATGATCTGGTTTTCTCGGGTCGTCAAACGCATCAGGTATTCCATCAAACCCAGCGGTTTTTGCGCTTCATGGACTCTTTCTTCGTCGGCACGAAAACCAAATTCTAAGATGTTGGTCGGGCTTTTCCCGTCAATCAAACAAGCTTCTATGTTCATCGCGCCAACTTCATTTTCGATGACATTATCTGTAATGGTGATATCGTAGGGTTTGAACATCCAGGCAATCGGTTCATAAATCGGAGCTAAATTTCCCAAACGCCAGCCGCTCCACTTCTCAGACAGCTGATTTTCACCTCGTCGGTCGAGAACGATTTCCATGCGTTGGCTCCGATGGTGGGCAGAAGGTTTTTTCCAAATCAGTACATCGCGCAGTAAAAATCCGGCATCTTCCATCGCAACTATCGCTCGGTGAATCGTGCGGCGCGCCCCAAAAATAAACAAGCTGGCCCCCTTTTTCATCACTGGGTATACCATTTCTGCCCATTCCAGACACCACCTTTCGTAATCCCGTACAATTTCTCGATCCGCGCTATTCCACCCATTGATGGGTTTACCACGCCGCTTGAACCCCCCTTTCCCCATTTGCGCAGGAGATTGTCCTAAATATGCGGAATTGGTGTTTTCGTGCAAAACATCCCATTCATCCAACCCAATGCCGTAAGGGATGTCTGAAAGGAAGAGATGAACGGATTCTGGATCAAGCCCTGGCAAAAATTCCTTACAATCGCCCAAAGTAATTTGGTTAATAAACTTTTCCATCATGCCTCCAATGAAACTTGCATCGCTTTTCGTATCGTTTGGATCTTTGCTTCAATTTTTTCGGCCTTGATCAATCGTGCAACTGCTTCTTCTTGTGTTAAGTGTTGATAGGCTTCGATTTGAGTTTTCCAATAATCAATCCCCTCCTCACCAATATGTTTCGTCGTTTGGATGGCCAGGAGTTTATATTCCCGCAAAACATCTTCGCTTATTCTGACCACTTGACAAACAGTTCTATCAAGAGCCTTCCAATAATCCACCGAGCTTTTACTGCGCGCCAAATGATTGCCCATCTCCCATAGCGAGCTTAAATCCTGCCCGTCAAAATGCTCTATCAAAAGCCGAAGATGATCATAAGATAATAGTGTTACATTTCTTTCGAGGGCTTGGTAATAAATCTGGCTCTGTCGTTGGGGATACTGAAATAGTGGGGATATCAAAGCCGCATAGGTGTTACTTTTACGCCAATCATCCAAAGCCTGAATTTTAAAATCTTTTTGGTTTTTGGCCGTTCTACTTAAGCGAAATGCTTTTGCATCACCGACAATCGTATAGATTTCCGTTTTACCAAAGACATCCGCAGAGTCCCCTCGCGCCCGCAATACTTCAGCCGGAATCCCCAAGGCTGTCCAACTTTTTGCCAACAAAATATCACAGTATTTTGCCCATAATTTTTCTTCAGATGAATCATGTTCAAGCCTTTCAGGAATCATGCCACATCCCAGGAGGCTTGCACTCAAAACATCTTTGCCCATTCCTGTCAGAGTTTGCTCTAACAAATCAAAAGCGTTCCTTTGCTTCGCAATCTCCAAAATTAAGTCAATCATATTTTGTCGGACTGAATTCGCCATTTTATATCTCCTCAATCTCCCAATCCAACCGCGGCCTCACCATTCCCAACCGTTGCTCCGGCCAGTGCATGCCCGGCGCGCCAGTCGGGTCCACGTTGAAGGCCAGCGCCCGCTCGTCGTGAAAATAGCGCTTCACGCGGAAACTGCTGGCGTTCACCCCAATCGCATAGCGTCCCTCATTCAGCGTGTCCGCCGGGACGGTGCACCGGCTGACGTAGTGGCCCGCGGCGCGCTCGCCGTGCCGCTCAAACATCTCCGGCGCATCGGTATCGAACGTGGTAAAGACCAACTCGCCGCGCATCGTCATCAGGTAAATGCCGACGCGCAGGCCCGTGATGGGCTGCGCCAGCGTGTATTCGATCTCAATCGTGACCGGGTCGGTGGAGCGCACGGTATCCACCACGACCCCCGAGGCTTGTCCTGAGCCGGGCCGCAGGGGGGCGCGCACCCGGAGAGCCAGCGGGGCGAACGGGGCGGCATCCGCCGGGATTTCGTCGGCCTCCCAGCGCCGCTCCCCACTCTGCGAAAAACCCGCCGAAAGGTAGTGATCCACCACCTCCGTGCTGGGACCGCGCCGCACCAGCTGCCCCTTTTCGAGCAGAATCGACTCCTGCGTCAGTTGCAAAATCGCGCTCATGTTGTGGCTGACGAACAACACCGTCCGCCCCTCATGCGCCACGTCATCCATCTTGCCCAGGCACTTGCGCTGGAACTCGGCATCGCCCACCGCCAGCACCTCATCCACCACCAGGATTTCCGGCTCCAGATGCGCCGCCACCGCAAACGCCAGCCGCAGGTACATCCCGGACGAATACCGTTTGACCGACGTATCAATAAATTGCTCCACCCCGGAGAAATCCACGATCTCATCAAATTTATTCTCAATCTCGGATTTTTTCATCCCGAGGATGGCCCCGTTCAAGAGGATGTTCTCCCGCCCCGTCAACTCCGGGTGGAACCCGGTACCCACCTCCAACAAGGAGCCGACGCGCCCTCGGAGTTCCACCTCCCCCTGGGTGGGTTCCGTTACCCGGCTGAGAATCTTTAGCAGCGTGCTTTTCCCTGCCCCGTTGCGCCCGATCACGCCCAGCACCTGGCCGCGCCCCACGTCAAAGGAGACGTCCTTCAGCGCCCAAATTTGGTTATTCCTGCTCTTCGTGCGGCGGAAGGGACGCCGAAAAGTTTGTGCGAGCGTATCGCGCAGGGTGCGGTACTTCTCGACCTGTGCGCCGATGGTGTATTCTTTGGAGAGATTTTCGACTCGGATAGCTGTATAGGACATGGGAGATTCTTTATCGCAAAGAACGCGAAGGGGGCGCAAAGTGCGCAAAGGAAATTTTAAAAAAAAGACGACTGGCAGGCATATGTCTTTTAATCTTAAACATTTCTCTTTATCCTTTGTGGTCTTCGCGCCAAATTGCGAAGCAATTCCTTGGCACCCTTTGCGATGAAATATTTATTCCTTAAACCGTATCGGCAAATGTTCTTTCCATTCGCCGGAAATAAAACAAGCCGCTCACCATAATCAGCACCGCAATCCCGCTCGACACTGCCATCAACCCAAAATCGGGCCGATCCATCCCCAATAGCGCCCAGCGGAAACCCTCCACCACACCCGTCATCGGGTTTATGGCAAAAAGCCATTCCCAATCGGGATAGCGTTCCACTGCCTTGCTGAGCGGGAAAACGATGGGGGTCACGAAAAACCACAGTTGGGTGAGGAAGGGCAGGGTGTAGCCAATATCGCGGTAGATCACGTTGAGCGCCGAGAGCCACAGCCCGATCCCCAACGCCGTCACCAACGCCAGGAGCAGGAACAGCGGCAGGGTCCAGACTGCACTCGTCACCATGCCCGTCGTCTGGTAATAAAACATCAACACGATCAGCACGCCAAACTGGATGGCAAAATCCACCAGCCCGGAAAAGACGGATGCCAAAGGGATCGCCAGCCGGGGAAAGTAAATCTTCGTGATCATATTCCGGTTCATCACCAATGAGCGGCCCGCGTCGGTCAACGCCTTGCTGAACAGGCCCCACGGCAGGAGGGCGGTGTATGAAAAAATCGGGTATGGCACATCCAGCCCCTCATCCATCCGCCCCAGGTTGCCAAAAATCAGCGTGAAGACCACCATCGAAAGCACCGGCTGGAGAATCGCCCACGACGCGCCGAGCAATGTCTGTTTGTAGCGCACCTTCAAATCGCGCCAGGTCAGGAACCAGATCAGTTCCCGGAAACGCCACAACTCGCCCAAATTCAGCGCAGTCCAGCCGCGCGAGGGGCGGAGGATCAGGACAGCCGGTTCAACCACTGGCAGAGATTGGGGGATTGGAGATTGGAGATTGCCCATAATCTCTAATCTCCAATCTCTTTCTGATTTTCCCGATACCACTGGATCGTCTCCCGCAACCCCTCCTCAAACGGCGTCGCGGCGCGCCAGCCAAAACATTCGGCAGCGCGGGAGGTGTCGAGAGCACGGCGGGGCTGGCCGTTGGGCTTGCTGGTATCCCAGACAATTTCGCCGTCAAATCCGGTCAGCCGGGCGATCGTTTCCAGTAGATGCTTGATGCTGATCTCCTGCCCGGAACCAAGATTGACCGGCTCGCCACCGTCATACTTTTCGGCGGCGGCAATGATGCCGTCGGCGGCGTCGGGGGCGTAGAGGAACTCCCGCGTTGGGGAGCCGTCGCCCCAGGCGGTAAGCTGGTGGTCGCCGTGCGCCTGCGCTTCCAGGCATTTGCGGATCAGGGCGGGGATGACGTGGGAGGTCTGCAAATCGAAATTGTCCCGCGGCCCGTACAGGTTGACCGGCATGAGATAAATGGCGTTATAGCCATACTGATCCCGGTACGCCTGCGCCTGCACCAGCAGCATTTTCTTCGCCAGCCCGTAGGGGGCATTGGTCTCTTCGGGGTAGCCATCCCACAGGTTTTCTTCCCTAAAAGGGAGCGGCGTAAACTTGGGGTACGAGCAGATCGAGCCAACGGCGACAAACTTGGCGACCCCGGTTTCCCACGCCCGGTGAAGGAGCGGCACGCCCATCATCAGGTTCTCGTAGAAAAACTCGGCGGGCCGCGCCATGTTGGCCCCAATGCCCCCGGCGAGGGCGGCGAGATGGATCAACACATCGGGGCGCGCGTCCCCCAACATCCGGGCCATCCCCTCGTGGGTGCGGAGGTCGTAATCCGCGCTGCGGGGGACGAAGATGTCGGTTGCCCCGCGGGCGCGCAGTTTTTCCACCACGAAGGAGCCAAGAAATCCGGAGCCGCCGGTGACGGTGATGCGTTTAGCTTTCCAAAAATTCGTCATGTTGCACCTTTTTATCGCCAAGCTCGCAAAGCATTCGCGAAGAACGCAAAGTTTTTTTAAAAATAAATTCTTCGCGTGCTTTGCGAAATCTTCGTGTGCTTTGCGATAAAGTTTTCATTTCACAATAAACTGCGCATTCCTGTACCGGTTATGCCGCGGCTCCTGGATGATGCCATCCTGCAAGGCGTGGAGCACTTCACGCACGCCATCGTCCACGGTCAGGGTGGTGGCATAGCCAAGTTCACGCTGGATTTTGGCAAAGGAGACGGTGATGTCGCGCATGTCGCCGCCAAAGCTAAGGTCTTTATATTCCACGCGCGTTTCCGGCAGGCGCTTGATGATTAGGCCGACAATCTCGTCCTTCGTATAGTTGCCCGCTTCAGTGCCGACGTTGAAGACCTGCCCGCGGATTTTCGCTTCGGGCGCTTCAAGACCCATGATGATGGCACGCACGGCGTCAAAGACGTGGACGAAGGAGCGGGAATAGCCGCGCTGGTAGATGAGGAGTTTGCGCTCCGTCCAGGCGTCGAGGACGAACTGGTTGACGATCAGGTCAAAGCGGGTGCGGGGGGAAATGCCGTACAGGGTGGCGAAGCGGAAAACCAACGGGGCGCAGATTCCCTTTTGGGACAACAGCCCCTCTTCGGCTGCGATCTTGGTTTCGGCGTAGAGGGATTGCGGGGTCAGCGGGCTTTCCTCGGTCACGGGATTTCCATCCGGGGACAGTCCATAATTGGAGTAAGAGGAGGCGAGCACGATGCGCGGGATGCCGATTTCTTCCGCCTGATCATAGACCCGTTCGGTGGCTGCGACGTTGTACCGCCAGGCCACCTGCCTGCCCACCGACTGGCACGCCGGGAAACCGACAATGGCCGCCAGGTGGACGAGACCCCGCGGGGTGGGCCACTCCCGGGGGAGGGCGGCTTTGACGGCGCGCGGCTCGGTGACATCGGCTTTGATGAAGCGGAAATTGGGGTGGCGGAGGTAGGCGGTGAGGGACTCGCCGCCAAAGAGCAGTTCATCCACCACGGTGACGCAATATCCCCGCCGAAGGAGTTCGCCGGTGAGCAGGGAGCCGATGTAGCCCGCGCCGCCGGTGATGAGGAGGTGGGACGGATCGCTCATAGTTTCAGCACCACTTTCATCTCTTCCACTTCCAGCAGCGGCGCGGCAGGATCATCCACCACGGTGACGCCCATTTCCATGCAGGTTAGGCGGCAGACATCGGCGATGTCGCCCTCGCCGAGGATGCGGACTTGTGCGTAACCGGCTTCCTTGAGCTTGGCGACCTGTTCGCGGGCGCGGGCGCGCGTGCGGCGGTAGAGGAGGAAGGATTGCTCGACGTAATCCACGGTGAGGACGGCGCGGAACGCCAGGCCTTCGGGGGTGATGATGTAGCGCAGCTTCTTACGTTCCGCCCGTTGGAGCTTGACGTAGCCTTTGGCGACCATGCGTTTGATGTGCCAGTTGACGGTGCCCACGGCTACGCCCAGCCGGTCCGCGAGGGTGGACTGGTTGACATTCGGGTCATCTTCGATCTGCTGGAGGAGGGTCAGTTCGCGAGTGAGTTCGGGGGAGGTTTCCATAATTCAGTTATTGAATTATAGCCGCAGATGGGTGGGGGTCAAGACGTAATGAAGTAATGAAGTAATGAGTAAATGGAAGCCTGCTTCCGATTACTTCATTGCTCTACCTGTTTACCTCATTCACATAAGCCTGCTTCAACCAATACGCCAGGTTGTTCCGCGCCACCACGCCTTCCACCGGCTTATCCGCCCATATCCGGTGGAAGATGCCCGGCTCGCGGCGCAGTTTTTGCGTGTCGAAAATTGGCCCGATAAAGGGGTGCTGATCCCGCAGGGTGGCCAGCATCCCGCGGTCCACGCCATCCCCGGAAAATGGGAAGGCAAAGGGCACACGCTGATCCCCCGTAATCTCCGCCACGATCCGGCAGGATGCGACGATTTCGTCGGCCTGCTCTGCGGGCCGGAGGAAGCTGAGTTTGTGGTGCCGCCGCGTATGCCCGCCGAAAATGAAGCCCTCCGCGCGCATCTCCCGGATTTGCGCACCGGTGAGGAAGGGCTGGCGTTTCTGGAGATATGCAGCGATGTCGATGCCCGCTTCAGCGCAAGCCGCGTCAATGAGGGGTTCGTCGGATTGCTGGAGACTCAGTAAATCGAGATTGGAGATTGGAGATTGGAGATTTTTATCATCCCGATCAATCTCCAATCTCCAATTTCCATGCTCCATGATCAGGGAAACCTTGCTCTTGTAATACATCGCCGTGTTGTCAATCCAATCCGTGGCAAGGAAGAAGATGCCGGGAAGCCCGTGTTTCAACAGGAGCGGACGGACAACGGAATAACACTCGGCAAAGCCGTCATCAAAGGAGAGATAAGCCGCCTTCTCAGGGAGGGCGCGTTCCCCGTGGGCGTGCGCAGCGAGTTCGGGATAGCCGATCACGGTGTAATGCTGTTTAAGCCAGAGCAGGTCGGCTTCAAATTCTGCGGCGGATTTGATGGGATACAGGTGGCGGATATGCGGCGGCGGATCATCGGAGACGGCATGGTAGAAGAAGCCGACGGGGTTGCGCGGGACGAGGCGGCGGTATGCCCCCAGCGGGATGCGCGGGGCGGCGAGCATTTTTATCTTGCGGGCGATGCGATTGGGCAGGGTGGTCATTTGCCGCGCAGACGGCGGTATTCGCTGAGGAGGGTGCTGTCCGTGAGGGCGGTTTGCAGTTGGGCCAGCCATTGTTCAACATACCTGTCATCCAGTTTGTCCCCCTGGCGTTTGATGATCCCTTGCACGTCGAGCCGGTCGCGCTCGCGGGTGGAGATCACTTTATAGACGATCAGGTCTTCCGCTGTACAGAACCGGATGGCATTGCCGCCCACCTCAAGCATTTTGGCGCGCCCCAAGGCTGTCTCGTCCAACGAGTTGTCAGCGAGCATAACATCGACACGAACGCCCTCCGGCGACTGAAAGAAGGCAATCCCGTTGCGGCGAAAAGCGTCGTCCGGGTCGGCGTTGAGCGGCGTGTAGGCTGCGAGGAGGTCGAGAATGTTTTGGCGGTCCGCGCGGGAGGCGAGGACTTTAATGTCGGCATCGCGCGTCAGGCGGGGTTCGCCCCAGATGCCAACGGCGAGGCCGCCAATTACCATTGAGGGAAGCCCGGCCTGTTCAAATTTGCTTTGTAATTCAGCCACCGATTTGAAAATATCGTCCATTTTTCTCCCTTGAGCGGCTTCCACTTTTTCCAGCCGCGCCTGGAGTTCGATCATCGCCTCGTTCCGGGCTGTGCGGTAGAGCGGCTCGGTCTCCACGAGCCAGAGTTCAAACTCGCGCTGGAGGGTCAGGTACTCCCCCAGGCTTTCGGCAACACTTTTTGCGCGCAACAACCGCGTTTCCTCCGCTTCAATTTCATCCCAGTTGGTTTGCGGGCTGGCAAGGGCGGTCATGGAAAAATTATATCATCGCGCTTCCACCCGCATCGGCAGGCCGCCTTTGACGCGCAGGGTAAAGGCCCCATCGGGGATGACCGGGCAGCCAGGCTGGGGGCTGAGCTTGACGCGCTGGAGCAGGGTGACGAGGATCAACTGGGCTTCCATGAGCGCAAAGGCGTTGCCAATGCACTTGCGCGGCCCGGCCCCAAAGGGGATGTAGGCATATTTGTGCCGGTCAGCGCTCCGCTCATCGGTAAAGCGTTCAGGGTCGAAGGTTTCGGGACCGTCCCAGAAACGCGGGTCACGATGCAAAATATACGGGGCGATGAAGCACACGGCACCCTGAGGGAGGTGATAGCCCAGGATTTCATCATCGGCGAGGGCGTTGCGGGTGGTCATGGCCCAGGCGGGGGGGTAAAGGCGCAAGGTCTCGTCCAGGACGAGGCGGGCGTAGGGCAAATGGGCCAGGTCGTCCATTTGGGGTACGCGCCCCCCGAGAACGGAGTCGATCTCCGCCCGCAGGCGGGTTTCCACGGCAGGGTGTTCAGCCAGTACGTGGAAAGTCCACGTGAGCAGGTTGGAGGTCGTCTCCTGCCCGGCGGCAATGATGATCCGGCTCTCGGCGCGCAGTTGTTCATCCGTCATGGCCTGGCCGGTCTCTTCGTCACGGGCGTCCATCAGCATTTGAAGCAGGTCGTCTTTTGGTTCGCCCCCGCCGCGCCGTTCATCGATCATCTGCTGGAGGATGGTATCCACGTTGCGGCGGGCTTCCAGCAGGGCGCGGTTGCGGCGGGTGGGGATGAAGAGCGGCGGCTCGAACAATTTGTAGAAGCGGTGGTTGACATATTCGGTGGAAATGGCGAAGGCTTTGCCGAGGATGCTGGTCTCGGCGATTAAGTCCACGCTGAAGAGGGCGCGCCCGACCACGTCCATCGTGATCGTCATCATCTCATAGTGCATGTCGAGGTAACGGCCATCGCCGATGGCCGTCTGCCAGCGGTCAAGCATGCGCAGGGTGGAGTCGGTCATGCTGGCGGCGAAGTTTTCGAGGCGGCGGCGGTGAAAGGCCGGCTGCATGAGCCGGCGCTGGCCCAGCCAGTATTCGCCTTCGCTGGTAAACAGGTTGAGGCCGGAGACCAACTTGATCAGGCTGTTGCCGTAAGACTGGCGGCCATAGTTGCGGTTGTTGCCCTGCAAAAGATGCTGTGCGCCATCCGGGTGGTTGATCTGGTACATGACCGTCGGGCCAAAGCGAAAGCGGACGAGATCGCCGCACTCGCGGGCGGCCTTGACGAACAGGTTCATCCCGTTTTGCTGGAAGAGGGCGAGATGCCCCAGGGGGAATTTGGCACCGGGATAGTCCGGGACGTTTTTCAGGCGCAGGGTGGTTGGCGAGGCAGCGGTCAGGGTGGTCATGGTTTTTCTCCGTAAAGTCATCCAATCGTGACAGTTTGCACAATTCATCTTATCACATTCCGGGAGGCAGGAAATGAACCCATGCTACAATAAACGCCTGTTTGGGAAAGGAGTACCAGTTTGGCATCCGGCATTAATCACATCAAAGGCACCCTCCTGATTGCCATTCCCGTGGGGCTGGTGGGGTTCTTTGGGGGCGGCGGTATCCCCGATGGGCTGGCGTGCGCCCTGGGGTGCCTCTCCGGCATCATCCTCAGCCCCGACCTGGACGTGGAACACCGCACAGAGTCCGAATACCTGATCTACCGCGTCCTCGGCAAATTCCTCGGGGCCATCTGGTTTGCCTTCTGGTGGCCCTATGGCAAAATGATCCCGCATCGCAGCCCGCTCTCTCATGCCCCCATCCTGGGAACGATCATCCGCATCCTCTACATTTACGGGCTGGGAGGCATCCTGTGGTTTGCCTTTGCCTGGGCCATCACCGGCCACGGTACCTGGCTCCCCATGCCCAACTGGCTCCACCCCCTCGCCTTCTGGTGGCTCATCGGCCTGATCTTCGCCGACGCCCTGCACTACATCATGGATGTCCTCCCCTTCTGGAAACAGCACCGCTACCCCTGGTGGATGCGCACCCTGCGCAAACTCTTCCGTTAATGACAGACCTCCCTGCCCTCCACGCCCTAATCATCGAAGATGATCGCAACATCAGCATCATCCTCGCCGAAGCGCTCAAACAGGCCGGCTTCAACGTTGAAGTCATCCACAGCCCGCGCCACGGGCTGGCCCGCCTCGCCGAGATCATCCCCGCCCTGATCACCCTCGACATGCACATGCCCGAATACTCCGGGCTGGATATGCTGGCGGCCATCCGCGCCGACCCCCGACTGGCCGCCGTGCCCATTTACCTGATCACGGGCGACGCCATCGCCACCGAAGGCGTGGACGAACCAGGCGTCACCGTGCTGATCAAACCCGTCAGCTTTGTCAAATTGCGGCAGAAAGCCGCCGCCCTGCGTGCCACCCTGATGGGTTAGGAACGCATCCGAATATTTTATGAGGAAGCCAGGAATGCAGGAAAATTAGCCCATAAAAGCGGCATTGCTTCCTCGTTTCCTGGATTCCATATTTTTTTCAGGTAGGCTTTAGGATAAAATCCGCCCATGCAGATTAACCTCCATCTACATGGCATCCTGCGGGACCAGCTTCCCGCCGAAAAAAAGGGCAAAACCACCCTCACCCTCCAGGCCGGCGCCACCCTCCAGGATTTGCTCTACCTCCTCAAATTCAACCGCCCCGTCCAGGCCGCCGTCAACAACGAAGTCGAACTGGCCGACGATCACCCCCTCACCGAAGGCGACGAAGTGGCATTGTTCACCGTCATCGGCGGTGGGTAAAAGAAAACCGTAATTGGGTAATTGGGCCACAGCAATTACAAATTACCAATCACTCAATTACCCAATCGCCCAATCGCCCAATCGCCCAATCACTCAATCGCCCAATCACTCAATCCATCAAGGAGCCTCCCATGCCCCACGGCTACACCGGCAAAATCCTGCACGTCAACCTGACCACCGGCCATCTCGAAACCGAAGAACCCGACGAAACCTTCTACCGCAAATACATGGGCGGCAGCGCCATGGGGCTGTACTACGTCCTCAAACACACCCCCGCCCACGCCGACGCCCTCGGCCCGGAAAACGTCCTCTGCCTCTTTGACAGCGTGATCACGGGCGCGGCCATCTCCGGGCAGAGCCGCAACACGGCCACCGCCAAATCCCCGCTCACCAACGGAATCGGTGACTCCCAGGGGGGCGGCTTCTTCCCCGCGGAACTGAAATTCGCCGGATTCGATGGGATCGTGATTTATGGAAAGTCAGCCACCCCGGTATATCTCTGGATCAAAAATGGCGCGGTGGAGCTCCGGGATGCCTCCCACCTATGGGGCCGGATCACCGGTGAAGCCGAGGCCATGATCCGGGCAGAATTGGGGGATGAGAAAATCGAAGTGTTGCAGGTCGGCCCGGCGGGTGAGAATCTCGTCCGCTTCGCCGCCCTGATCAGCATGTCCAACCGGGCGCATGGGCGCACTGGGATGGGCGCGGTCATGGGGTCGAAGAACCTCAAAGCCATTGCCGTGCGCGGCACGAACAAACCCAGCATCGCCGACAAAAAAGCGCTGGGCGAACTGGCCCGCTGGGGCGTTAAAAACCTGGACGCATCCGATGTGGCGGGGACGGCCAAATATGGCACCGCCGAGACCGTCGGCGTCAACAACCGGACGGGCGGGCTGCCGACCTTCAACTTTAACAGCGGCTCATTTGACGGCTGGGAGGACATCTCCGGCGAACTGCTCTATGACAAATACCTGCGCGGCGCCGACGAAGGCAAACAGGACAGCAAGGGGCGCGATACCTGCTATGCCTGCACCGTGCGCTGCAAGCGTGTGATGGCATGGGAGGATGCCCGCTACCGGGTGGACCCGCACTATGGCGGCCCGGAATACGAAACGCTGGCGACCTTTGGCAGTTATTGCGGGATCAACGATATCGTGGCCGTGGGCAAAGCCAACCAGCTTTGCAACGAATACGGGATGGACACCATCTCCTGCGGCGCAACCATTGCCTGGGCTTATGAGGCCTTTCACGAGGGCGCGCTGACCCTGAAGGATACCGGCGGCCTCGACCTCACCTACGGCAACGCCGAAAGCATGGTGGCACTGACGGAGATGATCGGCAAACGCGAGGGGTTTGGCGCCGTGCTCGCCGAGGGTTCGGCGCGCGCCGCGGACAATGTGGGCCGCGGGCATGAATACCTGATCACGAGCAAGAAGCAGGAAACGCCCGCCCACATGCCGCAATCCAAGATCAGTCTGGGCCTGATTTACGCCGTCAACCCGTTTGGCTCCGACCACCAATCCTCCGAACACGACCCCAACTACAGCAAAAATTACACGGAGAAACTGGCGCAAATTGGCCTGTTTGAGCCGATGCACCCGCGCCTGATGAATGAAGAAAAGGTAAAGTTTGCGTTGCGGACACAATGGGCCTATAGCGCCACCGACAGCGTCAACGTCTGCCAGTTCGTCATCGGCCCCACCTGGCAGCTTTACCACATGCAGCAAATGGCCGACATCGTCAATGCCGTCACCGGCTGGGACGTGACCGTGGACGAATTGCAGGAATTGGGCGAGCGGCGGGTGAACATGCTGCGCACCTTCAACGCCCGCGAGGGGCTGGGCAAAGCGGAGGACACCCTGCCCGAAAAGATGTTCGAGAAGGCCCTCGTCGGCGGCAAATCCGACGGGCGCAAGCTTGACCGCGCCGAATGGCTCACCCACCGGGATGTGTACTACCGCATGGCGGGCTGGAACGTGGACACCGGCAACCCAACCCCGGAAACGCTGGAGCGGCTGGGGCTGGAGTGGGTGGGCGTATAATCTGACTGTTGCAGGTTAAAAATCCAGAGCATCATAAGCTAATAGAGGCGTAATCATGGCAGAGATTTCACGTCAAGATGTAATCAAAATGATCGGAACGAGGCGAGAAGGCAAAGTGTTTTTAGATGGAGTCGATTTATCTGACCTTGACTTATCGCAATTGAATTTCCAGAATGTCTCTTTGCGTAACGCTAATCTTTCGAAAGCAAATTTGAGCCGTACCCAGTTTGAGGAAGCGGATTTGGATGGGGCTGAATTAAAAAATGCGGATTTGAGCAATTCCTACCTTAAGAAATGCAATATGAAATTTTGTAGATTGCCTGAAATCAAGATTATGGGCAGTACTTTCACAGAGTGCATTTTGGAAAGTACAATGTTTACAGGATCCTATCTAGAGAGGTGTCATTTTAAGAAATCACAAATGGATGGTGTATGGCTTGATTCTGTTTATATGGACAGAGCAAGTTTCATGGATACAAAGCTGACTCACGCAAATTTACGAGCCTCGTATCTGGGAAGTGTGTTTTTCAAAAATGCAGATCTAAGTTTTTCGGATCTTCGCTGGGCGAGCCTTATTGGAACAGATTTTAGCGATGCTAATCTTTATAGCGTGAATTTATCTGATGCATACTATTTTAACAGTACCCAATGGCCCGTAAACTTTGACTTAACTAAAACTGGTGCAAGAATGGTCGTGGAGGTTGATGGAGGCGAAAATTATTCTGAGGCGCGCGCGGTACGTCAGCGATTGTCAGCAAATTGGAATTGGAATAGGTAATCAAAGCCAATCTATAGCGCCAGACCCCCGGAAACGCTGGAGCGGCTGGGGCTGGAGTGGGTACAATAAGACGCGGCTCTGGTAAAATTCCGCCGGAAGGAACATCAGCCATGTGATCCAATCTCCTTGAAAATTAAGCAAGCCATCACCACTGAACGCTGTCGCGTGGCAGCGTCTTTCGCTTGCTCCCCAACTTTTAGGAGGTACACATGACCGACCCTTTTGAAGACGATGGGATCACCATCATCCGCGGCTCCACCGCCGACATCAATCGTTATCCATCATCACTGGCCCGCCATTTCATCAAAAACATCCTGGGCCTCAACCCCGCCAGCACCTTTATCTCGGATGAATCCAGCCTCGATCACTTCATGATTGAGAGCGATGACGTCAGCCGTGAGATTTTCCTCCTCTACGGCGTGGATGTCTCGGATTTGGGTGAGGCGGCCCTGCTGGTGGACATCTTCGAGCGCATCGCCCGGGATGGGATTATGCCGCCCGCCCTCTACCAGCAGGACTAACCCAGGGTCAGGAACCCCCCTTCCCCTAACCTCCCCCCTCGGTTAGAATTTGTCCCCGAAGCAAAAAGGCCTCGCACCCTGCGGGGTCTTTTTTTGGCTAACTGACCCCTGACTACGGACTACCAGACTACCAGACTACCGGACTACCCAACTACATGCCCACCCTCTCCCGCTCCGAACTCCGCAATATCGCCATCATCGCCCACGTCGATCATGGCAAAACCACCCTCGTGGACTTCATGCTCAAACAGGCACGCGTCTTTCGTGAAAACCAGCACGTCGAAGAACGCGTCATGGACTCCAACGACCTCGAACGCGAGCGCGGCATCACCATCCTCGCCAAAAACACCGCCATCACCATCCCCGACCCGCGCACCGGCAAACCCGTCCGCATCAACATCGTGGACACCCCCGGCCACGCCGACTTTGGCGGCGAAGTCGAACGCGTCCTCAACATGGTGGACGGCGTCCTCCTCCTCGTCGATGCCGCCGAAGGCCCCAAACCCCAGACGCGCTTTGTCCTCAAAAAGGCCCTCGAAATGGGGCACCGCGCCATCGTCGTCATCAACAAAGTGGACCGCAAAGACGCCGACCCCGAACGCGTCCTCAACGAGACCTTCGACCTCTTCATCGAACTCGGCGCAGACGACCGACAGGCCGACTTCCCCGTCGTCTACGCCGTGGCCACCCAGGGCAAAGCCGGGCTGACACCGGACCTCGAGGATGACCTGGCCCCGTTGTTTGAAACCATCCTCAATGAGGTCCCGGCCCCCTGCGTCGATGTGGATGCCCCGGCCCAGATGCTCGTCACCACCCTTGACTATGATCCCTATCGTGGTCTCACCGCCATCGGGCGGCTGTCTGCCGGCACACTTAAGGCGCGCCAAACGCTGGCCCGGATCACACGCGAAGGCGACATCCATAAAGAAATCGCCCAATACCTCTACATCCACCAGGGGCTGGCGCGCGTCGAAGTGGATGAAGTCTCCGCCGGCGAAATCGTCGCCATTGCCGGGCTGGAGGTCGTCTCCATCGGCGAGACCCTCGCCGACCCGGACAACCCTGTTGCGCTGCCCACGATTATTGTCGAAGAACCCACTGTGCGCATGACCTTCGGGGTCAACACCTCCCCCCTGGGCGGGCGCGAAGGCCGCTGGGGCACCTCCCGCAAAATCCGCGAGCGGCTGTGGGAGGAACTCAAACACAACGTCGCCCTGCGCGTCGAAGAAACTGCCAGCGCCGACACTTTCCTCGTCTCCGGGCGCGGCGAGCTGCACCTCGCCATCCTGATTGAAACCATGCGCCGCGAAGGCTACGAGTTCCAGGTCTCCCGCCCCGAGGTCATCCTGCGCCCCGGCGAAGATGGCGAAATGCTGGAACCTTACGAGGAACTCCATATCGAGACCAAACCGGAAAGCGTTGGCGCTGTGGTGGAAATGCTCGGCAAGCGCCGCGGCGCAATGAAAAACATGATCGACACCACCCAGGGGACGGTACACCTCGAATACATCGTCCCCACCCGCGGGCTGTTGGGCTTCCGTTACCAGTTCCTCACCGCCACGCGCGGCATGGGCGTGATGAACACCCTCTTCCACGGGTATGACGAGCAGGCCGGGTTTATCGCCTCGCGCGCCAAAGGCTCCCTGGTAGCCTGGGAAGCGGGCACAGCCACCACCTTCGCCATCAAACTGGCCGAGGAGCGCGGTTCCATGTTCATCCCGGCGGGGATCGAGGTGTATCAGGGGATGGTGATTGGGGAGCACCAGCGCCCCGGCGACCTGGATGTCAACGTCGCCAAAACCAAGCACCTCACCAACATGCGCGCCTCCGGCAAGGAGCTTGACGAGCGCGTGACGCCGCCGCGCAACATGAGCCTGGATGAGTGCATTGAGTATTTATCCGACGATGAACTGCTGGAAGTGACCCCCGAAAGCCTGCGTATCCGCAAACGAATGCTGGACCGCACCGAACGCGGCCGCTCCGCCAAGCGGGCGAAGGAAGCGATGGAAGTCTGAACCCTGATGCGCTCCGAGATATTCTCGGGGCGCATTTTTTTTGGGGTACGCACCCCCCGGTGAAAGGAGTCCTGACCGGGTTCACCGGGGGACGTGATCCCGGCGGACGTGGTCCCCTGGGGATCAGCGGCAATTCGCTTGACAGCGCTTCCTGGCAATCCTACAATCAATCCATCCCCCCCACTTTGGTACTAGAGGCCCCCATGACTGATCAAGCCCCAACCACCCCCGCCGCCAAGGTATTTATCTCTTATTCCCGCAAGGATAAGGAGTTTATCCGCAAACTGCATGATGCGCTTAAAGCGCAGGGGTTTGAGCTGTGGGTGGATTGGGAGGGCATCGCGCTGGGGACGGAGTGGTGGAAGGAGATTGTGGAGGGCATCGAAGGGTGCGACCAGTTTATCTTCCTGATCAGCCCGGACTCGGTGACTTCGCAGGTGTGCGCCGATGAGTTGCAAAAGGGGATTGAACATAACAAGCAACTGGTGCCCGTCCTGATCCGGGAGGAGAAGGGGATGATGGCGAACGTCCGCCCGGAGTTGCAGGCCATCAACTTTACCTTTATGCGCACGGATGAAGAATTTGAGCGCACCCTGCCGCAACTGGTGGAACTGCTCAACACTGACCTGAGACATGTCAAACAGCATACGCACTTGCAGGGGCGGGCGCTGGACTGGGAACGGCGTAACCGCTCCAACAGCGGGCTGCTGCGCGGGGATGCGCTGGAGCAGGCGGAGGCCTGGCAGGTGCAGGCCAGCGGCAAGCACCCGGCCCGCACCGCCTTGCAGGCCGAGTACATCCAGCTCAGCCGCAAGGATGCCACCCAGCGGCAGAGGCGGTTCCTCTTCGGCGTTTCGGTGGCTTTTGTGATCATGGTCGTGCTTGCAATCTTTTCAGTAATCGGTTTCCGCGATGCGCGCATTGCCCAGGCGACTGCGCTGGCCAATGAATTCCGGGCGGAGACCCAGCAGGTGCTGGCCGAGCACAGCGCCGAGACGGCCGTGGCCAACCAGCATATTGCGGCCACCCAGCAAACAGTGGCGGAGGAGCAAAAAGCCATCGCCGATACCGAACGCACCGAGGCGGATAAACAGCGCGGGCTGGCGGAAGTAAATGCAGCCGAAGCCATGTTCCAACGTGAAATTGCTGAGGCCCGCGAACTGGCCTCTGAGTCTTTGGCGTTCCTGCAAAAGGGAGACTTGCTCAGCCGCAGTATTTTGCTGACGATTAACTCGCTCCGCAAACACCCCACCGGCGGAGGTGACCAGGCCTTGCGTCAGGGGCTGGATTTGCTCCCCACACACCTGGCCCGCATCACCAGCCCGGATGCGGCTTTCACCCAAATCAGCTACAGTCCGGACGGCGAATGGCTGGTGGCCGCGGACACGTCGGGAAATGTCCACATCTACAATGCCTCGTCCAATGAGGAGGTCATCCAGCTTTCGCATGGCGGGCGGCCCATTGCAGAGTTCGTCTTTCATCCAACCAATCCGCAACTGCTGGCGACAGCCGGCAATGATGGTGTTGCCCGTTTGTGGAGCATCACGACCGGGGAACTGGTTGCCCAGTTTGTGCATAACAGCGCGGTCAACGCGGTCGCCTTCAGCCCGAATGGGTTGTGGCTGGGCACCGGGACGGCCGATGGCAGCGCGCGCACCTGGACGCTGACCACCTACCGGCAGATTGCGATTATGGGCCACCAGGGCGCCGTGCTTGATATGGCCTATAGCAGCGGGAGTTCCTGGGTCGCCAGCGTCGCTGAGGATGGGACGATCAAGGTCTGGGCCGCCACCACCGGGGCCGTCATGCAACAGATTTATCTAAGCTCCCCGGTGAACCTCGTGCTCTTCCACCCGTCAAACTTTTATTTCCTCACGGCGTCGCAAGATGGCACTGTTGTCCTCTGGAATGCTGAATCAGGCGGGCAGGTGTTCCAATTTTCTCATCAGCAGGCGATCACGAGCATGACATTCAATTTCGATGCATCCCTGATCGCCACATCCAGCACCGATGATACCGCCCGGCTCTGGGACGCCAGGACCGGGTTCCCGCTCGGACAATATCCTCATGATGACGACGTTTATGCTGTCGCCTTCAGCCCGGATGGGCAGAAGCTCGCCACGGCCAGCGCCGACAATACGGCCCGCATTTGGAAGGTGAATACCGGGCGGGAGCTGGCGCGGGCAGAACACCACGGCGTAGTCTCGATCGCATTCTTTCGCAACAACTTCATCCTGGCGACCGCCGGCGAAGACCATGTCTCCATCTGGAGTGACGAGCAACTCGGCCAGGCCGTCTACAGCCTGTATTACGCCCCCGGCTTTAAAGACCTGGATTTTGACCCCACCGAGACCCGCATCACCGCCGCCACACTGGATCATAAAGTGCTGGTTTGGGAATTGGCAAGCGGCCAAATCCTGCTCAAGATCGAAGTGGGCAGCAACGTTATCGACGTGGATTACAGCAAGGATGGCACCCTGATCGCCACCGCAGGCGAGGACGGGCGGGCCTGCATGTGGGACAGCCAGACGGGGGAAAAGGTCGAGTGCTTTGTAATGGATGGCGCCGTGCAGGATGTGGACTTCAGCCGGGATGGCTCCTGGTTGATCACCGGCAGCCTGGATGGCGCCGCCCGCATTTGGGATCTCAGCATCCGCGCCCAATACCGCGTCTTCACCATGCCCGGCCCGGTTTATGAGGTTTCCCTGCACCCGGATGGCAACCTCCTGCTTGTCTCCAGCGCGGCCAACGAGGCCGTGGTTTGGGATATTACCAAAAACGAACCCGCCTTAACCCTTGTGCATCCTGCGCCCGTCTTGCTCGTCAATTTCATCGCCGAGCAAGGCTGGGTGTCCACAGTCGCCGCCGACAACAGCATCCGCATCTGGGATATGGAAACGGGGCTGCTCGTTGAAAAATTCCTGAACGACAGCGATATCCTCTCCGCCGAGATTGGCCCGAATAGCGAGACCATCGCCATTGCCTCCGAAGACAACACCGCCCACATCCTCAACTTCTTCACCAAGGAAGAAGTGGCGCGGATTGTGCATACCGATCAAATCAACGATGTCACCTTTAACGGGGATGGCACCATGCTGGCCACTGCCAGCTCGGACGGGCGCATCCTGGTCAGCGTCCTCGAGCCGGAAGTGCTCACCGAAAAAGCTTGCAGCCGTCTCCAGCGCAACCTTACCGAGGATGAGTGGAACCAGTACGTAACCGGCGATTACGCCCTCACCTGCCCCAACCTGCCAGTCGACCCGGCTGTCATCGCCACGCTCTTCTCTGAGGCGGGGCATGCCGGTATCCGCGGCGAAACTGAGGCAGCCCTCGCTCTGCTGGAACGTGCCCTCGCCCTGGATGCCTCCCTCAACTTTGATCCCGAAGAACAGCTGGAAATCGCCATGCGGGATGCCTATATCAGCGAGGTGCGCGATTTCTTCTTTGAAGGACGTTTTGCCAATGCCTTTGCCAAATTACAGCAGTTGCAGACCCGCTACCCCGAAGCAGCCAGCGAAAACTACCTGGGCCTGCTGGCCCTCCTCTGCATTGATCAAATTGCAGAAGGGTTTGAGGAGCAGAAGATCGCCGTTTGCGACCAGGCCATCGCCCTGGAGGCGGCCAAGCCGGAATACCTCTACTTTGGCCGCGGTATCCACCACGCTAAACTGGGCAGCCTGCCAGCTGCGATCGCAGACTTGCAAACCGCCCGGCCCCTCTTCGAGGCCCGCGTGGCCGCCGGGGAACTTGATTTATGGATTTTTATCACCCAGATCGATGAATGGCTGGGGCTGATGGGGGCGGGAACCAACCCATTTGAACAATAACTTGCCGTACTTCATGGGGATGCCTGTAGGCACGGCAAACGATTAATATCCCCTCCAAGGTAAGCAAATGGATATACTCCGCGAAATGATAGACCTCACCAGTCAGGATGCAGCCATCCGGCATCTAAACTTCAAGCCGTACCGCAACTCAGCCATCCGCAAGGCAATCCAGTTTACGCCAGCGCCTGCCGAGCCGCAGAGCACGGAGGTCGTTTGCCCCTGGGGAGCCACCCTGGTGGCCCGGCAAGGGGATTACATCGTCTCCGAATTGGGTGCACCGGAGGATCGCTGGCCGGTGGAAAAGAGAATTTTCGAACAGACTTACGTTGAATTGGAACCCGGAACCTACCTCAAGCGGCAGATTACTGACCTCGTCCCCCTGACGGACCTCACCGGGGATCCTGATCAAAAGGTGCGGGTGCACACCCTGGAGGGTATCGTTACCGTCCGGGCGGGCGACTTTTACCTGGCCCGCGGCATCGAGGGCGAAATCTGGCCGTACCCGAAGGACAAGGCGGATAGTTTGCTGAGGCCGGTTACCGCGTAAGGCATACCCCCTGTTAAACGAAAACGGCTGGAAACCCAGCCGTTTTTTTGTTGCAGAAACTTGCCGCCTTGTTCAGCCAGGTTTGACCGGTTTCGTGGCTTTTGGCTTTGCGTTTGCCGTTTTCTTTGGGGTCGCGGGGGATTTGGGGGGCTTTGCGGCTCTCGTGGGTACGGTTCCCCTGTGGGGGCCGGGGTTCTCTGGGAGTTTTGGGGCGGCTTTATGATCCTTCATCCAGAACCCAAACTTGGTGGTGTTGATGTGTTCCACCATGCCTCCCATCCGGCGCATCTGCTCCACCATGTCAGAGACAAGCATGCCATCCAGATCTTGGCGGCGGCTGACGGAACCGTCCCACAGGGCGATCAAGCGTACCTTGTCGATCCCCATGAGGAGGGAGGAATACAACGCCCAGCGGTTATTCCGGGCATAGGGGTCCACGCCTTCTTTCGGCTTGCCAACGTGGTCGGATTGAAGGCGGATGCGCACCCTGGAGTGGTTGCGGAGGGCGTAGTAGCGTTCCGTCCAGGTATCCCCGGCCGGGCTGATAAATTTCTTGATGTAGTCCGGCTCGGAATATGGCAGGTGGATGTCCACTTCCATCCCGCGTGCCAGGCACTCCTCGATAAAGATGATGGTGCCGCCCGCCGCCGCGCCTGAGGCAAAAGCAACGTCATTGGCATCCGCCCCAAATTTGTTGAGTGCGCCCGCAATGTTGGCGCGCACTTCGTCTCCCATATCGGCGGGGAAGCGGCGGCTCCGGCGGTTGGCTAGATCAAGCGCATGACCGGTGAACAAAATGGCCTGCTCCTCGGTATAGGGTGGTGCAAGCTCGTGGCTGGAACTGTCGGCAGTATGATCGCTCAGGATGCGCTCGATCTCATCTGTGATGGCTTGCATGCCAGCCTCGATAAATTCCAGCCGCATCCCGAGGGATTTGAGCATCTCCAACTGGCTCATGGAGGATTGCAGGAAGAAGGTGTTTTTGCGGGCGGCGATCAGGGCTTTGCGATAGGCACGCGTCACCTGGATGGGTTTGGCGGCGGTGAAGAGGCGCAGCTCGGCCAGGGAGACGAGCGTCCAATAGTCAGTTTTTTCGTCAAGCGCTTTCTCTTCCAAGGCGAAGATCAGGGTGCCGCGCAGGTCGGGAAGTTGATCGAGGATGGCAACAATATCGGGGTCAGGATCCTCGCGGTCTTCAAAGATCTCCGAGAGGTGGGCGAGGATGGCGGCCAGGGTGTGGGCATTGGTGCCGGGGTAGGTATCGTTCAGGTTGTAGCGGTACCCTTTGATGTAGGTGTTGTAGGCTTTGATCAGCCAGTGATAGGCTTGGAAACCTTCTTCCAGCCGGGTTTCCAGGCTGTCTATGCCGCGCCAGGATTCCTGCCACATGTCTTTGTAAATGCGCCCGAGGATGCCGATGGCTTCGGAGTCAGCCGGTTCTTTCTCCAGGAAGGTTTCAAGTTTGACGATGGCTTCGTCCACACGCCCGATGCGGTTGAGGTGGAAGGCTTCCTGGCGGCGGAACTCGAGGTTTTTGGAGTTTAGCTCGAGGCCGCGCCGGTATTGTTCCAGCGCCAACTCGTGGCGGCCCATGCTTTTGAGGGCCGCGCCAGCTTCGCCGATGGCTTCCTCTTTGATCAGCGGGTTCCTGATCTCTTCGGTGAGGAGGAGGATGTCGCCGATGCGTTTTTGGCGGCGGGCGACGGTAACGCGTTGTTTCCATTCGCTATGCTCGCGCCAGAAGCCGGTGGCGAGCGGGGTGCGCAAGGTGGCGCGCTCCGGCTCGTCCAGCCCGGAGAGCAGGTTGAAGATCGGGCTGTGGATGGCATCCTGGTCGGAGGCCCAGGTATCGCGGGCAACACGGGAGATGGCGGCGATGTCCTTCTCGCGCGTCTCCGGGTTGGGCACGCCTTCGTCGGTGGTGCTGTAGGGGATGGTGCGGACGTTGAAAACGTCGAAGGGCATATAGGCCCGCCCGGATTGGATGTGGATGATGCCGCGTTTGCGGAAGGCGTGGCGCACGCCCAGCTCATAGAAGACGTTGGCGTTGTCAATGCTCATGTCCGCAATAACCACATCCGCCAGCAAAAGCTCCTGGAACATGTCGGTGAGGATGTCGCCGCTGGTGGTGGCTTCGTCGGCACGGAAGGCCTCAAACCCGGCCTGTTCGAGGGCGACTTTGATCAGCTCGGTATAGATGACATTGAAATTGTAAATTTTCCCGTCAGCGCCCTTCTTCGTGCCAAACGGCATGACGACAAAGGCGTGCGGGCGCGAGACGGTGGCGCGGTTATCAAATGTATACGTCTCGGCGAACTCAGGTGCTTCGGCTTCGGGCTGAGTCTGCTCCGCCACCACCTCCTCGACAGCCGCCTCCACCGTTTTCTGTACATCCTTCTTGATCTCGACCACGGCGTCCTTGACCAACTCCTGCAAGGAATCCTGCACCGCTGAGGCGATCGCGGTGGCCGATGGAACTTCAGCCGGTTTGCCATTGGCCGGGGCGGTGTCCTGCGTTTTTTGTTGAGTCATGATCTGTGCTCCAAAAGGGGCCTAACCCTTGGTATCCAAATCTTCATCCGGGAGAGGTTCTTCCAACAACCCGGCCAGCGCATCCTGGATCATATTCCCGGTTGCGCCCGCCTGGAAAATATCTTCAATCGCTTTTTGCACATCCTCCTCGAGGCCGTTTTCCCCGGCAAAGGTTTCCTCAAAGAGATTTTGGATCACATTTTCCGGCTTATCTTCGGCCTGGCTGATCTGCTCAAGGAAATCATCCAGCATGCTCTGGACGCCTGGCGAGGCAATGCCAGCGCCTTCCGCGTCAATGGCCTCACCCAAATCCCTCATTTCCTGAGCCACCTGATCCGCGGAATTTTCCACGGCCCCCAGAACGGCTTCTGATTCATCCACAACCGTTGCAACCATAGTTTCGGCCCTGCCGCGCAAGGCGTCCATTTCATCCAGCGCCATCTCCCCCGTCGCGGCTACAGTTGCCCGTAGTCCTGCGGCCTCGTCCACCCCTGTTTCCGCGGTATCCCGCAGGTCAGCCATTTCAGCCTGTACGGTCTTTACGGCGGCATCCACCGTGGCGCGCGTCGCGCTCACATCATCCGCCACCGCCTCCACCGCGGCTTCCGCCGTTTCCTGCAGGGCGGCCATTTCCGTTTGCGCAATTTCCGCCGTCTCTGCCACGGTCTCACGCAGTTCCCCGGCCTGATCGATCAACCCGGCGGCGGACTCTGAGACCGTTTCCCGGATTGCTCCCATTTCCTGGGCCGCCTGATCCACTGTGGTTTCCACGGCCCCCCGGAGGGCGGTTGATTCATCCACCACGGTTGCCACTGAGACTGCCGCCGTCTCCCGCAGGGCGGCCATCTCATCCCCGGCGGTGGCGAGCGTGGCTGCCACCAGCGCCTGCACTGCCGCGGACTCATCCGCAACGGCGGCCCCAACCGTCTCACGTACCGCGCCGACATCTGCGGCCACTGTCTCCACTGTCTCCACCACGGTCTCACGCACCGCGGCCATCTCCTCCTGGGCGGTATCGAGGGTGGCTTGAACGATCTCCTGTATTGCCGCGGATTCACCCGCAACGGCGGCCCCAACCGTCTCGCGCATCGCGCCGACATCGGCGGCTACTGTCTCCACTGTCTCCGTCACGACCTCACCCACCGCGGCCATCTCCTCCTGGCCAGCGGCAAGCGTGGCTGCCACCAGCGCCTGCACTGCCGCGGACTCATCGACAACGACAGTCTCGACCGTCTCACGCACCGCACTGACATCCGCCATCACGGCCTCGGTGGCCGTCTCGACGCTCGCGCGCACTGCGGCAGATTCATCAATTACCTGGGCGACCGTTTCCTCGGCCAGCGCGGTGTAAGCCTGCGCCTCGTCGGTGACAGAATCTACCATGCCCTTGACGGTCGCACCTGCGGCTTCGACTGTGGCAACCACCTGCGCCTGCGCCTGCGCCAGCACCTCGGCGGACTGGGTAATCATCTTCTCCTGAATCACGGCGAGGGTCTCGTTCCCCTTGCTGATCATATCTTCCACCAGTTTGGCGTCGTCGCCCTCGGCGGCGGCCAGGGCTTCCTGCATCGTCGCCACGTATTTCTGGCTTTGCGACCACATCACGCCTTCGGAGGCGCGTACCATCCTGACCAGTTCAATAAACGTGCGGTTTTCGGGCGCAGTACTCTCCCAATCGTCACGGATAATCGTCAGTTCCAGGATGACGCGGCTGTAAATCGAGATGGTCTCATCCAGCCCGCGTAACTGCTCCCAGCCCGACATGGCTGAGGCAATGGCCGCGGACACCGCGACCCAGGCGACCCATACGCCACCAATCGCCGCGAACAGGGCGCCGATCCCGCCCATGGCCAGGATGATTAGCTGCGTCCGTTTGCGCTCTGCCTGCAAGCCGGTGATCTTTTTCCGGTGCCAGTCGCGCTGGTCAACGAGCCGGTAGCGCAGGTATTCATCCCCGGTCAGGTCATTGAAACCGGGATCACTATTGGGATCAGACGAATAATAATAGGGGGGCAACTCCCCCTCGTAGGGGTCCAGGACAAGTTGCCCGCCCATGGACTTGTACACCCGCCGCAGGATGGTGGTCAGCCGGTGGCTCATCCACTTATCCCGGCCCGGCTGCCCTTGCAGGATCGTCCTGTAAATGTAGATTTCCTTGAGGATTTCCTCTGCCGCGGCCCGCAGCGTCAACCATTCCCCACCGCCGTAAAATCGGTTCCGGTAAGCAGCCAGGCCGGAAATCAAAATTGGCACCCCAATCAGGGTATATTTGAGTATCTGGCCGACTACCTCAGGAAGATCTTCAGTGTACTGGTTAATGATCACCGCCAGAATAGTCGCCACCACCCCGAGGAGCGCCGCCCATTGCCGGTTGGCCTTATGCTTTTTAGTCAGCGTAATCCCATTGGCGTTAAGCTCGGCATATCTTTTCCACGCCGAACGGAGTACGTCGGAATAACCAGTCGTCACTTCACTCATGGGGGCCTCTTCAATGTGGGGTTGGTGCGTGCGTCTATTTTAGGGTCTAAGAGGGTGTATGTCAAACCAGTTGCAATGCGACGGCAATCAAATTGCACGATAACTCAAAAGCATGTAGAATCTGCCTCGTCCCTTCCTTTTTCATTCATCCCTTATCCCACCTTCATTCAGGAGCCAATCATGTTCCAAAGCGATCTTCTCTGGCAAAACGACAGCAAATGGGCCAGCGTCCCCCTCGGGTCCGGCCCGCACACGATCAAAGATTGGGGCTGCCTGATGACCTCATTGTGCATGGTCGTCAACGGCTATGGCTATAAGGAAACGCCCAAAACCTTCAACGACAAAATGAAGGCCAGCGGCGGGTTCCAGGGTGAATTTATCAATGCGTGGGTGCTCCCGCAAGTCTTCCCCGGCGTCACCACACTCAGCTATGATGAATGTGAAAGCTCGCCAGCCCCCATTGCCAAAATCGATGCCGCCCTGGCCAAAGGGGATCCCGTGGTCCTCCAGGTGGACTGGTCCCCCAATGCCGGCGTCCAAAGCCATTGGGTGCTCGCCATCGCCAAGGAAGGGAACGACTATAGCATCCTCGACCCCTTCATGTACGCCGGCGACGCCCCCGGCAAAAAACTGCTCATGCTCACCCGCTACAAGCACCAGGGCAACGACCCCACCACCGCCATCACCGGTGCGCTGTTCCTCACCGGCGTTGGCGGCGCAAAATCGACCGGGGGAACGGGTGGAACCGGGGGCGCCGCCAACACCTCCACACCCGCCGCGCCGCCTGCCCCCAAGGAAAAAGTGCCCGTCCCCGCGGATTCCTTCGCGGTCTACGTTATCGAAAATGACCTCGCCCTGCGCGCCGACCCGTCCGTCGGCGGCGCCCTCATCTCCCGCCACCCGCTGGATGCCGCCCTCAAAACGCTGGAAAAGAAAGCGAACGCCGAAGCCAAAGTCGGCCAGTATAACCAGTGGCTGCACGTCCAGGATGCCACCGGGGCGCAGGGACATGTCGCCGCCTGGTACGTCTCCAAAACCAAGGGGGCGCAGCCAGCCGCCGCACCCGGCGCGGGCAGCATCAGCGCCCCCGGCACCACCACCGCCGGCCAGGGGACCGGCGGCACCGGCGAACTGACCGTCACCCCCATCACGGACGGCCTCGCCCTGCGCGAGAAACCGGAACTTAACGGCACGCTGATTTTGCGCCTGCCGTTTACCGCCAAACTCAAAGCGCTGGAACCCGGCGGCCCGGCCCGCGCCAAACTCGGCGTTACCAACGAGTGGTTGAAGGTCAAGGAAGTTACCGGGAAGGAAGGATACGTCGCCGCGTGGTACGTCACGGAAACGGCGGCTCCAGTGCTGGGCGTGAAGGCCCCGACCACCGACGGCCAGGGCGGCGCGGCGGATGCATCCAAGGACGTCATCGTGCGCACCAACGCCGATCAGGTGGCCTTGAGGAGCACCCCCTTTGTCGCTGATGATAACCTGATTAAGCGCTACCCCCTGCAAAGCCAGTTGGTCCTGCTCGACCCCGCCGAAGCCAGCAAAATTGGCGTCGTCAACCAGTGGCTCAAGGTCAAGGACGTGGACGGCAAGGAAGGCTTTGTGGCCGCCTGGTACGTCGCGAAATAAAACCCGACCCACCCTGGATTTACAGGCAGCCCTGCACATTGAGGGCTGCCTTTTCATTATCCCGGTTTGACAAGCCTCCCCCTCCCATCTACAATCCCGTTACTTTCAGCTTCCAGCCCGTGGACAACAAACCCTTCCTCACTTCGCAACAATACGCCATCCGAGTCCTGCAAATGCTGGAGGATTTTGGCGAAGAGTTAATCAAGGTTGATACGATCCTGATCATCGTCAAAATGCTCACGAGGCATCCCATCGAAAACGCGGTCATCTTCGCCACCGGGGACGCCTATCGATTTGGGGGCCTTGAGTTTGATGATGGCGCGTCCGCCCGGGGTTTTCTGGATCAGCTCTCCGAGAACGTTGCCTACGCCGCCTTTCTCGATGGTGAGTTCCACATTTACCAGTACCCCTATCGCTCGCGCGTCGTGCAGGATTGGGTGTTTGTCGCACCGGGCAAGGAGTAGGGGCGGAGTGGCGCTGCGCCCGCCCGCCGTGCCCCTACCGTCGGCTGGTTGTATAATCCCGGCATGACCAACAAACAACTCGCCGACCTGTTTACCCTGATTGCCGATGTCCTCCAGATCAAGGGGGAAGTCATCTACAAAATCCTCGCCTACCGCAAGGCCGCCGAGAGCCTGCTCAACCTCGGGCGCGATGTGCGCACCGTCTGGCAGGAGGGCGGTATCCCGGCCCTGCTCGAAATCCCCGGCGTGGGCAACGCCATCGCCGAAAAGATTGACGAGCAACTCTCCACCGGGCAGCTTGCCTACCTCAACAAACTCGCCGCCGAAATCCCGCTCTCCCTTGCCGAACTGATGGCCGTCCCCGACCTGGGACCCAAGAGGATCAAACTCTTCCACGACGAACTCGGCATCGCCACCCTCACCGAACTGGAAGCCGCTGCCCGCGAGGGCAAACTGCGCGGCCTGCCCGGCATGGGCGAAAAGTCGGAGGCCAAGATTTTGGAGGGACTGCAATCCCTGGCACGGCGCAGAGCTTTGGGGGATCGCACCCCCCTCGAGACCGCGTTCCCCTTCGCCCAGGATCAGCTCAATCGCCTGCGCGCCCTCGCGGGCGTGTCCGCCGCTGAGGTCGCCGGGAGTCTCCGCCGGATGCGGGAAACGGTCGGGGATGTGGACATCCTCGTCGCCGCCGCCGATTCCGCCCCGGTCATGGAAACCTTTACGACCCAGCCCGGCGTCGTACGCGTGCTCGGCAAAGGCACGACGAAGGCGTCGGTGGAGTTTTCCAACGGGATGCGCGCCCAAATCTGGGTGCACCCGCCCGAACGCTTTGGCACCGCCCTGCAATACGCCACCGGCTCGAAGGATCACAACGTGCGCCTGCGCGAGATTGCGCTCGGCAAGGGACTCTCGCTCTCCGAACATGCGCTGACGAAAACGGATACGGGGGAGGAAATTTTGTGCGCGACCGAGGCAGAGGTGTACCGCGCCCTCGGCTTGCCGCTGATCCCCCCGGAAATGCGCGAAGACCGCGGGGAGGTCAAACTGGCTTTAGGGGGGGCGTTGCCCCGGCTGATTGAACCCGGCGATGTGAGCGCCTCCCTCCACAACCACAGTACCTGGAGCGACGGCAAAGCCTCGATCAAGGAGATGGCGCTGGCGGCGATTGCCCGCGGTTACAAAGTGCTCGCCATCACCGACCATTCGCACAGCCTCGGCATTGTCCAGGGCATCAAGCCGGAGGACGTGCCCCGCCAGCGGGAGGAGATTGACGCCGTGCAAGCTGAACTGGGCAGTCAGATTAAACTCCTGCAAGGGGTGGAAGTGGAGATCCGCGCGGACGGTACGCTGGATTTTGAAGATGCCGTACTCGCTAAACTCGATATCGTCGTGGCCTCCCTGCATACCAGCCTGCGCCAGCCGCGCGAGCAAATCACCGCCCGCCTGCTCAACGCCATCCGCAACCCGCATGTGGACGTCATCGGGCATCCCTCCGGGCGGCAAATCCCCGACCGCGAAGGGGCCGACCTGGATTGGGACGCCGTACTCGCCGCCGCCCTCGAAACGGACACCGCCCTCGAAATCAATGCCAACCCGCGCCGCCTCGACCTCAACGACATCCAAACCCGCCGCGCCGTGGACATGGGGATCAAACTCAGCCTCAACACGGACGCCCACGCCCCGGAGCATTTCGACCTCCTGCATTTCGGCATCGCCACCGCCCGCCGCGGCTGGGTGGAGCCGGAGGGGGTAATCAATTGCTGGAAGGCGGGGAGATTGGTGAGGTGGTTGGGAGGAGAAAAACTCCATGACTGAAGATCTGGAATTACTGGCTTGTATACCTAAAGACGTGGAAATCGCAAACTTTAACAATGTGTGTGAACTTCCCTACGGCTTGACGATTGAGCATTTGTATAGGGCCATGATCGACTTTGTGGAGTTTCTCGAATTTATCAACCAGGAATTGAACACAAAGAAAATTCCCCGGCTTGAGAGCTTTCTAATGCCTGCAAATTTCAGCAGCATCGTTGGCGAGTTTATGGGCATGAACATCCCAAAATATTGCAGAAGTCTTTCCAGGAATCAGTATCACAACGGACACCCGGATTTAATCCCAACCGATGTCCATGCCCATAACTCTGTACAATATGCAACTGATGGAATCGAAATCAAAGGCTCACGCCACAGTTCTGGTTGGCAAGGCCATAACCCCGAGGCTGTGTGGCTTCTTGTGTTCCACTTTGACAGCAATACATCATCAGACTCCAGGAAAGCTATTCGCCCCAAGCCTTTTACCTTTTTGGGTGGGTATGGCGCAAAGTTAGAAAAAGACGACTGGAATTTTTCCGGGAGATCTGAAACCAGCCGCAGGACAATTACTGCAAGCGTAAATCAAAAAGGGATTTCAAAAATGAAAGCCAATTGGATTTACCAGGCTTGAAAAGGCATCGCCAATTGTTCGGCGGTGGGTATCGCGGTTAATGCAGGAATTGCCTGTTTGCTTAATGAGTAATATTCCTCGTGTCGTTCAATTCCAATTGCCTGAAGACCCAGCGCCTCGGCTGCCGCGATGGTCGAGCCAGCCCCCATAAATGGATCAAGGATAATGCCAGTTCCCAGGGGAAGGGACGTATAAACAATTTGGCGCATCAAGGATTGCGGTTTCAGACTTGGGTGATTCGCAATAAGCCGCTCTTTTTGGGGAGTACGTTCGCTTTCGATTACATCTTCAAAGGGATTTCCATTGGGTTTCCTTCTGAGGCCCCCAGTCTGATGTTCCCGAAGACAGTCGCTTACCGTCATACCTGCCGGAATAGGCTTTCGAAAAATTCCCCATGGCTCATAGACCCCTCTGGGCATGGTACAAACATCAGGAAATTCTGTTTCGGAGTTTTTTGGCCTGTCGCCTCCTCGCAAAGTTTTTACCAACCTGATGATTTGACCTCGGAATTCCAATCCCGCACTTGCGATGGAGGCAAATACCATTTGGGAAAGAATCACGTTGGTAGCAATGAAAATATGCCCGCCGGGTTTCAGGATATTTAGGCAAAGACTTGCCCACTCCTCAAAATATGCCTGTAAGCGATCCTTGTCCTTATCGTTCAAAGCGGTAAATCTTGGAAGGGGAGCCCTTTCATGACCGTCAAAAGAAGGTGGAATTCGCCATATCCCTCCATTCCCGTTTTTTCGCTTTTCGAGTTGATCCGGGTCAAATTCTTTTACGCCATATGGTGGGTCGGTAACAATTGCATGAATGCTTTCTGTACGAATCTTCCGCATCCATTCAAAGCAATCTCCCTTCAAAATTAATGAGTGCTCAAAAAACTGGTGCTGATAATCCAGAATAAATTCAGATAGAAATGTATTCGTATCCATACCTGATCCCGGCCTTTTGGTATTATTCGCCTAACCGTAATGTTTCGCCCAAGCTGTAATCAGGCGTTAATTCCCTAATCAAGGTGGTCATTTTCGCTTGTTCATTTTGATTTAGCAGTATGTTTTCGAAATCAGCCAAACTCATGATGATCGCCTGTGACGATGTTCTCCGCTTAATGACATATCGAGTGTTGTTTTGGGTTACATCATCAATCACTCTCCCAAAATTATTTTGGGCTTCTGTTGAGGATATGGCCTTTGTTTGCATAGATCAAGTCTCCATCTTAGCTAAATTATCCACATGATATAGTAGCGATGGCGAACTGTCAATAAAATCTGATTGTCATTAATTCCCCAAGGACCCCCATGCCCAAAGATGACCGCCCCACCGTCTACTCCTCCTCCTCCGGCGGGGACACCAGCAAAAAGAAAAAGAACATCCCCCTCAGCCCCTCCCTCGCCCCGGAGAAACATCTCGTCTATCTCCACCGCGAATCGAAGGGGCGCGGCGGAGCAACGGTCACACTCGTCAAGGAACTCCACCTCAACGAAAAGGACCTCAAAAAACTCGCGACGGCACTCAAACAAGCCTGCGGCGCGGGCGGCACGATCAAGGACGGCGTCATCGAAATCCAGGGTGACCATCGCGAGAAGATTGCAGACGTGCTGGGGAAACTGGGGTATAAAAGCAGGATTGCGGGTGGGTAAACAATTGGGCAATCAGGCAAATAGGCAATTAGTGGGGCATTCTTCCGTGTATACTCTAACTCGGTCCCTGTCTCCATGACTCCCCTCCATTCCAAACGCATCCTCCTCGGCGTCACCGGCTCCATCGCCTGCTACAAAGCCGCCGACCTTGCCTCCAAACTCCGGCAGGCGGGGGCGGAGGTGGATGTCATCCTCACCGAGGCGGCGCAGAAATTCATCATGCCGCTCACCTTCCAGTCGGTCACGGGGCGGCGCGCATATACGGACACCGACCTGTGGGGCGACGCCGGGCACGTCCTCCACGTCGGGCTGGCGGAGGCGGCGGATTTGATGGTGATTGCCCCGCTGACGGCGAACACGCTGGCGAAGCTGGCTTACGGTTTGGCGGATACCCTGTTGACGGTGACCGCCCTCGCCAATCGCGCGCCCCTGTTGATCGCCCCGGCGATGGATGGGGGGATGTGGGAGCACCCAGCCACACGGGGGAACCTGGAAACCCTGAAGGGGCGCGGCGTCCGCGTGGTGGGACCGGCGTCCGGGCGCCTGGCGTCCGGGCTGGCGGGCGCGGGGCGCATGGCCGAACCCGCCGAGCTGTTTGGGGCGATTCGGCTGGCGCTCTCGGCGGGCGGGCAGTTGGCGGGCGTGAAGGTGGTGGTGACGGCCGGGGGAACGCAGGAGCCAATTGACCCGGTGCGCGTGATTACGAATCATTCATCGGGGAAACAGGGGTTTGCGCTGGCACAGGCCGCGCTGGATTTGGGGGCGGGTGTGACCCTGATCGCCGCGCCCGTGGCGTTGCCCACGCCCTATGGCGCAACCCGCGTGGACGTCGGTTCGGCGGGGGAGATGCTGGAGGCGGTGAACGCGGCGATTGCCAACGCCGACGCGCTGGTGATGGCGGCGGCGGTGGCGGATTTCCGGGCGGCGCAGGTCTCCGGGGAGAAGATCAAGAAAGGGGATGGGATTCCGCAGATCACCCTGGAGGCCGCGCCGGATATTTTGGGGGCCGTTGGCTCCGGGAAGGGCGTCAGGAACCCGTTGAAGGTGATCGTCGGATTCGCCGCAGAGTCGCAAAACCTGATCGAGAACGCCGCGGTTAAATTAAAAAGGAAGAATCTCGACTTGATTGTGGCGAATGATATTTCGGCGGCGGATGGCGGGTTTGGGGTGGAGACGAACCGGGTGACGCTGTTGTTTGCGGACGGGCGGCGGGAGGCGCTGGATTTGATGGGGAAGGATCAGGTAGGGGTACGGGTGATGGGGGAGGTGGTGGGCTTATTGGGGAAGGAGGCTAATTGATGGAAGCATGGCAATTTTTCCTGCTGGTTTTTGGGTTCGCATTCGTTATGATCACGGTGGTCACGGCGTACCTGGCGCGCGGGGTGCTGGGCGGGCTGGCGAAGCAGTTCCCGGCGCAGGCGTGGGGGGCGGGCGCGGAGGTGCGTGAGCGGCAAAGCCTGAGCGTCGGCCCGGCGAATATGAGCCGCGGGGTGACAGTGGCTCTGGATGCCAAGTACGTCCACGTTGCGCCGGGACGGGTGCTGAAGGTGTTTGGCGGCGCGCCGTTCAGTGTGCCGCGGGCGGAGATTGAGGTGGTGAAGGTGAGCGGGAAGTGGGCGACCGTGCGCACCGGGGGGAAGACAATTTTTGGGCCGACGTGGTGTTGGGGAAAGTGAGACGCTTCCGCTGATGGGGAAAGCTGGGGGCCGGGGAAAATACCGTCTCGATTTATTTGCTGATCGGCTACAATACGTGTACCTGTACGTGAAAAGGCGCCCCATGCAAAAGAAGCTTACGATCACAATTGAGGAGGAAATTTACGAGGGGTTGTATTCTGTCATCGGACAGCGGAAAATCAGCCGTTTTATCGAGGACTTGGTACGCCCCTACGTTCTCGCGGGTAACCTGGAAGCCGCGTATATGCAAATGGCTCAGGACGAAGAACGGGAGGCGGAAGCGCTGGAATGGGCTGAAGCAACCCTGTTGGATGCAGCCGATGAAACGCGGTGAGGTGTGGTGGGTGAACTTTGATCTATCTGTTGGGGGAGAAATTCAGAAACAGCGGCCGGCGGTTATTGTCAGCAATAACGCGGCCAACGCGTTCCTCAACCGCATCCAGGTTGTCCCGCTATCTTCCAAAACGGGGAAAGTTTACCCAAGTGAGGCGCTGGTTAGCTTTAATGGCAGTGAAAGCAAGGCGATAGCTGATCAAATAGCGACGGTCAGCAAGCTGCGTGTCGTCAGCAAAGCAGGAGAGATCAGCCCTGAGGACTTGAAAAAGATCGTTCAGGCCATCAAGATTCAACTTGCTATAAAATAGTGATGTTACACCGACCAAATGCGACCTTGTCTTTCAGCGAAGTCTTGCGGACTACCGAGCGAAACAGCGGATTCATCTCAAGTGCCGCAGGCCGGGGGGAGGACGATCTTTGGGCCGGCGGATGTGACGGGGCATTATGCGAGGGGAGATGTGTTTTAGCAGGAACAGCAAGGTGTTCATTTGATCAGGGACTCTGCAAAAACTCTTTTATAAGGAGAAAGGAAATATGCGGGCAAAAAACTCTTTTAAGCTGAAACGTTTTGATTACCTTTGGAAAATGGGACTGATTAGCCTTGCTTTTGCGCTGGTTGGATGCACATCATCCTCGACTACTCTCCCAACAACGCCGGTTCAACCCTCAGCGACCCAAACCCTCACGCCTGCCATTCCCGAATCCACAATTCCACCATTAGAAACCCCCGTCCCAACGGAAACCGCGCTCCCAACCCTCACCCTGGAACCCACCAGGATAAACTATCAGGAAATGAATGATGAGGCTGTACTCCAATTAGCTCCAGATGTACAAACTCTAGGTGCTGAATATGAGGGAGTTACGGCTACTAGAATAGAGAACCTGGATACCGCCAAAAACCTAGACACTGCCGACGCCGCCATAAACTTGACCCCTACCAAGCTAGTCATTTACACCAAAGACAACCAAGCCGTGTTTGCCTGGAATCCAGAAACCAAAGCATTTATTCGCTACACCGAGTCAAGTAATGCTCAACTCTGGGATATGACAGTTAAAGTTATTGACGAGACTGATCAATTTGGCATTGTTAGTTCAGAAAATCCTGAGGGCTTGGCTAAAGTCCTCAAAGCTTGGCTGATCTTAAATTATTGTGCCGCCGAACCAGATGTTTATCCTATGAAGAATAGTATTGGTGATAAGTTGGCATTATTAGATATGTGTGCCAAAGCTGTGGCCACGCATTTGGCCGGTTCAGAGGCAGCTAGTTTTGCGGGCATTAGAGGCAATGCTGATGGCTTGCGGGTTGGAGATGTTAATGAAAATCTGAGAGTAGTTAATGCCACTCAATTGATTGTTCAAGTGGTGGAGACGGGAGATAGTTATAGTATGTTAGGTACTACCACTCCTAAAATAAATCTCAAAATTGATTCTGCCGGAGTTCTACACCTGATTGTAGAGCTGCCCCATTATTTTTCAAACAAGCAGGCCAAATTAAGCAAATTTTGGTTTGGAGGAATCCTGGCCCCCCTCATGGACAAATTGCCTAAAAACTCTGATCAAATTGGTGGTTCTGATAACCGGGTTGCAAATTACAATATGTCCGAATTGTTTTACTTGTTTGGACTACGCCAGATAAATCTAGATAATATTCCCAAGCAATCTGAACTCTTCTCACAGTTAGAAACAATGGATTTTATGGACTTAATTTTGATATTCGGAGAATCCGGGATGAGCGCACGGAGCACTTTTACAGCCACTGCAGTTGGGTTAAATGGTCAATCAACTTCCACAGTTAACGCTTTTAATAAAGCTAGCGAATTCCTCGGTTCAAGCGATTTACCGCTGCCGAATCCAGAAAACTAAAAACTCATCTTGGCTAGGCTGATCCAGACATGATAGACTTTAGTCATGGCTTCTCCACAAAAAAAATATCTAGTAGCTGATTCACTGACAGAACTTTGGAAAAGCTGATGCTCACGGGATGAGGCATAATTTGGGGACCGAAAACCAAAGGAGCCGCCCATGAGCATCAGTGAAGGATTGTACACCCGGTTGAAAGAGGC
>Ga0247727_10002975_pt1 | contig 38100 bp, 33 predicted proteins | sample WisWelCaveWW1625_FD_202498 | JGI IMG/M metagenome (GOLD analysis project Ga0247727, IMG submission 202498) | Biofilm microbial communities from Wishing Well Cave, Virginia, United States - WW16-25 | ecosystem: Environmental > Aquatic > Deep subsurface > Groundwater > Cave microbial mat | place...
GGAACGACCCTGGCTGCGTACTCCCTTGCGGGATTCGAGATGCGATTTCTGTACGCCTACGGCAGCGCACAGGCCGGATTTTCACCGACTAAGCTCGATACTTTTTCGGTTCACGCGAAGTACGAACACCACCATCCGGATAAGTTGTCCCTTCATATAATTGGATTGGTATAATACTGTCTCCTTGTTTTTTGTAGAGTTTAGTATGATTGTTAGTATTAATTTCTGCTAAAGACCAACCTGAATTTGCCATTTTTAGAGGTTTGAAAATATGCTGTTTGCCATATTCGTTTAGTTTTTTTCCTGTTCTCAACTCAACAATATATCCTGCCAAACCTGCTCCAATATTAGAATAATCACGATAAGTGCCAGGCTTTGATTTTAAAAAATTATCTTTTGAATAGTATTTGCCATTAGGTAAAAAATAGTTTTTTAGAAATTCGCCTAAAGCTTCAGGCTTATTACCTCCATAAAAATAGGTACTATCTGTATAAAAAGGGTAACGGTCAGCCAGTCCAGAAGTATGAGTTGCTAAATGTCTTAATGTTATTTTTTCATTTGGAAAATTGGGATTAATCACTTTAAATGGCAAATATGTATTAATGTCCTCATCAAGTGAAACTTTTCCATCTTCGACAGCTTTCATAATACAGATACCTGTAAAAGTTTTACTTATTGAAGCAATATTCATAATTGTTGAAGGAGTAAATGGGATTTTATTTTCCATGTCGGCATAGCCATATCCCTGTGCCCAAACTAATTTTTTATCAATGCTGATTGCTGCCCCAATTCCAACTATTCCAGTTTCATTCATTTTCTTTTCCATAAGACTGTCAATGGAGGTCTTTAGGTCTGTTGTAGCCTTGGTAATATTTTGACCTAAAAGATTTTGGTAACAGATGATTATTATCAAAAAAAGGGTAATTGTAAATTTTGATCTCATTTTATTTTTAAGTTTCTTATGTTAGTTAATACTGTTGGTATTTTGAAGTTGCTGTCAACTTGCCCCTATTGATTAACTGAAATGATTTTTCTATCCGCAGGTCTGAAATACCACGATACCACAGTCAGGATTAGAAGTAGCAACGAGGGAAATATTTCATTCACGGAATCACCCGAGGCGATATGTGAAACTACCGCTCCCGACATGGTAAAGAAAAAGCCTGCATAAGCCCATTCCTTTAGTAAAGGAAATTTAGGAATAAGCACTGCTACAACTCCCAAAATTTTCCAAATACCGAGTATGGTTAGAAAATAGACAGGATAGCCCAACTCCAAAATAAAATCTACTTCCTCTTTCACGTTGAATAACTGTACTACTAAATGGCTGAGGTCCAGCGTTCAATGCTTCGATAGGGGGAGCCGACACCTCCTCCGCTCGGCTCAACAATGACAAAATCTAAACAAACTTTTCAGAAAAGTCAAGACTGATTTTTTACCGGAATGGGCAGAAGCTTTCTTCCGAATGAGTTGTTAGGCGGGCTGTTCCCAAGCAGCGGCCATCAAGTCAAACCCTTGCTGCCAGCCCGCTTCACTGGCAGAGGTACTGCCTGGTGGAAGCTCTCGTAGTTCGCTCGCAATATCCTCGCCGGCCTGCACGAACGTGACAACACAACCAGCTTCTTCCGGAGTGATTTCAATAGAAATAGTGTCGCTGTTCGGGGAGAACTGCGGCATCACGTATGTGTACTTCAACCGATGCGGCCGCTCAATCTCCAGATACTCGCCAGTTGCCGTATATGTTGTTTCACCTTCTCTGCGAATGATTGTCCATCGGCCGCCGACCGACAGATTGATGTCGAATGTCGTATTTTCACCCCACCATATTTGCATCGACTCCGGGTTCGTGAATGCACTGAACATAACGTCTGGTGGCACGCCAAACCGACGGACGATTCGGAGACAAGGGGTTTCGTTGGTTTCAGTCATATGAGCACCTTTTGATCTGTCGGTTTCTCCGGCTAACGCGATTTAGACTGCCGAAAAATTTCGGCAAAAGCGGCGTTGAACTGCTGGATAAGACAGAGCAGTTTTGAAAAACATTCAGTGCAAAGTCCAAACGATCAACACGTTAAGAATAATTCAACGTGTTCTTGCCTGCCGTCTTATGCGGCACGGACAGGCCGTATAAGACGGAAACGCGTAACTTTGTTAGACGGCCTCGCAGCCGATCTGCGCACACCCAAGCGGGCCGGTATTCGCTATATATGCTTCTTCGCTGCGAGGGCTGTAGTGCATGGTGAGGCATGACATCCCCTCCTCAAAAAAACAGCGTCAACAACTTGGTGGGCTGCGTCCGTCGGGCATTGTTACCCTTGCGAGCGCCACCCGATGGGCAAAGCCCACTTCCCAATCATGACTATATTGTGATCAATGTAAAAAAGACTTTTTATAAAGTCAAGCGCGATTTTTTTATTTTTTACAGCCGCAACGGGCGAGCTTACCATACCCCGACTTCACGCAATTGCCGCCCTCTGTGTGTATGTTATTCGCGATTGACAAGGGTTTCGCGTCTTTTGGGATGGTTAAAAACAAGACGGTGATGTCTTGCTGTGACACTGATGCGGTTATGAACGAACGGTCATTTTTTAAAGCCGCCGATCGATGTTTCGGTTACACCGGGTGTCTCAGTTTAAAACGTCGCGGCCTTTTCTTGTGAAAGAGATACGCCTGCAAAGGCGAGCGTGCATAGGTGGAGCTGTTTTTATCCGGCGCAAAATTTTGAGATGAGCGAGATACTTGGTTCGACAGAAGTAAGCGCGTTGTTTTCGCCGGAAACGCGGCGCGAAACCAATCTTGGCTGAGCACGTTGGTCTGTGAATTGCAAAAATAACGTGAAGATCATTTTCTCAACCAACGGAGTTCAAACCTATGCGTAACAAATTTTGTCGCCACCTTGCGTTGCTGCTGCCGTTTGCGGGCATGAGTTTCAGCAACGCTTTTTCCGCCGTCGAGCCTGCCCTGTCCGGCCCGCGCAATCAGTACACGCTGGCAGTCCTGCCTTTGGAAGCTTCCGGCCGCATCACCGTTGACGAAGCGAACATTTTGACGGAACGCTTGGCGATGGAGCTGGAAAAAACCGGGCTTTTCATCGTCACCCCGCAAAGCACCGTGGTCGCGACGCTGGCCAATGGCGGCGCCGGTTGCAGCACGATGGAATGCGGGATGCAAGCCGGCCGGCAGCTCGCGGTTCAGCTCGTGGCCAATGGCAGCGTTCGCAAAGTCGGGCAGTTGTATTTTGTCGATGTCCAAATCATTCACGTTAAAAGCGGCCAGGCGATGCAACGCGCCAGTGAGAATCTGGACGGCAGTTTCGAGCAATTGCAGAATTTGATGACCGCGGTCGCGCGCAAGCTGGTCGGAAGCTCTGCTGCAGGCAGTGATGACACGGCCGCCGGCGCGGCAGGCTCTTTGAGCACGACCGACTACAGCGGCGCAGCAACCTCCGGCGATACGGCCAACTCCGGCGAGTATCGCAACGGCAGCAATAAAATTTTGATCTACGGCTTGGTCGCGGTCGGCGCAGTTGGCGCGGCCGTCGGGATTACCCAGCTCACCAAGAGCTCCGACAACAAGAAGAACAAGCCGGCGCCGACAGGCCCGAATTTGCCAAATCCTCCGAGCTTTCCGTGAGTTTTGCCCCGCGGTTTGGTCCACCTCTGTGATCGGGAGCCTCATTTCAAATTGCGCATGAAATTTTCTCACTGAGGTGAAACTTATGAAAAGATTGTTGATTCTTGTTGCCCTGATTGCCGTCAGTGGCTGGAACGCGCCAACGTGGGCGCAAAAGCCCACGATCAAAGAAATGACGTTCCGGGTTGATGGCAAGACAGTCACTTGTGTAACCGGCGAAGTGAGAGTGTCCGTCACATTGGTTTTTGACATTGCGATGCGTGACACTATCCCCGTCATTAAATTCGGCTTGGCCTCCCCTTATCCGACGCCGGTGCCATACATAACCAAAACTTGGCTGGATGACAAAAAAACCTTTGTGGCGAGCTTCGATATCAACAACACGGTGCCGCCCACGGTGGACGGTTTGTACAAGTTTTTTATTAGAAAAGCTTATGGCACCACCGGCGATACGCTGATGCCGGTGGTGAGCGACGCACTTATAAACGCCGCCAATCAACCGGCTGCTTTGCATATTTCACGCGCCGGCAGGTTGACGGCGAGCGCCAATAAAATCGATTTTAGCGCGATCAAAGCCGGCGCCTCGTTTGACAAGACGTTGACGGTTAAAAACGTCACCTGCGCTGATATTTTTATCACCCGCTTTACGTTGAGCGATCCGTTTGTGCTGCTCGAGGCGCCGATTGGGGCGAAAATTTCGGCGGACGCCAGTTTGACGCTGAAGTTGCAGCTCAGCTCGACGGCGCGCAAAACGCATGCAGGCACGATTAAAATCAATTTCACCAGCAATCAGCAGCAGGATTCGCTTCTCGTGCAGCTTGCCGGCGTGACGCGCGGTCCGGAAATGGTTTTCGTGCCGGCGCCGTCGTTGAACTTTGGCGGCATCGTGGTGGGCGATTCGGCGGCGAAAACTTTTCGCCTCACCAATCGCGAAGCGGCGGATGAGACGCTCACCGATACGTTGAAAATTTTCAGCGTCGCCCTTAATCCCGCGATTGGTTATACGCTTTCTTCTCTTGGTTCTTTTATCGCGCCGGGGGATACCAAGACGGTGTCGATTAAATTCAAGCCGGTCGAAGGCAAGGCTTACAACAGCAGCCTCGATTTTACCACCAACGATCTCATCAAACCTCTCGGCAAGATTTCTTTTCCGGTCACCGGCGCCGGACAGCTCAAAACGCCGCCGCCAAAAGTTGATACGCTATTGGTGACATGGCCGGGCGGCCGGGCGGGTTATACGAATACCGATTTTCTGACGATTTGCTTGAATGTGAATGTTACGGAAGTGCAGGATGCGCGGTGGAAATTCACTTTCCTTCCGGCGCCGCCGGCTTCGCCGAACGATACCACCGGCACCGCGCGCTTTTCGGTGTTGAATGGAAAACCCTGTTTTAAAATTCCTCTCAAAAATGTGTTGAGCGCCGGACGGTGGAACTGTTACGTTTGGCTGCAGGGCAAGAACGGTGTTTCCGGTTATCAGGCGCCAAATTACTCGCAGCTTTATTATGACGTCGCCGCGCCGGTTTTTACGAAAGTGCCGAGTGTGACCGTCGGATGGACCGGCGGTTTCACCGGTTATACCAACGCCGACAATCTGACGGTGTGTTGGGAAGCCAGCGACTCCAGCGGCGTCAGCGAAGTGCGGTGGAAATTCACGACGACGCGCGTCAAGCCGCAGTCGCCGGATGACACCACGAAATTCGGCGGCGTTCTTCGCCAAAGCGGCGTCAAGTGCGCGACGATTCCTTTGAAGCTGAAAGGCCTCACCGAGGGCCGTTGGTATTGTTATCTGTGGCTCATCGACGGCAGCGGCAATTCGAGTTATCTGAATGCTTATGAAACGCCCCTGGTTTATGATTTGACCGCGCCGGCGGCGCCGGGCGAGCCGCTCACCCGCAGCATTCCGCGCAACGATTGGTTCAGCACGCGGCGCAATCCTCTCACGCTGACGCTGGGTTTGGGTGAAGGCCGGCGCGACGCGGTGCGCGTGCGGTGGAAATTTCAAACCAAACCGCAAGTCGCCACGCTGCAGGACGGCGAAAGCGCGTTGCTGCGCACGAATAACAATGTGAGTTTCTCGGTTTATTTCAACTCGCCGGGCCTGTGCGGTGAAGACAGTTTGTTTTACTGGCTTGCCGACTCCGCGGGAAATGCCAATCCGGTCAACCATTCTTTTGCCGGCTATAAATTCGATATATGCCCGCCGGTGATCACGCGGCTGCGTTCCGGCGAGCCAACTGCCGTCAAGCGCACGGCGTTTTCGGACACCGTCAAAATTTTCGATCACACCAAAGTCGTGTGGGATTCGGTGTTGTATCGCTTCGGCGGGGCGCGCGCCAATGAGCCGCCGCGCCGTTTGCGCCGCGTGCCCAACACCAAAGATCTGTTCGTGATGGATATTCCCGCCGACGGCGTGACCACGCGCGGGTTAGAGTACAAAGTTTTCGCCAGAGATTCGTTGAACAATCCGCAGGGCGTCGGACCGCTGGTGAATGGCGCGAGCGTTTGTGATGATCATGAAAATAATTCCTGGCAGCCGGTTCGCGTGCGCACCGGCGCCGACGGCGAATTTCGCATCGACAAAGACGGCAATCCGGTTGCCCAGCCTTCCGGCCAGGATCAGAGCAGCTACGCGTTGTATTCCGTGCCGTTTGAGCTGGACAAGAATGCGCCGAAGGAAGTTTTGGAAGACGATCTCGGCGCGTATGACCGCACCAAGTGGAGATTGTTCGAGTATCGTCCGGATATGGCGAACGGCTGGGTGGAATACAACAGCACTGCGCCAACCATTTCGCCGTTCATGCCGGGCCGCGCTTTCTTCATGATCGTTGCGGATGCCGACAAAGTCATCGACAGCGGCGCCGGCAAAACCGTTTCAACCGGAAAGAAGCATGCCATCGAGCTGAAAAAAGGCTGGAACTTGTTTAGCAATCCGTTCAACTTCCCGGTGAGCCGCGAGAATTTGACGCTGGTCAATTCGAGCATTCCGCAAGATTCGACGCGCCTCTCGATTCGGTCGTACGAGCGCGGCTGGAACATCGACAACACGATCGAGCCGTGGAAGGGGTATGCGATCTACGTCGAGCCGAAACGCGCGAATGAAAAGATTCAACTGTTGGTTTGTCCGATTGCCACGACGCCGCGCCTCGGCAAAAATTCGGCGCCGGCCGTGACTTCGGAAAAAGATTGGACGATTCAAATTGCCGCAACCGCGGGCGCGGCCATGGATACGATCAACTGGGTGGGCGCGCGCAGCGCGGCGGCGGAAGAGTACGATGATTTCGATCTCGTCGAGCCGCCGGTGATCGGCGAGTATGTTTCGGTGTACGTGCCGAACCTCGACTGGCCGCTGCATCCAATGAGATACACCGCCGATTTTCGTCCGGCCAATCAGGAGGTCTACGAATGGCCGTTGCAGGTGAATTCCAACTCGTCCTCCGGCGAAGTGGTTTTGGAATTCAAAGGCCTGGCGAATCTGCCGAACGATTACGACGCGTATCTCGTCGATGAAGCCTACGGCATGGCGCGCAATCTGAAACGCAATCCCTCGTACCGGATCGTGGCCAGCGCTGCCGGCGTTGACAAATCTTTGAAGCTGCTCGTCGGCAAACCCGAGGCGCTTCGCAAGCTAAGCGGCGGCCTGACACTGGTGCCGAAGGCCTTTGAGCTGTCGCAGAATTTTCCGAATCCCTTTGCGGCCAAACAGGCGCAAGCCTTCACCGCCATTCGTTACGCCCTGCCGAAATCTGCAACCGTGACCGTTGAAGTGTACAATATGCTCGGTCAAAAAGTGCGGACGCTCGTCAACCGCCAGATTCAGGCCGCCGATTACTATCTGGCGACCTGGAACGGCCGCGACGAAGCCGGCAAGGAAGTTTCGAGCGGCATTTACGTCTATCGCATCCTGGCCGAATCAGAAGGCGAACGTTTTGCTTCGACGAAGAAACTTTTGCTGGTGAAATAATTTGGCTGGTATTTTGGTTTCTCTTACTCTTACTCGCTTTTCAACAACTTCATAATGCGAGTAAGAGTAAGAGTAGGAGAGGGTAGGAGCAGGAATTGAGGCAGATTACGCCCGTCGGGTCGCGCTTGTAAAATCCGATTTTCATCTTAGGTCTCACTTCAGCACGGCATCTTTGACGCACAGCGGCTTTTCACGCAGCAAGAGGGAAGAGTCTCTCGACTGATTTCTCAACCTGCGTATCGGATTGGCGGGACCAAGGCACGCTGATGAAGTTATCAGCGCTGCCGGTTCTCGCCGGGCGCGCCCGATGGGCGTAGGCTGTCTAAAAAAATGTGCAGATTCCCGCTTGTTATATCCCCCATCCGCCGCTCACATGAATATTTGCGCCGTTCACGTAACGCGCGTCATCGGAAAGCAAGAAATTTACGACACCGCTAACATCATTCGTCGTTCCGATATATCCCGCCGGAATATTTTTGAGCATTTTCGCCAGCTCTTCCGGCGGTGCGCTGCCGGAGTCGATGAAGCCCGGGGAAATGGCGTTGACGGTAATGCCATCCGGCGCCAGCATTTTTGCCAGAGTTTTGGTTAACACCAGCACGCCGACTTTGGCGATGTAATGCGCGGTGACGAACGGCTGGCCGACGAGCTGATCGGCGTTGGCCATGCTGAAATTGATGATGCGGCCCCACTTGCGCGCTTTCATGCCGGCGGCAACGGCGCGGCTGAGATAAAACACCGGATGCAAATTGTTATCGAACATCTCATGCCAGCCCTCGATGGTCTCGTCAAACAGATTGACGCGATGATAAGGCCCGGCGCCGTTGATCAGCGCATCAATCCGTCCCCACTCCTTTTCAATTTTTTGCACTAACTCGGCCGCTGAATTGGGATCCGAGACATCGCAGCGCAGCGCCAAGCCGCCAACGCCCTTTTCTTGAATTGCCGCGAGAGTCGCATTCGCTTCCGCTTCGCTTTTGCGATAGCAAATTGCAACCGCCCAATTCTGTGCGGCGAGACTGAGTGCAATCGTGCGCCCGATGCCGCGGCCGCCGCCGGTGATGAGGGCGACTTTTTCTGAGGACATTGGCGATTAGTTGGAGTTGCTGAAGGGTTTCAACAGCTTGTTGATTTTATCGAGCATTTTTGCTTTTGCCTCTGGGGGAAGCATTCGTTGCAACCAAATATACCAAATGGCGTCCATCTCACCGCTTTCAAAAAACTCCCGCAATTCGTTTAAGCGACGTTGAACGGCTTGATGAGTGTTTGATTGTAAGGCTTTATGATAGAGTTCTTGCGCAATCAAGTCGTCAGACTTTTCCATAAGGATCGAGACGACATCGATTATATCGTTCTCTCGAAAGGAAATGAGTTTGGTGATTAACAGACCACTTAAAGATAATGCCGGAATCTCAAAACCAAGATTCTCGTTTTTGAGCAAAACCGTATGCTCATTCTCAATTGGATAACGACTTTGCGAATTCAAATCTAAAATTTCGTCAACAGCAATGTGAACAGCGATCTGCTCGTCACCGATTTGCTTTTCGGCAGTGACCCAGATGTTTTTAGGGTGAACGAAAAAACCCAACTCTTTCAAAAGTTGGGCGAGGAGATCAAAGGACTTTCCGTTTACAGCGAAATCAAGATCGTGAGACTCTCGGATTAGACTATCATAAGCCTTGACACAGAAAGCACACAACGCGGACGAGCCGCAACCAAAAAGATTAACAGGAGAAAACAGAGCAAACAGAGAAGGCAATGATTGGGAAATTCTCTTTAGCTTTTTAATCTCTGTTTACTCTGTTTTCTCCGTGTTAAAAAATCTTTGCTTTTTTTGCACACATTTTACTTGTTAGAGACTATTACGAAAACGTTTATTCCGCGTTTCTTGCTCTCGTCAAGAATGGCTTTCAACTCTTTTAGTAGCAGCGCTTCTTCCATCAGAAATCAAGCAACCATATTGGTAATTGCACTTTTCTCTGTTAATTCAGAGGTTTTGGTCGAGCCGTGATTACGCCAAACATAGTCCAAATCCAACACCAGCTTATCCATTATATAACGCGGTAAAACCACTTTGACGCCCCATTTCTGGCTGGTTCGCGGATAGGTGATACCAATTTCGTTTTCATTGATCCGCTTCAAAGCCAACCTCACCCGCCAAGTAAAAGGATAGTAGCCATGATTGGTTACGTCAACTTTCATGGCTTTATTAAAAAGGAAGTCAATTGCGGTTTTCGGCATCAAGCTTTGCTGCGTGTGCTCATTAATCACTTCAAGCAGGATTCCAGCCTCACGGGCAAAACCCCGAGCCGCGACACGCTCACCAAAGTAGTTCCATCGAAAAGTCAGTCTTTGCACGAGTAAGATCGCCAGGGTTTCCATCGCTGCAATTTCAGCAACCAAGCTTCCAAGGAATTGAATGCAAAGATCTTCCGGAGACTCGTAGTGCAAGCCGGCAATCGACCGTTTGTTTTGATAAATCTGTACATCGAGCTTTTTTGACAATAAAACCCCCATCTCCAAATCTTGCATCAATTCCGTTGTCGGCGGCGTCTCGGAAACATAGATCGTTTCGTCCTGCAGCCGATTCATCCAATAAGCGTAGTCCTCCGGATAGATTCTCAGCTCGATGATTTTCGGAACCGGAGAGAGCCACCGATGATATTGAACGGAAGCGCGCGAGCCGGTGATCACGTAAGGCCGCTGGCTTTTCTTCAGTCTGTCGGAAATCTGAGAGATTGTGTCGTGAGCAGCAGTCATTAAACTTCCACCTCGACATCATTGCCCTGCACGCGCACGTTATATTTGGCCACGTTTTGCGCCGCCGGCGGGCCTTCGACGGCGCCGGTCTTGACGTTGAATTGCGCGCCGTGCAACGGGCAGGTCACGGTTTCGCCATCAACATAGCCTTCCGCCAGCGGGCCGCCTTTGTGCGTGCAGTCATTGCCAATTGCATAGTAGTTGCCATCGAGATTAAACAGGGCGATGCTTTTGCCATTCACTTCGACTTGTTTCGCCGCGCCGGCGGCAAGCTCATCGGCGCTCGCTACTTTGATAAATTGTGCCATCGTCTCACTCCTTCGAAGGTTAATGATTATAGCTTGTCAATCTTGGCGGCTAAAATAAAATCGCTTTCTGTCAGGCCGTCGATTTTGTGCGTCCAGATGGTGATCTCGGCCTTTCCCCACGCGAGATAAATGTCGGGGTGGTGTCCCTGCTCTTCCGCCAACTCGCCGACTTTATTCACAAAAGCCAATGCCGCGCGGAAATCCGGAAATTTGAAAGCTTTTTTCACATGGTGTTCGTTGACCACCTCCCAGCCTTCGACCTGCCGCGCGAGCGCGCGCAGGTCTTCGCCTTTCAATGGCGGCACGCCGCCGCGACAAGGCACGCAGGTTTTTTCCGCCAAACTTGACATGTGACTCACTCCTTTTTTTCTGCAAAACGCATAGCGTAAAGATTTTCTCGGCTATGCGCTTTGCGCCATGCTCTGTCCTAAAATATGCAGCGAAATCCAGAGAAAGGCAAGCGTTTTCTTAAATCAACAGTAACGCCACCCGTAAGTGAGGCATTACCTTTCGCCCACAGAAGCTGAAATCCCACAGAAATGAATTGTCCTATTCAGTGGGCGACTTTTTTTATTAGCTTTTTGAACCATGCGTCCAATAATAGTAAAACGGCAATCCCAAAATCAACAGCCCGATGCCGATCAGCGCGTCGCGCGGGTCTTCGACGAGCGTGTTGTAAACGAACCAGGCGGCAATCGTCGTGAACAACAAAGTTACATAAGGATAACCCCAAGCCTTATAAGGCCGCGGCACGTCGGGCATTTTTTTGCGCAAGACGATAACGCCGACGGCGGTCATCGCATAAAAAAACCACGAGCCGAAAACCACGTAAGCGGTGAGCTGGTCATAGGTGCCGCTGAGCGTGAGCAAAGCCGCCCAAATTCCAATGGTGATGATGGCCACGTGCGGCGAACGAAAGCGTGGATGAACTTTGCCGAGCGCCGGCGCGAAGATGCGGTCATGGCTTGGCGCCCAGATCGAGCGCGGTCCGGCCAGCGCCATGCCGTTGAGCGTTCCGAACGTGGAGCACATGATGCCGACGACGATGATGGTGGCGCCTATCGGGCCGATCGCGCTGAGGGCAACATCCGCGGCAATGCGGGTGGAGCTCGGCATTTGGTGCAGCGGAATGATCAGCGCGTAGGCCAGGTTGGCCAAAAGATAAATGACCAGGATGGCGAGGGTGCTGATGATGAGCGCCAGCGGCACGTTGCGCGTCGGGTTCTTCGTCTCGCCGGCGGTGAGCGTCACGTCGATCCAGCCGTCATAAGACCACAAGGCCGAGATCATCGCCAGGCCGAACGCGGCGGTCAATCCGCTGCTCCAATTTTCCGGCCACCACGGCTGCAGGTTGGCGAAACTGGCTTTTGACGAAACGAACGCGGCGAGGATCAAAAAGAGCAGGGCCGCCACTTTCGCAGAGGTGAAGATGTTCATAACCCACGCGCCGAATTGCACGCCGCGCACGTTGATGAAGGTCACCAGCCCGATGGCGATAATCGCAATGAGCTGGCTCCAACCAAATTCGAGGGGATGGCCGAACACCATCCACCCTGGCTTGAAGAAAGGCGGGCTCTGGCCGATGGCGGGAACGAGATAGCCGAGATAAATGGTAAAAGCGATGGATACCGCCGCAAGTGAGCCGGCTTTGTTGATGAAAAAATCGTTCCAGCTAAAGAGAAAGCCCCAAATTTTTCCATACGATTCGCGCAGATAAACGTACGGCCCGCCGGATTTGGGCAGGAATGAGCTCATCTCCGCGAACGAGAGCGCGCCGAAAAAGGTGAGCAAGCCGGCGACGATCCAGACGAGCATGATCGGGCCCATCGCGTGCAGGTGGCCCGCAATCGTCGCCGGCACGAGAAAAATTCCCGAGCCGATGACACAGCCGATGTTGATGGCGATGGCTTCTTTCAAGCCGATGGCGCGGAGGAGTTCGGGGGAGGAAGTTTGGGGTTCAGAATTGCGGGTTTGTGAAGTATCCAAGTGGGTTCTCCGAAGTTGAGGTTACCAGTTTCGGATTTCCAAACCGGGGACGTGTTTAAAATCGGAATCGTTGCTGATTAACATCGCGTCGTGCTGCAAGCAGAGTGCAGCGATCCAAACATCGTTTCCTGGAAGGGGCGTCCCTTTTCGGGCCAATGCCCAACTCAATTCATGGAATCGCTGCAAAGTTTCCTGATCAAGCCATAATACCTGCAAGTGTTTGATATACTTTTCAAACAGCTTGCGTTTGGGCGCTGTTTTTTCCGGTTTTCCTCGAGTTACGCCGTGCCAAAATTCACCGTAAGCAATGCACGGAACCACACTCTCTACGGCTTGATCAAGTGCGGCAAAAGCGGTTTGGCGAGGCTCGGCACGAGGATCTGTCAAGGCCACGATATAATTCGTATCAAGCGCTTGCAAGGAACTCACTCACCACGCTCCGCCAATTCAGCAATTCTTTGGCTTTCTTTCAGTGATTGGGCACGATCTTCAGCAATGATTTTTTTGGCCTCATCCCAATCTGCCGGATCCAAATCGCTAAAATCAAAATCGTTTACCATTTCGTATAAGAGCGCAACCGACGGGTGCATTTTCCTGGTGTTGGATACTGGCGCAGGCGCAGTTTTTTCCAAAGTTGCTTTAACCCGTGACCACGAATTTTTCGCCAGCCATTCATCAATCACGTTTTTTTTAAATAACCAACGCCCGCGAATTTTGGCGGCGGGAATTTCGCGATCTTTAAGCATGCGCCGGACCGTGATTGAGGAGACGCCGAGGTATTTCGCGGCAGTCGTCAAGTTCATGTTTTCAGGATAGGTTTGCATGGTTTCATCTCCGGCTAAAATTTTGAAGCTTCGCTTTATTTCAATATAATATCAAATCGCTTCAAAATCAATCTAAAAGTATCAGAATATATCAGCCTACTTATTGAGCTTTTAGCTCTTCCTTGGACTCGGCCAGATAGGCGGCGAGCAACGGCTCTTGGCACAGGACTTCTTGCGGTAAATTTTCACCGGCTTGTACAATTGAGGCAAAATCATTTTTTGCCCACGTCATGCGGAAAGCGTAACGTAGAGCTTCGATGGTGGCATTGTCAAACGGAGGTTTCAGTTGTCCTTGTTTAAGACGTTCAAACAAGTCAAAAAATTCTGACTCACGTTGTTTGAGATAGGCATCACGCAGGCTCAAGCTTAAGGCACGGAGATCAAACATGCTCCTAAGCCTAACCTCAACTGATCTTTCCGGCAGCTCGATCATGGCAATTTCTCCAAAGCTTCTATGTCAATTAAATCTAATGGTGAACTTCGCAGCCTTTTCATCCCAATAAGCCACTCTATTGAGACTACCCACATCGATTGATTTTCCCAAACTAACCGTTGGCGACTCTTCCAAACTTTTGCCGCCTCAGGCGATTTCATCAGCACTAAATCAAGAAAGATGTAGTCACCGCTATTACGATCAATTTTAGTGAGCTTGTGAAGCTCAATTTGACTATTGACAAAAAACATCGGCGTTGAAAAAAATTTGAAGCCGCATGAGAGTAAAGCTTGCTTTGTACGCTCAACATCTTTTGTTAAAAGAAGGATGTCGATGTCCTTCGTTGCGCGAGGTTCGGCATGAATACCTACCGCTAATCCGCCGCAGAGAGCATAAGGGATTTGTTCATGCTCCAATGTAGCGATGACTGATTTGAATTCTTTAAAAAGGTCCATAGAAAACCTTTTTGACTCTCTAACAAAATAAGCAAACCTTAGCTCAAAATACTATCAAACCGCTTCAAAATCAATCAGAAAGTATCAGAATATATCAGCGCCTGAAGGCGCAACTACGAAAGTTATTTCCGCAGCCGGCTCTTCCAAAATCCATACACGAAATATAAAACTAATCCGGCCAATAGCCAGATGCCGAAGCGCACCCAGGTCACCCATGGCAGGCCGGCCATCAAGTAAATGCACGACGCGATGCCGAGCAATGGCACCAGCGGCACGAATGGAGTTTTGAAGGCGCGCGGGCGGTTCGGGTCTTTGTAGCGCAAAATGATGATGCCGGCGCAGACGAGCACAAAGGCGAAGAGCGTGCCGATGTTGGTCAGTTCGACAATCTCGTTGATATTCGCGATTGCCGCAATCGCCGCAACGACGACACCGGTCCAAATCGTTGTGATGTGCGGGGTTTTGTATTTCGGATGCACTTTCGCAAAACCGGGCGGCAATAAACCATCGCGCGACATGGAGAAGAAAATGCGCGGCTGGCCATATTGGAACACGAGCAGCACCGCGGTCATCGCGATGACCGCGCCAAAAGCAACGAGGCCGGCGGCCGTGTCTGCGCCGACATACGCGAGTGCTGCCGCTAACGGATCGGGCACGCCGAGCTTATCCCATGGCATCATGCCGGTTAAGACTGCGGCGACGGCAACATAAATCAACGTGCAAATCGCCAACGAGCCGATGATGCCAATCGGCATATCGCGGCCGGGGTTTTTGCACTCTTCGGCGGCGGTCGAGATCGCATCAAAACCGATGTAAGCGAAGAAGATCAAGCTCGCGCCGGTCCAAACGCCGGAAAAACCGTTCGGCATAAAGGGCGTCCAGTTTTCCGGCTTGACGTATTTTATGCCGACAAAGATAAAAAAGAAAAGAATGATGAGCTTGATTGCGACCATAATATTGTTGACCCGTGCCGACTCTTTGGCGCCGTGCACGAGAATCCAGGTGATGAACGCGACAATGGCCACGGCGAGAAAATTGAAGATAATCGGAATGCCGAGGATAGTCGGATGGCTCATCCAGGCTTCGTAATTCAAGGCAATCGCGGAATCGATTTCGCCGCCGGCCTTGGCGACAGCAGCGGCGGCTTGCGCTGCGGAGCGATAATCCACCGAGAGCCAGGCCGGTATGTGCAGGCCGATGCCTTCACACATTTGATGAAAATACGCCGCCCAGCCGATGGCGACGGCGACGTTGCCGATGGCGTATTCGATAATCAAATCCCAGCCGATGATCCACGCTACCACTTCGCCGAGCGTGGCATAAGAGTAGGTGTACGCGCTGCCGGCGACCGGCACGAGCGAGGCAAATTCGGCGTAACACAAGCCGCAAAATGCGCAAGCAATAGCCGTTAGAGTAAATGAAAGCATGATGCCGGGGCCGGCGCCGGGACGGAGGGCGTCGCCGGCGACTGCGGTGCCGATGACGGCAAAAATGCCGGTGCCGATGATCGCGCCGATGCCGAGCGAGATCAAATCAATCGAACCGAGCGAACGCTTCAAGCGCGTTTCTTCGGCCTCGTGGGTCAACTGGTCGAGATTCTTCGTGCGAAACATGCTCATGAAATTGTCTCCTTAACCAATTAAAATACCAGCAACTGTGGCCGTCATCCAACTCGCCAAGGCCCCACCGAACATGGCGCGCAGACTGAGCTTGGCCAGATCGCCGCGGCGCTCCGGGGCCATGCCGCCGATTTGTATGGCAATGGAAGAGAAGTTGGCAAAACCGCACAACGCGTAGGTGGCGATGATCACGGCGCGTTCACTCATGCCGCCGCTTTTGATCAAATCGCCAAGATGCACGTAAGCCACAAATTCATTACAGGGCAGGCTTTTTTCAAATTCAATCAAGCGCTAGTTTGCAACAAGATTCCTCCGGAATGACAGAATTCTTAACGTAATGACATGGGAGGCTTACTGGCGGTTAAGATAAACTTCTTTCGAGGTTGATTTGCAAATGGCTATTTCATCTCCGTGAAAGTTCGATTCAGCTTCCTACTTTTTAGCCTGATTTAATTGTTGCAAAAACTGCCGGGCATATTTTCGCCGCGAATAAAAGTCCGATAATATAATCAGAAAATTTGGCTCGTGCAAGCATGATTTTAACGATATTTGATTTTTAACGATATCTTTGGCGCAGAGAGCAATTCCGAAAAATTGCTAGCGAATGAAAGAGCTTTGTTTTTTGACGGGATAACAGGATCGACTCGATTTTTTGAAATCCTGCAAATCTTGTAATCCCGTCAAAAAGAAACTTTGCCTAACGGATAAAAAAAAGCGCCCAGCGGATTTAAAAATAAAATCCGTTGGCCGTTTTTCAATCCGTTGGACAAGTGTAATTGCAGTAAACCAACGACGGTCGCTGAACGATTTCATTTCGACGATCAGGGTTTTTCGCGGAAACGCTTGGCGTAGATGACGCGATCATCTCCGTCAGCATAAAAATCGGAAATGCGCGCGACTTCGTGATAGTGATGGCGGGAATACAAACGGCGCGCGGATTCATATCGCGGCAAAGAAGAAGTTTCAATAATCAACAAACGCGCGCGTTCGGCAGCAGAAGACGCGGTATCGCAGACTTGTCGCTCGACGTATTCCATGAGCAAGCTGCCAACACCCCGCCCATGCCACGCCGGGTCGGCGGCAATCCAGTAAAGATCATACGTGCCGGCGGTCAGCGGCGCCGGGCCATAACAAACGTAACCGCGCGGCTGATCCGACTCATCAACCGCGCAGGCGAGAACATAATCTTTCTGTTCCGCGTTATCGAGATAAACATCGATCAACTCCAACGCGCACTGCACTTCCATTTCGAGAAACACTCGGGTGTGGCGCAAAATGCGTTCGAGGCTCGACCGATCGCCGCGGCGCAAGGGCCGAACCAGCAAAGGCCTTTTGGGGGTCGCATTATCCGTTGGCATCATGCCGTTCCTTCTGCAATTCTCATAAGAGGTTTTTGCCGGCTTTACTGCTCAAACCGTCTGCAATTAACGATTTTTGGCAAGAATCCAGCGAAGCTTCGCCTCAAACCGACAAGCATAGAATTTCAAAGAATGGCTTTTACCACGGAGCCACAGAGTTAACGGAGAAACAAGGAGCAAAAAATCCAAAGCGAAAATATTTGCACGATTTTCTCTGCGTGCCTCAGCTTTCTCCGTGGCTCAGTGTCGAAAACTTGCTCTGTTTGCAAAGCTTTTTGATTCTCAAAATTCTTAGCTAAATGAACAAAACTAAGATACGCCCACTGAAATAGAAATCCCACAGAACTAAAATCTTTTTGAACTCAATTCAGTGGGATTTTTAATTCTGTGGGCTAAAAGATGATTCTTGTTCAAATGGCTAAAATTCGTATAAACGAACAAGTTTGCCTCTTGCGAAATTCAAAGCGACGTCACGCTGCGCCGACGCGCACGGAGCTGCGGTTGCGCGCGGGGTTGGCAGCGGGCGTAAAACCTGGCGCTTCAACCGAACGTCGCGGCGCCAGAGACGGCGTCCAAAACGTTCGCTCGAGTTGGCGCTCATCGTTATCCTGCGCGCCTCGCTGCAGCGCCAAGCTCACGACCTCGCCGATAAGCTGCGCGTAAGTGCGGCCCGAGGCCCGCGCCGAGCGCGCCAATCCGGCGTCCGGCGAAATATCCGGATTCGGGTTCACTTCCAAAATATACGGCTGGTTATCCGGCGACAAACGAAAATCAACGCGACCGTAATCACGGCAACCCATCACTTGAAACGCCGAAACCGCGAGGCTTTGAATCTGCCGCGTCAGAGCCTCATCGAGCAGCGCCGGACACTGCGCGCCGGCGGTCCATTGATAGTCTTCGCTGCCGGCCACCCACTTCGCGTTATACGTGCAAATCTTCGGCAAATGATCCGGAATGTCGAAGGTGATTTCGGAAATCGGCAGCGCAAACGGAATTTGATCGCCGACGACAGCGACGTTCAATTCGCGGCCTTCGATATACTCTTCAACGATGGCGGGCTGATGATACGTTTGCACGACCCACGCGACGCGCCGGCGCAGATCCGCGAGATTGCTCACCACCGCGTCGAAATCCACGCCGAGGCTGGCGTCTTCGTGCGCCGGTTTGACGATCACCGGATAGCGCAACAAGCAACGCGCCGGCACTTCGCTGCAAATCATGCCGTTCGGCGTTGGCAATTTCGCCTGTTTCAGCAAAGTCTTCGTATGCCATTTATTCACCGCCGTCGCCAGCGCCAGGGGCGGCGCGCCGGTGTAAGGAACGCCGAGCAATTCATACGTGCACGCAAAGTGCATCTCAAATTGATTGTCGCCCTGCCAACCTTCGACGAGATTGAAAATCGCGTGTGGGTGAAAGCGCGTGACGCGATCCATGAACACCGGCACCGAGCGTTGAATGCCCACAGTTGCGATTTCATACCCCAACTCGGAGAGGGCATCGCGCACGGCGTGAACCTCGTCGAGCACGCCCTCCTCCGAAAGATAATCAATATCGCGTCCGCGCTGTTCACGCTTCGGCACGTTGTAAGCAATAAGAATGCGTTCGGAAGTCGTCATGAAAGCACCTCCGAGTGCAAATTGCAAGTTGCAAGTTGCAAATTCGCCTGTTGTTCTTTCGGTTTGAGGCGCATTCTTTTGCAAGCTTCGTCGAGAATCGTCAGCAGAATGCCGTCATACGTCATGCCGGCGGCATAGCAGGCTTTTGGAAAACACGAATGATCGATGGGATCGGGAATCAGGCCCGGCAGCGGGTTCAGCTCCATGATGCACGGCTCGCCGGTTTCGTCCAAGCGCACGTCGATGCGGCACAGATCGCGGCAATTCAAAATGTTGAAAGCTCGCTTGCAAAGTTTTTCGATTTTGGCCTTCAGCGTTTCGTCAAGATCGGCCGGACAACAAAAAATGTCCAGCGGCGTGGCGCGCGTGTCCCAAATCCACTTGGCTTCGTAGGAATAAAATTTGTTGACGCCGTCGGGCAAACCGTTGAAATTGATTTCAACGATGGGCAGCACCCGCAGCCTCAAACCGTTGCCGAGCAGCGCGACGGTAAATTCGCGGCCGGGCAAATATTCTTCCACCAGCGCCGGCTGCTGATAGGTGTCCCACATTTTCTCGACGACGGTTTTCAGCTCTTTCCGATCGTGCACGAGGGAATCATTCAAAATGCCCTTGCTGGAGCCTTCGAACAACGGCTTCACAAACATCGGATAATCGATGTGCCGGAGCTGTCCGTTGAGCGGCCAGGATTGAATCACCGAAAATTTTGCCGTGGAAACACGATGATAGGCGAGAATTTCTTTGGCGCGGGCCTTATCGAGACAAATCGCCAGCGTCAAGGGATCTGAACCGGTGTAGGGAATGCGCAGCATGTCGAGCATTGCGGGAATTTGCGCCTCGCGCGAAGCGCCGAAACGGCCTTCGGCTATATTGAAAACGATATCCGGGCGCGAACGCCGCAATTTCTCGTAAGCATTGAGGTCGGCTTCGATGGGAACGACCTCGTGATATTTGCTGAAGGTGTCGATGATCGCCTGCACGGTTGCGGGATCATCCCATTCAGCCTGTTCGTCCAGCGGGACGTCTTCGCCGTCCTCCGTCAATGGGGTCGAACGTTTAACGTTGTAGGTAAAACCTACTCGCATAATGATTCCTCCTTACAGGCATTGCCTTAGAAGCGTCGCCTGAGTTTGAATTTGATTTCGTGGAAATTGAGACGATTGAACTTCTCGGTTTCGGACACGCCCACGAGCCGGTTCCGAAAAATGAATTGTAATTTTAAACGTTGCTGCTTCACACTATCCTCCGATTGTTTCGGTCTACATCGGTCTATCCCTGGGCCTCAGCCCAAATGAATTTGAATTGTAAAACTCGGCTTTGTTCCGCGCGCCTGCAAAGCCGCGGTGAATTGATCAAAACGATGATTTTAATCAATCATCGCACTTCAAAAAACATATACTACGATCTCAGTGAATTGTTCCTTTTTCAAGAAGAGCAGCTCGTTGCGCACGAGCCGCCCTTCAAGAAATTGATCACGACGGGGACATCCTCACTGCTGCTGTTGCGGATGTTCCGCCGCTTTCGCCGTGTCGGTGCTGGCCGGTTGTTCTTGCGGATGCTCGGCCGCAGCTTCCTTCTTCTCAGCCGGATGCTCCGAGGCCGCTTCTTCTTTTTTCGTGCAGCCGCCCAACGCCAAAGCCAGCGTCAGCAGCAACACGCCGAACACCAGAATGAATCTACGAAGGTTCATGGTCGCTTCCTTTCCTCCGCTTAATATGACTTCCACCGGCGTTTTCCTTATTGGAAGATCATTCGCCGGCAGATTGTAAAGATAATGAGCACGCCTAAAAAATTTTCACACGGCGAGTGTTTTTTAAATTGGCCTACCCGCCCGAAAGTCGGCAAAACAAGTTTTCAAAACTCGCAACGTGAAGGGTTCTATTTTTTCTGGCAGGATATGAATTTTTTCTTCGGCAGCGTTTATTTTTGCCGAGGATGAGGCAGGATGAGATGTCTTCTCACCGAAATGAGAAGATGAAACTTCAGTGGTACTCATAAAAAATTTATGCGCTCCAACAAGTTCCTTTTTGAATTTGCCGTAATATCCGAAAGTTTTTTGGAAAAAGCAAGCAATAATTTGGTTTAGGACGTTTATTTTTTAATCCAACCTTTTTCTCGGCGTCTACTCAACCACAGCTTGAGCCTGCTCCGCCAATTTCTGTTGCAACCAGAGATTCACCAAAGTTTCAACTTTCACCCCGCGCCGACGTGCCTGTTTTTCTACTAGTGAAAGTAGATCTAACTCAATCGGTACAGCACATGTAATTGTGAATTCAACATCAGGCGTATTTGGGTCGTCAAAGTCGGTGAAATCATGAGTATCCCAGAACTCTCCCATCTTCTCCAACGAATCTGCTTTTGAAATACTGCTTAATCTATTTGCGTCCATAGGCCTTTCTCAGCGAATCGAATACGAGGCTTACCGAGCAAAACTTGGCGAGCCTCTTGTACTTTCACATGATGGTCGGATTCAAGTTTGTCCTCAATATGATACGGACAAAAAATAATATCAATTCGCATGCCACATTACTCTTTTGTTTTATAACGGTATGTCGTTGCACAAATTCTTATGTCGTTGAGCCGCCCAACTTGCTTGAGAACCACTCCTTACGCTTTAGTGCCGCCTCTTTGCTTATATAGCTGTACAAATCATGCCACTTTTCCTTTAAACATTATTACTGGATAACCAATCACAATATCGTCATACGCATATCCTAATACTTCGTTTCGTTTTAACCAACTTCAATCTTGGCGAGATACCTTGTTCACGCCACCTTCCGCTTCTTCTCCGTCTTTTGCGGCAAAGGCGCTTTCGCCATTTTTCTTTTCATCGGCGCCGTTTCAGCCGTAGTATCCGCGGCCGGCTCGCCTTCACTCATCGGCGTAGCGGCCTCCGCCGGCTGGGCCTGCTTCACTTCGGCGACTTTTTCTTTCAGCATCGCCAGCAAGCGTTCTTGATACGAATCTTTGAAGCTTTTCAAGCGCAATTTTTTCGTATGGCGCTCAATCAGCTCCGCCGCCATTTTGAGTTCTTCTTTATTTTTGCTTTTAACCCCGTTCAACTCGCCGATCAGCTCGGTGTTGCGGACTTCATTCCAATTGCGCAGCGTCGAAACGACGATGGCGTTTTCTTTCACCCACAGCGCCACTAAAAACTCCTTGCGGCGCATCATGATTTTGCCGATGCCGTATTTGCCCGAGCTGCGAATCGATTCCCGCAGGGTCGCATACACTTCGGTGGCCAGCGGCCCGTCCGGCGCCATGTAATACGAGGTATCAAAATGCAGCGGATCGAGCGCCTCTTTGTCGGCGAATTGGACGATGGCCAGAGAATGATCGGCCTCCGGATTGGCTTTTTTTAAATCATCATCGGTAACGGTCACAAACTTGCCGTTTTCATATTCGTAACCCTTGACCACTTCTTCATCCAAAACCGGCCCGTGAATCGGGCAGCGCTTTTCCATTTTAATGCGGGACAGACACGGCGTGTGAAGGGAATTAAACGTGATCTCGTCGCTCTGGGTGGCGGAAAAAATTTTCACCGGAATATCGAAGAGGCTGAATTGCAAACGGCCGTTCCACAACGCGCGCATACCGATCTCCTTATTATTTTAAAATATGATGGACTTATGTTAAGAAGAAGCCAAGAAAATGTCAAGTAAAATTTTAGTATATTTATGGAAAGACCTTAGATTTTTAAACCCTAAAAGAACGGCCGCATTCCCCATAAAAAAAGCGCCCCACCCCGCATGAGGCGGGACGGGGCGCGACGGATGGGATGTATTTGAAAAGCGCCTTGACATAGGCGCCGCTTAGATCGTGCGAAAATCGTCAACGTTCAATTTTGGGGGCAGCCGCTCTATTTTTTTGCGCAAGCGATCTTGAATGTCGCGCTCGATAAAGCCTTTTTCGATGCCTTCGAGATGGCGTTCAATGTCCGGCATGAAGATTTCAAGCTCGCCGCCATCGCCGTCATCGAAACGTTGAATGCGAATTTTGCTGCGTTCCGGAATGACGATTCTGTGGCGATCCGGCGTAAAGAATTGGAAGCCGTGGCTGTCGTTATCCTCCAACTCGGCTTGCACGGTGGCGTTTTTGCCCTGGCGCACGTACTGAATGCTCACTTTGGCGCCGGCCTCATAATCGCGCAGCGCTTGCACCAAATCATCGGCGTCGGTGATTTTTTCGTCGCCGACTCGTGTAATCACATCGCCGGCTTTGAGACCGGCTTTTTCCGCCGGCGTATTTTTGCTCACCTCCACAACCAGCACGCCGCCTTTTTCTTCCACTTTGAAGTAGGGCGCAAGATCCTTGTTCAAATCTTGCACTTGCACACCGAGGTGTGGCTTGTTGCTCCACATCGTGAAATTGCGGCCGTCATTCCAGTTGAAACTGCGCGCCCAGGTGTCGCTTTTCTGTGACCCGATGGTGACTTCCAACTCGCGCTCTTCGCCGTCACGAAAAACTTTGACTTTCACTTTCTTATCCGGCGGCGTGTTGCGCACAAGTTGGGTAAAATCATTGGTTTTTTCCACACCCTTGCCGTCGAAGACCAACAACACATCATTCTCCTTTATAGTAGCCCTGTCGGCCGGACTATTTTCCACCACGTCGGTAATCAACAGACCGCTGCGATTCCCCAATTTCAGCGCGTCCCGGCGTGAAGGCGTCAACTCCTGTACGCTCACGCCGAGCCAGCCTTTTTTCGTTTTTTCTACGGCGTTGCCGTCACGCCAGGCCATGAACAGCAAACCGCCGGAGATGACCACTAACGCGAATGCTGCCGCCATCCGATGCGATAAAATTTTTTTGCGCATTGAAAACCTCCAGGCTAATCGTGAAAAAACGCTCTCATTTGGGAATTTAGAAATTTATCAGGCGTTAAAATTTGTTCATGTTTCGGTTCACGACGACTGCTCAATCTCTAAGACCGCCTCGCCTCACAAAAAGTTTTGTATCTCGAAAATTTGTTTGTATATTGATTTAAACGGAACGCCGTTGCAAGCGTCTATCTATTTGTAAGCCCGGTTTTGGGCACGCACAACTAAAACTGAAGCGTTCATCTGATTTTTTTCCAAAGCGAGGCATGAGCAGACCAGTCGCACTCAAGATGCAGTTGGCAACAGATTCGGCGGAACATTGCGCCGAAATATCGCAAATCGATTTGATTACCCGCGCCCAGCAGGGTGACGAGTTCGCGTTTGAAGCGCTCTATCGCCGCTTTGCGCGGACTGTCTACACCGTGGCGCACCACATGCTCGGCAATCATCACGATGCCGACGAGGTTTTGCAGGAAGCGTTCATCCGAATTTTTAAAAACTTGTCGCGCTTGCGCAGCCCGCAGGCGTTCACCTCGTGGGTTTATCAGATCACGGTGAACTTGTGCATGGATTTTCGCAAGGTGCGCACGCGCAGCCGGTGGGAGCCGTTGGAAGGCAACGGTCGCGGCGGCGAGGAGGAAAGGCATTCGCATTTTGAGCTGGCGACCGCAAAGTGGGTGCGCAATCCGGAGCAAGTTCTCGAAAACAAGGAATTGTTGGCGCACATCACCACCGCCATCGAGGCGCTGCCCGAGCAGCAAAAAGCGGTGATCTTGCTGCACGAAGTGGAAGGCGTCTCCAAAAAAATGATTTCGGAGATACTCGACTGCTCGCTGGTCACCGTCCGTACGAATTTGCATCATGCTCGAAAGAAGCTGCGCCGGAAATTGTTGAAGTATCTTAATGCGTGATTTGGCAAATTTTGCAACGCGGCTTGAACCGCAACCAAAAAATTGAAAATTTTAAATTGAAAATTTTAAATTGAAAATTCTTTGAATCTATGAGAGAAAATATAATGAACTGCATTGAAATCGAAGAACACCTGCTCGATTACGCCGATAACGAGCTGGCCGGTTCGATGCAGCAGGTGGTGGCGGAGCATTTGCAAGTGTGTTTGTCTTGCCGGAAAGAGGTGGAGAATTATCGCAAGACGACCATGCTGCTGCAACTGCGCGCCGTGCCGGAACCGCCGCCGGCGTACTGGGACACCGCCTGGGAAAAAATTCGCGCCGGTTTTAAAGCGCGGGTTTTGCCGATAGCCGGCAAGTCGCTGCATTCACCGTCGCGCTGGCTCTGGCTGCAACGCGTGAATTGGCGGCCGTTGGTGAGCGTCGCCGCCATGTTTTTGCTCATTCTCACCGCCGTCGTGTGGTCATGGCAGACGCGCTCGCGGGAATTGGCCGCCCAGGCAACGCAGCGAATTTATTTGAACCCGGCTTCAAACCCGGCGCTCTGGCGTGATGACAATTTTCCGGATGACATGAGCCGCCAGATCGAATTGATTACCGCCAGCCGCGCCGCCTTTGGCTCCATCGATCCGATCTCCAAAAGCGTCACCCTGGTGCGTCTGGAGGCGAATAACAAATGAAAAACAGACTTGATAGACGAACACGGAATGGAGATTGTCTATAAATTGAAGATGTCACCATATCGCTATCAGCTTATGCTTGTGGGATTGCTTTTTTTGGTTTATGGCTGTGGCGAAAACCGGACGGCGAAAGAAGCGCTGCTCGAGTTCAAGCAGCAGCCCGACGAGAAATTTGTGTATAATGTTGCCGACAGCGTGGAATGGGAGATTGAAGACGCTGAAAAAAACCGCTACAACTTCCAGCATCTGCAAGACCAACGATCCGAGATGGTGATCGAATCGCTCGATTCGGCGATGGTGCGCGCTTTGACGATGGCCTTTGTGGTGACAAAAGACACGATGTTGAATGCGCCGGAGTTTGTGATTAAAAAAAGACGCCGCCGCTCGATGGTCGGCTGGGAATTTGGCTTCAAATTGCGCATGCGCAAGAACGGCGAAATCGTCAAAGTGGTCACGGATGATCCCAAGTCGGCTTTTGATTTTGATCGGATGTACAAACCGAGCCAGCCGGTTTTTCCGGACCATGCGATTTCACCCGGCTACACCTGGTCACAAAATTTTCCGGTTGAAGTGCCGCGCGGCAACCCCACCGTGGCGACGACGAAGTATCAGTTGAACAGTTTTGCCAAAGTCGACCGCTTTGATTGCGCGGTGATTGATTTCAAAGGCGGGCTTGAATATGAAGAATGCTACAAACCGCCGGAAAATAAACCGGCGGGATTCCTGCTCAAAAAATATCTTTCGCAGGTCACCAGCGAAGGGCAGATTTTTTTTGCGCATCGCGAAGGTTTTATGGTCAAACGGGTCAATTTGATTACGTCAACCGTGCGGACGACGACGTACACCAAAGACAAAACCGAGCGGCAATCACAAACGATTTTTAAAGACCACGAAACCATTACTTTGACCGCCATTCATCGCCCCGATCAAGAAATGATGAGTTATCGCATACCGTAACAACGTTGGCTTTAATTCCGTAGTCTCGCCCCCCTTGTGGGGCATTGTTGCAACCGCGAATGTATTGGCTTCGACAGCGGCCCGCAAGGCTACGCCCGCAGGGGGCCGGGACTACAAAAACTTCGAGCGTCAGCCACAGGCGCAGCCCTCCTAAAATTATGCCGCTGAATTGCCCCCGGTTGTGAGGAGGAAGGGAGGTGAGGCAGCGCTCCTTTAAATTTCTTGCGAAAAATTCATTTGCTTGCCGAATTTTTTCATTGCATCAAACCGCGGCGGCTCGTAAATTCTCCGCGTAAGCTTAAAAGGCTTTTCGTTGCAGTTCCCTTTTTGTTGCGCACTTATTTTTGAGCACAAAGTTAAGCCGGACAATTCGATGCGGCGTCGATTGCCTACAAACTTTCTCCTCGCCGGTCTTTTTCTTGGCGCATTCCGGGCGCCGGCGCAAGCCGATTTGGAGCGCGGCTGGCAATTCTTTTATCGCGGCGAATACGGCTCGTCGGCAGAGGCGTTTGAACGCGCCGCCGCTGCGCCGGCGTCGCGTTTGGCAGCGCTCGTCGGGCAAAGCTTGGCGCTGGAAGAAATGGGCGAATTTGATCGCAGCCGTTCCGTCGTTGCGAATGATCATGCCAAAACCCCGTCTGCCGAATTGGCCAATCGTCTCGGAGAGATTGCGCTGCGAATCGGCGAACAGGCTGAAGCGCTGCGTTATTTTAATGAGGCGATTCGTCTCAATGACGGCTTTCGCCCGGCGCAGCTCAATTGGGCGATTTTGCAATGGCATCGCGGCGAACGCACCGCAGCGCGGCGTACGCTGTTGAGCTTTTTGGATTTTTATCAAAACGCCAAACAACTCACCGCCGCCGATCTCGCGATGGTGGCGCGCGCCTGCATTTATCTCGAGCGCTTCAAAGACGCCAGCCGGCTGTTTCAAGACGCCGTCAAACAAGCGCCCGACAATTGGACGCTTTACATTCCCTGGGGCGATCTGTTTTTGGAAAAATACAACGTCGCGGATGCGCGCGGCATTTATCAGGATGCCATCAAAAAAAACCCGCGCGCCGTGCCGGCGTTGTGCGGATTGGCGCGCTGTCTCGCCGTGGAAAACATGCGCGAAGCGATTGCCGTCGCCCAACGCGCCGTGACGCTCAATCCCAATTCTCCGCAGGCGCGCACGACCCTGGCCGAGCTTTATCTCGCCGCGAATGACGAAAAGGAGGCCAACGCCGAGCTTGAAAAAATCAGCAGCCGTTTTCCAAATTATTTGCCGGCGCTGGCCTTGCGCGCGATTTTAGCCGATCGCCGCAACGATGCCGAAACCGTTGAGCGCCTTTGCCGACAAGCCGCGCAGATCAATCCGAAATCGCCGGATATTTATATTCGCCTCGGTGAAGATTCAGCGCGGCGTTATCTTTTCCGCGAGTCCGTCGGTTATTTTCGCCAAGCCCTGGCGCTTGATCCGGATAATTGGAATGCCGCCGCCGAGCTGGGCACGAGCCTTTCCCGGCTCGGTGAAGAGAAGGAAGCCAAAGCCCAGCTCGAACGCGCCTTTGAGCGTGATCCGTATAATGTGCTCGCCGGCAACTTGCTCAATCTTTTTGACGACTATGCCAAGTATGACACGATTCGCACGCCGCATTTTCTGCTGCGGCTGCATCGTGATGACAAGCCGATCATCGGCGCCACCGCCGCAGTTTTATGCGAAGCCGCTTACAAAAGCATGGCCTCGCGTTATAACGCGACGCTGCCGAATCCGATTCTCGTCGAGATTTTTCCTAAGCACGACGATTTCGCCGTGCGCTGTTTCGGCTTGCCCGGCGCGCAGTTTTTTCTCGGCATCTGTTTTGGCCGCTTGATTGCGATGGATTCGCCGCGGGCGCGCGAGGCCGGCGATTTCAATTGGCAGGAGACTTTGTGGCACGAGATCGCGCACGTGTTTCATCTCGAGCTGACGGCAAACCGCATTCCGCGCTGGCTGGCCGAGGGCATCGCCGTTTATGAAGCGACGAATGCGCGCCGCGAATGGGACATGAACATGGAGCTGGTGATGATTCGCGCCCTGCGCAACGGCCAACTGCTGGCGCTGCGTGATTTGGATGAAGGCTTCACCCGGCGTCCGGAGTTGATTTCACTGGCGTATTATCAAGCTTCGCAGATCATCGCGTTCATCGAGCGCCGCCACGGCTTCAATAAAGTTTTGGCGCTCTTTCCGCATTTTCGTCAAGGCCGGAAAACCGACGAAGCGATCACCGCCGTCTTCGGCCAATCGGTGGACGAGTTTGACAAAGCGTTTCAAGATTTTTTGCGCGAACGCTTTCATCCCAGCCGCGTCAAAGTGGAGTGGCCGTATGCGAAAACCGACGCGGCGCATGGTCCGCCGCGCGAAACCGAGGCTTTGCGTGAAGCAGCCGAAAAAGAGCCGCAAAATTTTTTTGCCAATCTTTATTACGGCAGCCGTCTCGCCGAAATCGGCAACCCGGCTGAAGCGGAAGTATACCTCAAAAAAGCCAAAGCTCTGCTGCCGGAATATGTCGACGCGCAAAATCCCTATCTCTTGTTGGCTGATTTGTATTGGAAACAAAACCGCCGGCGCGAGGCCGTTGCGGAATTGGAATATTTGGTTTCAAAAAACGGCAAAAATTTTCAGGAGGCGGTGCGTTTGACTGAATGGCAATTGGCGCTCGGCGACACCGCCGCCGCTACGCGAGCGGTCGAACGGGCATTGAATATTTTTCCTTATAAAATTGAATTGCAAAACCAATACGGCCGCTTGCTGCTGGCGCGCCGCCAGCCTCAGCGCGCCGTGCAAACATTTCGCACCGTCTTGGCGATGAATCCGGTTGATCGCGCCGAGGTGTATTGCTGGCTGGCGCAAGCCTATTTGGCCTGGGGACAAAAGCTGCAAGCCAAAAAGAACGCGCTGTTAGCTTTGGAAATCGCGCCGAACTTCGAGCGCGCGCAGGAGATTTTGCTGCAGGCGGTGGAGTGATATGCCATAACGGGTGCAATGAAATTTAACTACAAAAGAAGTTTATGAAACGCCTTGAAATTTTCATAAACAATAAAAACCGTCATTCCGAAGGAATCTTTTTAAATTTTAGGATCAGTGCTCGAGATAAAAAAGATTCATCCGGAATGACGGATAGATTTGTTTTTGCAAAAGCCAATGAAATAAAAAAATATTTTATAGTGGGTGTTATTTGCATCTTGTTTGTTTTTGCCAGCAATAATAGTATCGCGCAACAGCCTGCTTTACCAACGCCGGCGTCTAATGGGACAGCGCCGGCATCTCAAGCTTTCACCTTTGTGCGCGTGCAATGGGAAGGCGGGCGTTACGGCTACGGATTTTCCGGCCGCGGCGGGGGACCGCTGTGGGCGCACGACTTTCCCACCGCCGAGCAAAATTTTTATGTCGCGCTCAGCGCCTTGACCTCATTGCCTTTGACGCATGAGAATAAAATCGTCACGCTGCAAGACGATGAAATTTTCGACTTTCCTTTTTTATATATCTGCGAGGTTGGCTATTGGACGATCAACGAAAAGGAAGTCGCGCGGCTTTCCGAGTATCTGGCGCGCGGCGGTTTTTTGATCGTCGATGATTTTCGCGGCGGATACGAGTGGAGCAATTTTTTCGATCAAATCAAAAAAGTGACGCCGCAAAATCCCAAACCGATTGCATTGGATCATCCCATCTTTCACTGTTTCTTTGATTTTGACCGGCTCGGCGACCATTCGCCTTATGGCGGCTTGACCCCGCGCTATTACGCCATTTTCGATGAAAAGGGCAGAATGATGGCCATCATCAATCACAACAACGACATCGGTGACGGCTGGGAATGGCCGGAAACCGACGAAGTGTTTTCCACCGAAGCGTTCAAATTGGGCATTAATTATCTGATTTACGCGATGACGCATTAAATCATGAAGCTAAGTCTGAACCAAGACAAAAAAAGCGCACGCAAAGACGCCGAGACGCAAAGAACACGCAAAGTTTTTCTTTGCGATGCCTTTGAAGAGCACGAGCAAAGATTTTCTTTGCGATATCTTTGCGCCGTGACGGCTTGGCGTGAACGTTTTTATTTTTTCTGTAAGCATCTGATGCTCGCGCCGCTCATTTTGCTCATCTTGAGCGGCATGTTTGAAACGGCGGCGCCGCAGCAAATCGTGCAAAACGACATGTTCACGTTTGTGCGCATCAAATACAGCTCCGGCGGCTATGGCTATGCTTTTCGGATGCGTTTCAACAGCGACAGTTGGGAAGTCGATTACCCCACGGCGGAGGAGAATTTTTTGCGCGGCTTGCACAAACTCACGCAATTGCCGGTGAACGACCAGGCGTTGGCGATGCCCTTGACTGATCCGGAAATTTTTCAATATCCGTTTGCCTACATGCTGGAAGTCGGCTATTTGCGGCTTTCACAAGCCGAGGCCGATACGCTGCGTGAATGGTGCTTGCGCGGCGGCTTTTTGATGATCGATGATTTTCACGGCATCGCGGAATGGGAGAATTTCATCAACGAGTTCAGCAAAGCTTTTTCCGACCGCAGCCCGGTGCTGTTGCCGGGCGATCATCCGATTTTTCATTGCTATCACGATTTCAACGGCCTGCCGCGCGTGCCCGGCCTTGGCCCGCTGTCCATGGGACGGCTCTACGAACGCGACGGCTACAATCCTGAATGCTGGGGAATTTTTGATGACAACAAACGTTTGATGGTTTTAATTAATCACAACGTTGACATCGGCGATAGCTGGGAACACGCGGCTGATCCACGCTATCCGGCGTTTTATTCAAAAATAGGCTATATGCTGGGAATTAATTATATTGTGTATGCGTTGACGCATTGATCTCGTACTCATACTCATACTCGTTTTAAAAAGCGAGTACGAGTACGAGTAGGAGTAAGAGTATGAGCAAGAGCAAAATTCTTAACTCAAATACATTTGACCATGACGAACTTCGAACGCCCCATGCAACCCATTGACGATAACGCTCTCTCCGAGCAACTGCAGCGCACCCGCGATGCGATTCTTTCCGAATTGCGCAAAATCATCATCGGCCAGGAAGCGATCATCGAGCTGGTGATGATCGCGCTGTTTACCGGCGGCCATTGCTTGATCACCGGCGTGCCCGGCCTCGCGAAGACGCTGCTGATTCGCATGCTCGCCACGGTTCTCGATCTCGATTTCAAGCGCATCCAATTCACGCCCGACCTGATGCCGGCGGACATCACCGGCATCGACGTGATCGAAGAAGATCGCACCACCGGCCGCCGCGTGATGAAATTCATCAAAGGCCCGTTGTTTGCAAACATCATTCTGGCCGACGAAATCAACCGCACGCCGCCGAAAACCCAGGCCGCCTTGCTCGAAGCCATGCAGGAACATCGCATCACCGCCGGTGGGCAAACGTATATATTGGACGAGCCGTTTTTCGTGCTGGCGACGCAAAATCCCATCGAGCTTGAGGGAACGTATCCGTTGCCGGAAGCGCAGCTTGATCGTTTCATGTTCAATATCGTCGTTGATTATTTGCCGGAAGATCAGGAAGTGCAAGTCGTGAACGTCACCACGAGCAATTTTGTGCCGGAATTGCAACGCGTGGTGAGCGGCAGCGAAGTGTTGGCGATGCAGACGCTGGTGCGCAAAGTTTTTGTCGCCGACGAGGTGGCGCGCTACGCGGTTCGCTTCGTTCGGACAACGCGGCCGAATAGCAACGATGCGCCTGATTTCGTTAAAAAATGGGTAAGCTGGGGAGCCGGCTTGCGCGCCTCGCAATATCTCATTCTTGGCGGCAAAGCGCGCGCGCTGTTGCACGGTCGCGCCAATGTCTCGATTAAAGATATTCAAGCGCTGGCGTTTCCGGTTTTGCGCCATCGGGTGTTGACCAATTTTTACGCCGAATCCGAAAAAGTTAATTCTGAAGTAATCATTCGACGCTTGCTGGAACTGGTGCCGACGCCGAAGTCGGGATTGTAGAATCCAACTTAAATTTTTCTAATCGGCTTTAGCCGATTTCAGCTTTTGAGCCTGAGAATTTATTCTCAGGCGGAGTATAACATGAACACCCAACCCCGTTTCCTCGACCCGGAAATTCTCTCCAAAATTTCCGGCATGGAGCTGCGCGCGCGGACGGTGGTCGAAGGATTTCTCAGCGGCTTGCATCGCAGCCCGTTCAAGGGCTTCAGCGTGGAGTTTGCCGAGTATCGCCAATACACGCCCGGCGACGACCCGCGCCACATTGATTGGAAAGTCTATGGCCGCACCGATCGCTATTACGTGAAGGAATTCGAAGAAGAGACCAATTTGCATTGCCATATTCTCTTCGACCTTTCCGGCAGCATGTCCGGCACCTCCGGGAAAAAATCTCCGGGGCCGCGTCTGAGCAAGTTCGATTATGCCACGTATCTCGCGGCCTCGCTGGCGTATTTCATTTTTATGCAGCGCGATGCCGTCGGCTTCGTGGCTTTTGATGAGGAGATTCGGCTGCACATTCCGGCGAAAGTGCGGGCGGGACATTTGCATCATATTCTCGTGGAACTGGAGAAGCTTCGTCCGGGTAACAACCTTAAAGAGCAGCCGGACAAGCTGCATCAGGTGGCCGAGGGCTTTCGCCGCAAAGGCATGGTGATTTTGATTTCCGACCTGTTTTGCGAAGTCGAGACGCTGGCTCGCGCCCTCGAGCATCTGCGTTTCCGCGGCCACGATGTGATCGTCTTTCAACTCATGGATGAGTTTGAGCTGAATTTTAATTTCACGCAGTTGACGCGCTTCATCGGTTTGGAAGGCGAGACGCCGATCATGGCGCTGCCGCAGGCCGTGCGCGAGCGCTATTTGAATAATTTGCAAACCCACTTCGACGCCCTCAAACAGGCTTGCGGCGCCAATCGCGTCGATTATACGCTGCTCACCACCAGCCAGCCGTTGGACTTTGCCTTGCAGGCGTATTTGGCGGCGCGCAGCGGAAAGATGTAGGACATCAATTTTACACTTTAAAATTACTTGCAACGAAAAGAGAACTGCAACGAAATAAAAACGTGAAGATTTGTGAAGAGGCTTTAAGCCATGGCATTGATGTTTTAACGTCTTTTTGTTGCGGTTCCCTTTTCGTTGCAAAACTTAAAAAGTACCTGTAATGTTTGGTTTTTTAACATCGCCTTATTTGTTGCTCGGCCTCGGCGCCGCTTTGTTGCCGGTGCTGATTCATTTGATCCGCCGCAACAAGCCGGAGATCGTGCATTTTGCCGCGATGCGTTTTCTCGACAGCACGCCGCTGCGCTTGTTGCGCTATCAAAAGCTGAAGCATCTTTTGCTGCTGCTGCTGCGCATTTTGGCGCTGCTCTTGCTCGGCCTGGCTTTTGCGCGGCCGTTTTTGATCGGCGACAAAGTGCCGGCGCTGCTTGGCGGCGAGCCGCGCGCCATCGCGATCATCGTCGACGTTTCGGCGAGCATGGCCGCCGCCGATCATTTCGCGACCGCGCGTGAAGAAGCGCGAAAAATAATCGAACAAGCCGCTTCAAATGATCGCGTGTGGCTGATTGGCGCCGCCAACTTGATGGAACTGCTCGCCGAAAACGCCGAACCCAAGAAAGCGGAATCGGCGCTGGCGCAATTGGCCCTGCGGCAAACTGCCGGCAATTTGCGCGAAACACTTTTGTTTGCCGATCAACTGCTCGACCGCTCGCCGTTGCAGCGCCGCGTGATTTATCTCATTTCAGATTTGCAAGCGAGCAATCTGCCGGCCGGAAATTTTACGCTCAACAGCAATGCCGAATGCGTGCCGATTGCCGTCAAACCCGCCTGGCAGAACGTGGCGGTGTTGGACGGTCAAATGGTCGAATCAGCTAAAGATGTTTCGGCGGCGAATGCCGCCAACCCGCAGCGCGCTCGCCAGGATGATCGCGTTGCGGCTTACGCCTGCCGCGTGCGCAATTTTTCCGACGCCGATCAGCGCCTCGACGTGCAATTGTTCAATCAAACAACGCCGGCTGCGCCGCTGGCAACGAGAAGCCTCTCGCTCACCGCGCGAACCGAACAGGTCATACAATTTTCCGCCGCCAGCCTGAAGAATATGGGGCGAGAGCAAACCGTGTATTTTGAAATCAAACCGCCGTTTGATGATTTGCCGGCGGACAATCGTTTTTATTTGGTGGCGCAGGCCGAGAGAAAACGCCGCTTGCTCATTCTCAGCGGCAACGCCGAATCAGCTTATTTTGTGCGGGAAGCGCTGCGTTTGCAGCGATCGCTTTATCAGCTTTACGAGGCAACCCCAAACACCTTGTCGCAGTATCGGCTCGAAGATTTCGACGCGGTTCTCGTCGCCGGCGTGGCCGGTTTCAATCGCGGCGAGGCGGCGGCGCTGCAGCAATATGTCGAGCAAGGCGGCGGCTTGATTCTCACGCTGGCCGCGACGCTGCAGAGCGAGATGTACAATCGTTTTTTAACGGAGGTTTTGCCCGGCCAAATTTCTGCGCCGGTGCGGCAGAATAACCGCGCGCCGCAAACCGGGGCCGCGCTCACCGAAATTGATTTCGGCCATCCGATTTTTAAAATTTTCGTCGATCCCTCCAATGGCGATCCGGCAAAAATTCGCGTGACACAATATTATCGCCTCGAAGCCGTTCCGCAGGCGATTCGTTTGGCCGGTTTTGAAGACGGCGCGCCGGCCTTGCTCGAGCGCGGCGCCGGCAAGGGCAAAGTTTTGTTGTGGGCGTCGAGCCTTGATTTGCAAGGCGGCAATCTGCCGGTGCGCGGCATTTTTGTGCCGCTGCTTTATCAATGGCTGAATTACGTTTGCCGCCCCGATCCGCCGCAAACCACGACACTGGCCGGACAAACGCTTTTTTTAGATGAAGCCATCCAGCCCACGCAAGCTTTGACCATCACCTTTCCGGATGGCGCGCAGCGCGAGTTTGAAAAATTGCAGCCGCCGGTTTTGCAGGAAACCGCGCAAACGGGTTTTTACCGCGTCCAGCAAAATCAGCGCGTGTTTTGGCACGCCGTGAATCTCGAGGCGCGCGAATCCGATCCGGCGAGTGTGAGCGTGGAGAATTTTGCGGCGCGCCTCATTCGCCCGGATGAACAATCGCAGGCGCAAAACAGCGTGGCCGGAATCTTTGGCGCTTCTGAAGCCTCGCAACGCGACGCCGAGACACAACAGAAACTCTGGCGTCTCGGCCTGTGGGCGCTGCTGATTTTATTGATGGCGGAAGTTTGGCTGGCGAATCGTACGCCGCGATAGCATAGCGCAGAGAGCTGAGCGCATAGCGCTTTGCGCCATGCGCTTTGCGCTCTGCAAAGGAGTCAATCATGAACACTCTCTACAAACATCTCGAAAACGATTTGACGCTGGGCTTGCGAGCGTGGCGCCGCAGCCGGTTGCAGCGAGGATTGGCGATTTCGCTGCTCGGGTTGGTGTGTTTGTTTGCGCTGGTGTTTTTGGCCGCGCCGGCGTTGCTGACTTTTCCGGCGTTGTGGTGGACCATGCTCGGCGTGGGAGCGCTGGGCTGGGTGGCCTTGACCGCACAGTATTTGATTTTGCCGCTGCGCCATCGGCCCAATTTTGCCCAAATCGCGCGGCACATTGAAGAGCAGAATCCCGATCTCGAAGACCGCCTGGCGACTGCGGTGGAATTTGGCCGTCAAGCGCCGGCTTCTTCGCTGGTCAAGAAAAACGCCGATGAACCGCAACCCAATGCCAACGCGCTGTTGCAGCGGCTTTTGCAAGACGCCATCAATAAGACCACGAAAATTGATTTCCCCGCGCAGTTGCAAATTCGGTTTGCGCGAGTGTGGCGGACGCTCGCGGCGATGGCAACCGTTCTGGCGATTGTCGTCATTTTCGGCGGCAGCGGCGCGCTGCGGCAAAGGCTGCAGCAATTTTATGCCGCCGTGCAAAATGTCCCCAAAATTTTGCGCGGACTTGAAGTTTCGCCCGGTGACGCGCGCGTTCGCCGCGGCGAAACCGTCGAGATCGTGGCGCAAACGCCGGAGGCTTCGGCCACCAAAGCTTCGATTTACTTTGCCACCGGCGCGCGCGCGCCGGTCACCGGCAACAAACCGCCACAGGAAGCCGCGTGGTCGGCAAACGACATGGAAACGACGACGCAGCTCGGAAAATTTTTGTATCGCTTTTTCGAGGTGCGGGACACGTTGCATTATTACGTGCGCGTTGGAGATGAATTTTCTCCGATTTACTCGATCATTCCGCTGGAAGCGCCGGAGATCAAAGACATTCGGTTGACGTATCATTTCCCGGCCGCCATCGGATCGGCTTCGCGGCGGGAGACCGGCAGCGGCGATGTGTATGCGCCGGCTGGAACCAGCGTTGACCTTGAAATCGTGGCGTCGCAGCGTTTATCGCGCGCCGAATGGCAGTTGGGCGAAAATTTGGCCAAGCCGATGCAGATTTTCGCCGACACGCTGGCGCGAGTTTCTTTCGCAGTTGAAAAGGAAGGTTATTATGTCGTGCGGCTGACGAACACCGACGGCATGAGCAACGCCTCCGTCGAATATTTCGTTCACGTCATGCCGGACGAAGCGCCGCAGATCACCATCGAACGTCCCGGCCGCGACGCCCGGCCCACGATGCTCGAAGAAGTCGAGATGGCGGTTCACGTGAGCGACGATTATGGCTTGAAACAGTTTGAGTTGATTTACTCGATCAACGATCGACCGGCGGTGCGTGAAGATTTGCTGGCGGCCATAAAACGCGAGCGCAATAACCCCAACAGCCGGATCAATTATCACGGCGAGAGAATGCTTTTTCTCGAAGATCTCGGCGTGCAGCCGGGAGATTTTATTTCTTACTATTTTGAAGCCGCCGACGCGAAACAAAAAACCGGCACGGATTTGTATTTTCTCGAGGTGCGGCCGTTTGATGAAGAATTTTATCGCGCTTTGAGCCAGGGCGGCGGCGGCGAAAGCTCGCCCGGGCTGGCGGTGTCGCAAAAAGAAATCATCACCGCGACTTGGAAGCTCGAGCGCGCCCGGCAAAAATTATCGGATGAAGAAATGAAAAAAAGCAGCAAGGCGTTGGCCGAGACCCAAGCCAGCTTGCAGGAATCCGTCCTGCGTATCGCGCAAGCCGCCGGCATGAGGGGCAACATCGGCGGGGAAGGTTCGGCGAAAATTACCGAATATCTCGAACAGGCCGCCGCTGTGATGTTGGAAGCGGTGCCGTTATTGGAAGAGGCGAAGCTTGCCGAGGCGTTGGATCCCGAGCGCCGGGCTTATCAATTTTTGCTCAAAGCCGACGCTGAAATGCGGCGGCGTGAATTGGCGATGAACAGCGGGCAGGCTTCCAGTTTCGGCCAATTGCAAAGCAGCGAAGAATTTTCCCGGCTCTTTCAGGATGAATTGAACAAGATTCAATCGAAATATGAAACGCTGCAAAACCAGCAGCAACAGCAGCAGGAAACGCAGCTCAGTGAGGCGCTGCAAAAAGTCAAAGAGCTGGCGCAGCGGCAGGAGCGCTTGAACGAGCTGAATCGTTCGATGCAGCGCGAGAATCAGTTGGCGGAGGAAAAGAAGCGGCAGATCGAGCGTTTGCGCCGGCAGCAGGAGGCGTTGAATCGCGAAGCGCAGAATCTGGCGCGGCAAATGCAGCAGCTCGGGCAATCTTCCGGCGCGAATCAGCAATCGCTCCGCACAGCGGAGCTCGAGGAAAATTTGCGGCAGGCGGCTGACGACATGAAGCGCACGACGGATAATTTGCGCCGGGAAAATCTGGCCAACGCCGGCGCCGAGGGCAATCGCGCGCTCGATCGCCTGCGGCGGCTGGAAG